>Ga0268257_1000125_pt1 | contig 140166 bp, 128 predicted proteins | sample AgamicAtPrz_FD_200249 | JGI IMG/M metagenome (GOLD analysis project Ga0268257, IMG submission 200249) | Agave microbial communities from Guanajuato, Mexico - At.P.rz (v2) (version 3) | ecosystem: Host-associated > Plants > Phyllosphere > Phylloplane/Leaf | place: Guanajuato, Mexico | collected... | reverse complement strand
CGATCGAGAGGACGAAGATGAGGACTAAGGCGATTTTCATGGGCGGATACGTCAAGTAATGGCCATGCGTGATGGCTAAGCCCGCCAGCATAAACAATCGAGCCGATGCTTTGTAGGAGAATGTTACGCAGCGATGGCAGACCTTGGTACAAGCGTCACCGCTGCACCAAGGTCTGCATGGCGATGCATCAGGCCAGAGTGACCTCGATGCGGCCATCGGTGATGCGATGGTCCCTGCCTTGGTAGCTGACTACATAGTCAGTAAAGTCGGCGGTCAGGGTCTTTTCATCGATGTCCCACTCATGCTGCAGGCGGCCCCCGGTCAGGGGATAGTACAAACCGCCAATCAAGAAGAGCAGGCGTGCATGTTGCTGATTGAACAGCATCATGATGCCTTGGGTCGCGTTGTCCATTTGCTGTTTTGCGGTGAGTCGGATGCGCCCGTCCTCCAACTCCTTGGATTTGATGGTTTGAGCGTCAAGATTGCCTAGCAAGGGGAGTATAGCGGGGTCGAGGTTGGCCTTGACCCAGCCGGTGCCGGAGATGTATTGCGTCGCATGGTCGGCCAGCGACAAGGACAGCGAGCCATCCACGATATCGACCTGGCCCATGGTGTCTACGATGGTGAAGTGGAACGTTGCCACTAGCGCCTTGGTAGTCTGATCCATCTGGACAATTCGGATTTCCCCTCCGGTCGCCCAGCCTGAGCGGCCAATCGAACTCGAGCCGAAATAGGCGTTGATCTCGGCTTTCTCGCCTGGACCGATCTTGTGGGATTCGCCTGTTACCAGGCGGCTTTCCGGGATATTCATGATTATGAAGCTATGAACGTTCTCTGAATTATCCTTGTAATGAGGGGCAAAGAACGAGCAGTTGCCAGAACTGATATTCGTATCTACTTCATTAGCCTTGAACGCGTATTCACGCTGGCCCCACTTCAGTTGCGCTTGCATGGCAGGCTGGGTATTCCGTGTTTGCTGGTGCTGTTTCATGACCGTATCTATGTGATTGAATTGAGGCCTCAGCGTATGGTTTGGGTCTCTGCCCGCGAAACTGACAGACCTGCGGGTTTCCCAACGCATCAGTACGTGCTTTGCATCTCGAGGAGCGGCACGATGACACCGGTCAGCGGACGAATCGAAAAACCATTCAAGCGCCTGTTCTTCGCCTTGCCGGTGAGCGATGCCCAGCGCCGCGCCCTGGCCCAGTGGCGACGTGGCCTGAGCCTGCGCAGCGGCAAGCCAGTGCCGGCCGCCAACTTCCATGTGACACTGCTGTTTCTCGGCGATGTGGATACCGCCCATGTGCCTGCGATTTGCGCGGCGGTCGACCAGCTGGCACTACCGGCCACGGCACCACGACTGATACTGGACCGCTTGCAGGTGTGGCAGCGGGCCAGCGCCCTGGTGCTGGAGGCGCAACAGACCCCACCGGCCCTGTTGCAACTGGTGTACAGCTTGCAGCAGGCGCTGCTGCCGTTGGGGGTGGAAGCGGCCGACCGCGAGTATCGCCCGCACCTGACGCTGGCCAGGGATTACCGCGGCCAGCCGCCAGAAGCCAGCAGCGCGCCGGATTTCTACCTCGCCGCCCGCCATTTCACACTGTACGAGTCGCGCAAGGGCGCTTACTGGCCATTGGCGCAATGGCCGCTTTCAAGCTGATTCAGGCCATGGCCTCGCAGCCTGCGAACATCTGCTCGCCCAGCGTGCGTGCAGTGTGCAGATGCGCTGCCGGGGCTGCGCCCTCGCTGTCGTCCAGCAGGGTGGAGCTGAGTACTTCGGCGCCGCAGTAGTCGAAAATGCCGTGCTCGATCTGCACATGCATCGCCTTGCCATAGCCGTGACGCTCGAAAGTGCCGCTGTCGGCACCGGCGACGCCGACCAGGTGCACCTTCATGCCGCGCAGCTTCTTGACGGTGATGCCCCCTTCATAATCGAAGGCCCAGCCATTGCTGAACACCCGCTCGACCCAGCCTTTGAGCAAGGCCGGCAGCGACCACCAATAGATGGGGTAGACCAGCACCAGCGCATCGGCGCGTTCGATACGCGCCTGCTCCCTGAGTACATCCGCCGGCGGGGCTGCCAGCCTGCGGTGCACCGCATGGTCGGCCAGGCCGAAACGCGGGTCGAAACCTTCACTGGCCAGGTCGGCGATTTCGCTGCCGTGGCCGGCGTTGGCCAGGCCGGCGGCGATCTGTCGGGCCAGGGCATGGGTGAGGGATTGCGGGTCGTGATGACCGACGACGATCAGGGCATGCATGGTGGGCTCTCCAAGATGGGGATGCAGGGTTACCCGGAGCGCTATATACTCAAGGTAAGTTACGTTTAGTAAGTTACTTTTGGTAGGTAAACGATGTCAAGCGATGATCAAGGCCGCTCGCGCAAGCGCCTGAGCCGCGAAGAGCGCCGTCGACAGTTGCTCGATGTGGCCTGGCAGCTGGTACGGGAGGAGGGCACCGATGCCTTGAGCCTGGGGCGTTTGGCCGAGCAGGCGGGGGTGACCAAGCCGGTGGTCTATGACCATTTCGAGACCCGCACCGGGCTGTTGGTGGCGCTGTACCAGCAATACGATGCACGGCAGTCGCGGATGCTGGAGCAGGCGCTGGCGTGTTGTGACGCTAGCCTGGCCAGCCGCGCCGGGGTGATTGCCGAGGCGTATGTGGACTGTGTGATGAGCCAGGGGCTGGAGATACCCGGAGTGTCGGCGGCATTGGCCGGCTCGCCGGAAATGGAAGCGCTGAAGCGGGCCTATGAGCAGCCGTTTCTGGACAAATGCCGTGAGGCGCTGGTCGGGTTTTCGCCCAGTGGCAACATTGGGGTGGCGGGCATGCGCCTGCTGGTGGGGGCGGCGGATGCCTTGTCGCAGGCGGCTGCCGCGGGGGAGCTGGAGGTGGGGCAGGCCAAGGCCGAATTGCGGGCAGCAATAGTGGCGATGGTCGAGCGGCAATGAAGCCTTGAGAGTGCCGGGGCTGCTCTGCAGCCCATCGCCGGCAAGCCGGCTCCCACCTCGACCGCATCGGTTTCAAGCCATGTGCAGTCCCTGTGGGAGCCGGCTTGCCGGCGATGGGGCCAGGGCAGGCGATTACACTGGCAGGCTCTGGTACGGCAATTCATCCCCCGGGCTGCGGTCGAACTGGCGCTTGTACTCGCGGCTGAACTGCGAGGTGCTCTGGTACCCCACCCGGTGCGCGGTCTGCGCCACTCCCAGGCCTTCGCCGATCAGCATCTGCTGCGCCTTCAGCAGCCGCAGGCGCTTGAGGTACTGCATCGGTGCCATGTCGGTGCAGCGCTTGAAGTGCTCGTGGAAGGTCGAAACGCTCATGTTGGCGCGCGCGGCCAACGCTTCCACGCTCAGCGGCTCGGTGTAGTGTTCGCGCAGGTGGGCAAGGGCGGCGCCGATGCGGGCGAAGTGCCCTTGTTGCTCCACCAGCGCCCGCAATACGCCCGCCTGTGGGCCGCGCAAGGCGGTGTACAGCACCTCGCGTACCCGCGCCGGCCCCAGCACCTTGGCGTCCACTGGGTCCTGCAGGCAGCGCAGCAGCCGTTCCACGCATTCGCGCATCGGCGCATCGAGTGCCGCCGAGGTCATCGACTGCGGGGTTTGCGCCTGCACCGCGGCATCCGGCGCCAGGGCCATGCTTTGCACCAGTTCACCCAGCACGCCGCGGTCTATGTCCACTGCCACGCCCAGCAATGGAGCCTCGGGGGTGGCGAAGGTTTCGCACATGAACGGCACCGACAGTGCCTGCACCAGGTAATGCCCGGCGCCGTACTCCAGGGTACGCGGCCCCAGGCGTGCCAGCTTGCTGCCCTGGGCCAGGATCATCAGGCTGGGTTCGTAGATCTGCGGGCTGCTGGCCACATAGTGGTCCCAGCTCAGCACCTGCACCTGGGGCAGGTGCGTGGGCACGAAGCCCGGGCGCGTGGCGAGGCTGCGGATCAGTGTGCAAAGCGGCGCATTGGCGTCGACGTGACGGGTCAGTTGCATGATGGACCTGGGCAGAGGATCAGACAGTCTGATCATCGCAGAATGAACGCTCGGCGCCAGGTGCTGCATGGCATCTTCGGAGAATCAGGCATCGATGCCGGAGAATCAGCCGTGGGCGAGGCGGCGCATGGCGCGCAGAATGCGCCGCCTGAATCGTTTCACTACATAGCGAGGCCCTGCATGTACACCGCCATCGGTTACGCCGCCCAGACCCCCACCAGCCCTCTGGCTCCCATGACCTTCGAGCGTCGCAGCCCGCGCCCTGACGACGTCGCCATCGATATCCTGTACTGCGGCGTGTGCCACTCCGACATTCACCAGGCGCGCAATGAATGGGGCATTGCCGTGTACCCGCTGATGCCGGGCCACGAGATCATCGGCCGCGTCACCGCGGTGGGCGAGAAAGTGACCGCGCACAAGGTCGGCGACCTGGTCGGCGTTGGCTGCATGGTCGACTCGTGCCGCCACTGCGAAGCCTGTGCCAAGGACCTGGAGCAATATTGCCTGGAAGGCCCGACCATGACCTACGCCACCCCGGACCGGGTCGACGGTAGCAACACCATGGGCGGTTACTCCAGCAGCATCGTGGTCAGCGAGCACTTCGTGGTGCGCATCCCGGCCGGCATGGACCTGCCAAGTGCCGCGCCAATCCTCTGCGCTGGCATCACCACCTATTCGCCGCTCAAGCACCACGGTGTCGGCCCCGGTCACAAGATCGGCATCCTCGGCATGGGCGGCCTGGGCCACATGGCTATCAAGCTGGCCAAGGCCCTGGGCGCCGAAGTGACCCTGTTCACCCGTTCCCAGGCCAAGGCCGAGGAAGCCCGTCGCCAGGGTGCCGACCATGTGATCGTGTCCACCGATGCCGAGCAGATGCACGCCGCGGCGGGCCGTTTCGACTTCCTGCTCGACACCATCCCGGTGCAGCACGACCTCAACCCGTACCTGGAAACCCTGAAATTCGATGGCGTGCACATCCTGGTCGGCCTGATCGAGCCGATCGACCCGGCGGTGCATGCGGCCAATCTGGTAATGAAGCGCCGGGTGCTGGCGGGGTCGTTGATCGGTGGTATTGCCGAGACACAGGAAGTGCTGGATTTCTGTGCCGAGCACGCGATTCGTTGTGATATCGAGTTGCTGGATATCCGCAACATCAACCAGGCGTATGAGCGGATGATTGCCGGGGACGTGAAGTACCGGTTCGTGATCGATATGGCTACTTTGCAGGGCTGATGGTTGCCTGCCCCGGCCTATTCGCGGGTGAACCCGCTCCCACAGGTATCGTGCAGGTTTCAGGTTCTGTATTGAACCTTCCCACAGAGACTGCACAGACCTTGGCGCCTGTGATGTCCCTGTGGGAGCGGGTTCACCCGCGAAGAGGCCGGTACAGGCAATGAAAATGCTGGATCTGTTACCAGGCCAATGCCCTGTCCCAGCCTTTCCAGAACAACCACCGCCGTACCTCGCCATGCGCCCCGGTACCGATCTGCCAGGCCGGCCGCCCGTTGTCCAGGGCAATCACCGAAACGAACCCGGCATGGCTCGCCGCTACCAGCGTACGCCCGTCCGCACTGATATCCAGCGCACTGATGGTCGACCCCAGGTAATGCTGCCAATGCTCCATGCCATCTTCGCCAAATGCCCGCAGATAACCATAGGCATCCCCCACGATGTACTCGCCGTCGCGCGCCACGCCGGCATACACCCGTGCACCATCCTGTACCAGCGGGGTACGCGGGTCCTGGCTGTAGTAGTCGGTATCCAGCCCCGGCAAGTCGGCCACCCTGACAGCCAGCGTGGCACCGCTGTAGAAATGGCAGGCATTGACTATCAACTGGTCACCCGCGCGATTGAACAGCGCAAAGTGCGGATACTCGCTGGCCGGGCCGATTGCCGCCACGGGCCTGAGCTGGTCGTCCAGCACCAGGTGACGGCTGCCTTGCTCGCCGACCACGATCAACCGGCCATCCGCCGACACCGCACCGTGCTCCATGCTCAGCCCGAGGCTGATGTCGTCGGGGTCGGTGCCTTCGTCCAGCTCGTCGAGCACCCGCGCCTGGTGCGGCAGCAGGCGGGTCGCGCCGTGGCGCGTCAGCAGGAAGATACCCTCGGCACTCACCAGCAGCACCCGCTGGCCATCCGGGAAGGGGATCAGCGCGGTCGGCGTGGGCGGCAGGTCGAATGGCTCAAACGGGTAACCCGGCGGCAACCCCTCCAACCCCGTGGGCCAGGCCAGGCGCAGCACCTGCGGGCCGCCCCAGCCATCGGTCACGCGTATGCCCTCGGCATTGGCCAGGGCGAAATAGCGGCGGGCCGGGCAGCGGCCGAAGTGATCGACGCCGATCACCGGGGTCACCCCGACAGCGTCGATGCGCACTACCTGGCCTTTGTCATGCGGCATGCCGATGCGTGCCAGCAGGCTGCCATCCTCCAGCAGCAGGACGTTGCCGATGCCTTGCCCGTGCTCCTTGATCAGCGGCAGCAATGGGTGATGGGCGGGCGGCCAGGCTTCGCGGAAGGCTTGCTGTTCGAAGGCTTCGACGCCAGGCCGGTTGGCGGCTTGCAGGGCTTGCAGCCAGGCATCGAGCAAATGATCGGTGGCTTGCGGCAGGGGCTCTTCGAGGTCATCCCAGCCTTGCGCGCAGCTCTGCGCGACATAGTCGTTGACGGCCTGGGCATAGGCAGTGACCGCCTGCTGCCACTGTTGCTGCTGGGAGTGCTGCTGGTCCATGAGCGGATCGGGCTCCTTGTTGCATACGCGTTCGCACAAAGCGCGCATGTTACTCCTTCTGCCCGCCTCGCGGTTGTGAGCCCCCGGCTTGACGCGTACCATGCCGGGCATTCCTTCCAATAACAAAGCGTGCGTCCACACCCCGGCAAGCGGGTGGCTGGCGTGCGTCCTGTTGCCTTGCCTGCGGAGAAGCGGTTTGCACCCATGAACGGACCCACACCCACCAACATGCCACCCACGGCGGGTAGCGGCAGCTGGCTGAGCGTCATTGCCCTGGCCCTGGCGGCCTTCATCTTCAACACCACCGAGTTCGTCCCGGTGGCGCTGCTCAGCGACATTGGCCGCAGCTTCGACATGAGCACCGCGCAGGTCGGCCTGATGCTGACCATCTACGCCTGGGTGGTGGCGCTGGCCTCGCTGCCGATGATGCTGCTGACCCGCAACATCGAGCGGCGGCGCCTGTTGCTGTTCGTGTTCCTGGTGTTCATCGTCAGCCACTTGCTGTCGTGGTTGTCGCAGAGCTTTGCCATGTTGCTGGTCAGCCGCATCGGTATTGCCCTGGCGCATGCGGTGTTCTGGGCCATCACGGCGTCCCTGGCGGTGCGCGTGGCGCCGCCCGGGCAGCAGGCCAAGGCGCTGGGACTTTTGGCCACTGGCACCACCCTGGCCATGGTCCTGGGCATTCCGCTGGGCCGCGTGGTGGGTGAGGCGCTGGGCTGGCGCATCACCTTCCTGAGCATTGCCGGGGTGGCGCTGGCGACCATGCTGTGCCTGATGAAGTCGCTGCCGCTGCTGCCCAGCCAGAACTCGGGCTCGCTGCGCAGCCTGCCGATCCTGTTCAAGCGCCCGGCGCTGGTGATCACCTATGTGCTGGTGACGCTGGTGATTACCGCGCAGTTCACTGCCTACAGCTACATCGAGCCGTTCGCCCTGCACGTGGCGCAGATAGGCGGTGAGCGCACCACGTTGTTGCTGCTGCTGTTCGGCGGTGCCGGGGTGTTCGGCTCATTGCTGTTCAGCCGTTACAGCGACCGCTTCCCGCATGGCTTCCTGGTAGGGTCGATCGGCCTGCTGGCGGCGTGCCTTTTGCTGCTGTTGCCGCTGTCGGGCAACTTCTACATGTTTGCCGTGTTGAGCATGTTCTGGGGTGTGGCGATCCTCAGTTTCAGCCTGTCGCTGCAGTCCAAGACCCTGAAGCTGGCGTCCGATGCCACCGATGTGGCCATGGCGCTGTTCTCGGGTATCTACAACATCGGTATTGGCGGTGGTGCGTTGCTGGGCAGTATCGTCAGCAGCCAGCTGGACGTGGCGGATATCGGCCTGGTGGGCGGTAGCGTGGCGGTGGCCGGGTTGCTGCTGGCTGTGGCCAGCACCCGGCGGTTCCGCGAGGCGCTGACGCACTGATCTGGGGCTGGCGCGTTCTTTGTAGGAGCGGCCTTGTGTCGCGATGGGGCGCGCAGCGGCCCCGGATTTCAGCGTTACCGCGGATATCGCCGGGGGCCGCTGCGCGCCCCATCGCGACACAAGGCCGCTCCTACAGGTCCTCTGCAGGTCTGTGGGAACACCTGTTGCAGGCTCAAGCCAGTACGGCAGCCCACGCAGAAATCAACAACACCCCCGCCAACACCTGGTTGAACACCCGCAACCGCCGCGGTGCCTGAAACCATCGCGCGCTGCCCACCCCCAGCAGCGCCCACGCCGCCATGCAGGGCAGGGCAATCAGCAAGAACACCAGCGCCAGTTGCCATACCGGCAACGACGGCGCGGCAAACACTCCGACCACCGCCACGGCCATCAACCACACCTTGGGGTTCACCACCTGCAACGAGGCTGCACTGAGTGCACTGAAGCCTTGCGCCGTGGCCGCCTGCAGCGGGGCGGCAGCACTGCGCAGCATCTTCCACGCCAGCCAGCTCAACCACAAAACCCCGGCCCAGCTCATCAACTGCTGGGCCAGCGGGTGGCGCAGCAGTAGTTCACCCAGCCCCAGGCCCACCATCAGCACGATCGCTGCTGCTGCACCGCAGGCCGCCACGATCGGCGCCAGGCTCGCGCGCAGGCCAACGCGGGCGCCGTGGGCGAGTATCAACAAGTTGGTCGGCCCCGGGCTGATGCTGGACACCAGGGCAAACAGGATGAAGGGCAACAACGACTGCGACATGATCAAGGGCTCCGGATAAACGAAGCACCATGCTCGCTGCCTGCCGCCTTTCAGTCTGGAAGGTTTGAGCAGCGCCTGCGGTAGTCGGCCGGGGTCAGCTGGTAGGCACGGCGGAACCAGCGCCCCAGGTGGCTCTGGTCGGCAAAGCCCAGGGCCATGGCCACTTCGGTGGGTGTCTGGCCCCGGGCGAGCAGGCGCCGCGCCCGGGCCAGGCGCAGCTGGATCAGATAGGCATGTGGCGCCAGGCCGAATGCGGCCTTGAACGCGCGGGTCAGGCGGAAGCGGTCGATGCCACAGGCCTGGGCCAGGTCTTCCAGGCCGATGTCGCGCTCCAGGTTGGCGTGCAGGTAATCCCGCGCGCGCTGCGCGGTCAGCGGCAGGCGCGGGTCCGGGTTCAGGCGCCGGCGCCAGTGCAGGTGGCGGGTCAGGCAGGCCAGCAGGTCGTCCATGGCCGTCTGCCGGACAATGCGCAAGTCCTGGGTATGCACGGCCTGGAAGGCGAGGGCAGTGGCACGCGCCAGGCGCTCATCGTGGCACAAGGTATCGGCGAAGCTGGGCAGGCTGTCGCTTGGCGCGTGTTCGAACAGTGCCTGCAGTTGGCTGTCCACCCAGGTGGGTTCCAGGTACAGGGTCGAATAGGTGAAGCCGTCCTCGGTGGGCGCATGGCCGTCATGGATTTCACCGGGCTCCAGCAGGAACACGTGCCCCGGCGTGCTGCGATGGCGTACTCGTCGGCAATCGAATTGCTGCACACCTTGCTCGGTAACGCCAACCAGGAAGCTGTCGTGCCAGTGCGGGTCGTAGGCATGCCCGATGAAATGCGCGCGGACCGACTCGATGCCGGTGTCGGCGTCTTGCTTGAGGTCGATCCAGTTGCTCATGGGGGCGTGCCGTGGCAGAAATCGCTACCTTAGCGCAACGGCCAGGCTCAGTCTGGAACGATTGTGCAGCCGTTGGTCAGCGCCCGGTAACGCAAGGCCTCGAAGCGTTCGCGCAGCCACAGGTGCAGTTGCGCCACCGCGGGCGTGAGCTGCTTGCGGTGCGGGCACACCAGGGTGACCGGGGCGGGCTCACCGAGGTGCTCGGGGAGGATGATTTCCAGCTCGCCGGCCGCGATGTTGGCGCTTACGTCCAGCCACGACTTGTAGACGATGCCTTCGCCCTGCAAGGCCAGGCGGCGGATCACATCGGCATCGTCGCTGACCAGTGGCCCGCGCACCTGCACGGTGCGGTTGCCCACTCGCCACTTGTCGTAGACCCGGTTGTGCTGCATGTACAGCAGGCAGGCGTGCTGCTGCAGGGCGTCGGGCGTGAGCGGGCGGCCATTACGGGCCAGGTAGTCGGGCGCGGCCACCAGCACCCGGCGGTTCCAGTCGGCCAGTGGCAGGGCAATGTAGTTGGCGTCCTGGTTGAGGCCATAACGGATCGCCACATCTACCGGGTCGCGGTTGAGGTCGGCGATCTGGTCGGACAGCAAGAAGCGCAGGTGCAGGGCCGGGTGCTCGCGGCGGAAGGCGCTCAGCCACGGCAGCAGCATGTTGCGGCCCAGGTCGGACGGTGCCGACACCTGCAGGGTACCGCGCAGGGTGTTGGCGTTGCCATGCAGGTCTTCACGCCCCTGGCGCAGGCTTTCCAGCACATTCAGGGCCGTCGGCAGGTACAACTCGCCTTCGGCAGTCAGGCGCAGGCTGCGGGTGGTGCGTGCGAACAGGCGCACGTCCAGGTCGCGCTCCAGGCGCTTGATCGCGGCGGCCACCTGGCCCGGCAGCAGTTCGGCCTCGTGAGCGGCGGCGGTGAAGCTGCCCAGCACGCTGCTGCGGACGAACAGTTCGAGGTCGGCGATGCGCAGCATTTTCACTCCAGGGATGAAAGTGTTGCTGCATTGTGCCGGTTTTTCTTTTCTGCAGGAAAGATAAGATGCCCGGCAAATCCCCTGTTCATTCCCGGAGTTGTTGCATGGATACCGTCTCGCTGGCCAAACGCCGCTACACCACCAAAGCCTACGACGCCTCGCGCCGTATTCCCCAGGCCACTGTCGATGCCTTACTCGAACAACTGCGTCACAGCCCGTCCTCGGTCAACTCGCAGCCGTGGCATTTCATCGTTGCCGACAGCGTCGAAGGCAAGGCCCGCCTGGCCAAGAGCACCACAGAGCGCTATGCCTACAATTCGCCGAAGATCCTCGATGCCTCGCATGTGATCGTGTTCTGCACCCGCACCGAAATGACCGAAGCGCACCTGAATGCCGTGCTCGACCAGGAAGCTGCCGATGGCCGCTTCCGCGATGATCAGGCGCGTGCCGGGCAGAACCAGAGCCGCCGGCATTACGTCGACCTGCACCGCTTTGACCAGAAGGACGTGCAGCACTGGATGGAAAAGCAGACCTACCTGGCGCTGGGTACTGCCTTGCTGGGGGCTGCGGCACATGGGCTGGATGCCACGCCGATCGAGGGCTTCGACAGCAAGATTCTCGATGCCGAGCTGGGCTTGCGCGAGCGTGGGTTCACCAGTGTGGTCATTCTCAGCCTGGGCTATCGCAGCGAGACGGACTTCAACGCTGGCTTGAACAAGTCGCGGTTGCCGGCTTCGCAGGTGTTCACCTTCCTGTGAGATTGCCCGGGGCCGCCCTGCGGCCCTTTCGCGACGCAAGGCCGCTCCCACAGGATGGCATCGCCTTCAAGGCTTTCACAGGCCTCATGAACTGGCATATGTCCGGCATATGCCGCATACTTGTCGGCAAACGCCGGAAAGGAGAGCGCCATGCTTGCCGAAGTGCTTCGCGACAACGGTTACCACGAGTACCGGGCGCGCCTGCATGCACTGCTGGAAATCCCCGAACTCGCCAGTGACTTCGAAATTCACACCCGCATCACCCATGGCTTCGCTGCCACCTGGCTGGTGAAACTGACCGAACTCGGCGTGTTCACCCCTGTGGAGCGTGACCAGATCATTCCCCTGCGCACGCTGAAAACCCGCATCGAACGTGACCAGCCACTGACCGTGGAAGAAAGCGACCGGCTGTTCCGCTCGGCCCATATCACCGCCATGGCCGAAGCCGTGTTCGGTGAGGCGGGCAAGGCCAAGCGCTGGCTGTCCAAGCCCAAGGAGCGCTTCTCGGGGCTGACGCCGATGCAGATGCTCACCACCCAGCAGGGCACCACTCAGGTCGAAGAGATGTTGCTGCAGATCGCCGAGGGCTTCGGCCTGTGATTCTGTGGCGTATCAGCGCCTATGCAGACTTGAGCGGAACCGGCGGCTTGCGTGTCAGCGGCCGCTGGCACCAGGCGGGCCGGCCAGTGGTGTATGCCGCCACCAGCCCGGCCGGGGCGATGCTGGAGGTGCTGGTGCACCTGGAGATCGACCCTGAGGATTTCCCCACCACCATGCGGCTGCTGCGTATCGAGTTGCCCGACACCGTTTCGCAAGCGCAGTTGCCCGCCTTGCAGCCTGGCTGGTCGAGCCAGGCCGAACTGACCCGGGGCCTGGGCAACCGCTTTCTGGATGAGTGCTCGGCATTGCTGTTGCCGGTGCCGAGCGCGATCATGCCCAGCACTACCAATTACCTGTTCAACCCGCGCCATCCGCAGGCAAACAGCGCCAGGCTCGAGGTCGAGGACTTCACCCCGGACAGCCGGCTGTTCTAGGGCCGGTTCACCAAAGTGCCGCTGATGCCGCTGTCAGCACCCGGCCAAACACTTCGAGCGCCTTGTCCACTTCAGCGTCGTTGCTGAAACGCCCGATGCTCAGCCGCACGCTGTTGCGTGCCTGGCGTTCATCCAGCCCCAGCGCGAGCAGCACATGCGAGGCCGCATTGCTCGCCGAGTTGCATGCCGAGGTGGTCGACAACGCCAGCTCACTGGCCAGCGCCGCGCTGTTGAAACCCTTGCTGTCGATACACAGGTTCAGCGTATGGGGAATGCGCTGGTTGGCGCAGCCGTTGAGGGTGACGCCGGGCAGGGCCAGCAGGCCTTCGCGCAGGCGCCTGGCCAGTTGCTCGAGGCGCAGGTGTTCGCTGTCGCCGGGCTGGCCGGCCAGGGCAAAGGCGCTGCCCATGCCGGCAATCTGGTGGGTCGCCAGGGTGCCGGAGCGCAGGCCTTGCTCATGGCCGCCGCCGTGCATCTGCGCACGCATCAGCGTGCGGGCGCGTGGCCCGACGTAGAGCGCACCGATGCCCTTGGGCCCATACACCTTGTGCGCCGAGAACGACATCAGGTCCACGGCCATGGCGCTCAGGTCGATGGCCAGTTTGCCCACCGCCTGCGCCGCATCCACGTGCAGCAGGGCACCGTGGGCACGTACCTGTTCGCCAATCGCGGCAAAGTCGGTGATCGTGCCCAGTTCATTGTTCACCGCCATCAGCGATACCAGGCGGGTGTCGGCGCGCAACGCTGCCTGCACCGCCGCAGGCTGAATCAGGCCGACGGCATCCGGTGCCAGGCGGGTAACGGCCCAGCCCTGGCGCTCCAGTTCGGCCACCGTGTCGAGCACGGCCTTGTGTTCCAGCTGGCTGGTGATCAGGTGCCCGGGCTGGCCGAGGCCCTGGGCAATGCCCTTGAGCGCCAGGTTGTTGGACTCGGTCGCACCTGAAGTCCAGACCAGTGCATCGGCCTGTGCGCCGACACGTTCGGCAACTTGCTGGCGGGCCTGCTCCACGGCGTGGCGGGCGGCCTGGCCGAAGGCATGGCCACTGGACGCCGGGTTGCCGAAGTTGGCCTGGCTGCCAAGGCAGGCGAGCATGGTTTCGATGACCCGGTCGTCGACCGGAGTGGTGGCGGCGTAATCGAAGTAGAGCGGGGCGCTGGGCATTGGGGCGAGTCCGTTTCTGTCGCCGTGAAATCGGCGATCGTTGGAGCAAGCGTACCCGCTGTTCGAGAGATATTTTTCGCTTCCAGCGGCTCTATTCTCAGGATGCGCAACAAAAATTTCTCTCTATTGAGCTTTTCCTGGAAAATTCTTCTCCGCATCGCGAGGGGCTCAGCAAAGGCCCCTCGTCAGCCTCTTCAGGCTGGTGCCAAGGCCCTCTCTTCCTCGGCCACCACACGTTCGCACAACTCGGTGATCTGCTCGCGCATCCAGCGGTTGGCCGGGTCCTGATCGGTGCTTTCATGCCAGTACAGGTGCGTTTCCAGCGCAGGCACCTCCACCGGCAGTGGCTGGTAACGCAACTGATGGCGGCGGGCGAAGCGCTCGGGGACGGTCATCGCCATGTCGGTCTGCTGCAACACCTGCGAGGCCATCAGGTAATGCTGCGAGCGCAAGGCAACCTTGCGCTGCACGCCCATCTTGCCCAGGGCCAGGTCGACATAGCCCAGGCCGTTGCGGCGGCTGGAGATATGGATGTGGGTCATGCCCAGGTAGTTGTCGAGGGTCAACTTGCTGTCGGCCAGCGGGTGGCCCTGGCGCAGAGCGCAGACATAGCGGTCTTGCATCAGTTTGACGTGGCGTACCTGCGGGTCGGTGTTCAACGGGGCGTCGATGGCGAAGTCCAGGCGGCCGGCGGCGAGTTCCTTGGTGGTCTCGCGGCGCTTGCACAAAAAGCTTTCGATCAGCACCGCCGGGGCCAGGCGGCGCAAGCGCTGGAACAGCGGCGGCAGGATCACCGCTTCGGTCAGGTCGGTCATGCTGATGCGGAAGGTCTTGTTGGCCTGTTGCGGGTTGAAGATGCGGCTTTCCTGCACCGAGGTGCGCAGCAGTGCCAGGGCGTTGCGCACCGGGCCGATGATGTTCTGCGCCATGGGCGTGGGCACCATGCCTTGCGCGGTACGCACGAACAGCGGGTCGTTGAAGGTTTCGCGCAGCCGCGAAAGGGCGTTGGACACTGCCGGCTGGGTGATGCCGACGATCTGCCCGGCGCGGGTCAGGTTGGCTTCGGTGTAGATCGCATCGAACACGATGAACAGGTTGAGGTCGACCTTGCTGAGGTTCATGGGCGCCGCTCTTTGTTGGAATTATGGGTCGATCATATATCGGTTATGAATGTTTATACACGCGGAAAATAGACTAGGTGGATGGGGCCATGCTGCTCTAGGCTCTGGCCCATGTACTCCGAACCGTGAAGGTAGCCCCGATGGATTTCGCCTATTCGCCCAAGGTCCAGGCACTGCGTGAGCGCGTCAGCGCGTTCATGGACGCCTATGTCTACCCCGCCGAGGCAGTGTTCGAGCGCCAGGTCGCCGAGGGTGACCGCTGGCAGCCCACCGCAATCATGGAAGAACTCAAGGCCAAGGCCCGCGCCGAAGGGCTGTGGAACCTGTTTCTGCCCGAATCGGAATACGGTGCCGGCCTGAGCAACCTGGAATACGCCCCGCTGGCAGAAATCATGGGCCGTTCATTGCTCGGTCCGGAGCCGTTCAACTGTTCGGCGCCAGACACCGGCAACATGGAAGTGCTGGTGCGCTATGGCAGCGAAGCGCAGAAGCGCCAGTGGCTGGAGCCGCTGCTGCGTGGCGAGATCCGATCGGCGTTCGCCATGACCGAACCGGACGTGGCCTCCTCGGATGCCACCAACATGGCCGCCACCGCAGTGCGTGACGGTGACCAATGGGTAATCAACGGCCGCAAGTGGTGGACCTCCGGCGCTTGCGACCCGCGCTGCAAGGTGATGATCTTCATGGGCCTGTCCGACCCTGAAGGGCCGCGCCACCAGCAGCACTCGATGGTGCTGGTGCCCACCGATGCGCCTGGGGTGAAGATCGTCCGCCCGCTGCCGGTGTTCGGCTATGACGATGCTCCCCATGGCCACGCCGAGGTGCTTTTCGAGAACGTGCGGGTGCCGTATGAGAACGTGATCCTGGGTGAGGGCCGTGGCTTCGAGATTGCCCAGGGGCGCCTTGGCCCCGGCCGCATTCACCACTGCATGCGCTCGATCGGCATGGCCGAGCGCGCGCTGGAACTGATGTGCAAGCGCTCGGTGGAGCGTACCGCCTTCGGCCGGCCACTGGCGCGTCTGGGCGGTAACGTCGACAAGATCGCCGACTCGCGCATGGAGATCGACATGGCCCGGCTGCTGACGTTGAAAGCGGCGTACATGATGGACACGGTCGGCAACAAGGTCGCCCGCAGCGAGATTGCGCAAATCAAGGTAGTGGCGCCGAACGTGGCACTGAAGGTGATCGACCGGGCGATCCAGATTCATGGTGGGGCAGGGGTAAGTGGCGATTTCCCGCTGGCTTACATGTACGCCATGCAGCGTACCTTGCGCCTGGCCGACGGACCGGATGAAGTGCATCGTGCAGCGATTGGCAAGTATGAGATTGGCAAGTACGTGCCGGCGGAGATGATGCGTAGCGGGCGGTGATTTTGCCCGCCTGTTCCGGCCTCTTCGCGGGCTTGCCCGCTCTCATGGAACTGCACATAACTCATTGAATTAGCAGGGACCCTGTGGGAGCGGCTTTAGCCGCGAACACCGGCGCAGCCGGTGCCATGCACCGCGTTGGATTCTTCGCGGCTAAAGCCGCTCCCACAGGGTACGAGGATCGCTTGCGAGTTCAGTTTTCTGTGCGACAGCGCAGCCCAAAGGGCTGGGCAATCTCCCACAGGTACTGTGCCGCCTCCAAGCTGTGCGCAATACCTGTGGGAGCGGGCAAGCCCGCGAAGAGGCCCTTGAAGGCTCACTCTGGATGGTCAGACCCGCATCTGCGGGTCTTCCTCCTTCTTGCTGACTGTGCGATCGGCATTTGAAGGCTGTCTGGATTGAGCACCCTTGATTTCCGGCTTCTCCCCTCGCGTCTTGACCAGCGAAACCACCACCCCACCCAGCAACAACCCGAACGTCACCCCCAACGAAAGCAACGCTGGCACCTTGCCCACCATGCCGTGATAGAAGATCTTGCAGCCAATGAAGATCAGCACCAGCGCGAGCGCGTACTTGAGGTAAACGAACCGGTGCATCAGCGCCGCCAGCGCAAAATACAGCGAGCGCAAGCCGAGGATGGCGAAGATGTTCGAGGTATAGACGATGAATGGGTCTTGGGTGATGGCGAAGATTGCCGGGACGCTGTCGACGGCGAATACCAGGTCGGCCAGTTCGATCAGCACCAGCGCCATGAACAGCGGGGTGGCATGGCGTAGCGCCTTGTGCTGCCCGGGCGGGGTCTGCTGCACGAAGAAGTGCGAGCCGTGGATCTGCTCGGTGACCCGCATGTGCCGGCGCACGTACTTCAGGATCGGGTTGTTGGCCAGGTCGGGGCGGCTGTCCTCCTTCGACAGCGCCATCTTCACCCCGGTAAACAGCAGGAAGGCACCGAAGATATACAGTACCCAGGCGAAGTTCTGCACCAGCGCCGCGCCCACGCCGATCATGATCGCCCGCAGGAACACCACCCCGAGGATGCCCCAGAACAGCACGCGGTGCTGGTAGCGGCGGGGGATGGCGAAATAGCTGAAGATCATCGCCATGACGAACACGTTGTCCATCGACAGCGACTGCTCGACCAGGAACCCGGTGTAGAACTCCAGCGCCGACTGCGCGCCCAACTGGTACCAGACCCCGGCGCCGAACAGCACGCCGACGCTGAAATAGCCCGAATACAGCAGCAGGCTCTCGCGCATTTCGATTTCCCGGTCGTGGCGGTGCAGCACGCCCAGGTCGAGTACCAGCAAACCGATGACGATGCCCATGAACAGCAGCCACAACCAGGCGCTGGTACCGAGGAACGGGGTGGTGAGGAATGTCTGCAGAGCTGTCATGAGCCCCTCCTTCAATGTCGACGTTGCATGGCAACAGTGATCCGACATGGCGGCCTGGCAGCCGTCAGAGGGGCCCGGTATCACATGGGCTTGAGCCTAGACCCGTTTGCCGGTGATGCCGAATGGGGAGCTGTTACATTTCTTTGCCAGGGCGCCGTGTAGGAGCGGCCTTGTGTCGCGAAAGGGGTGCGTAGCACCCCCACAGGGTTGGCATCGCCACAGAATTGCCGGGGCCGCTTTGCGGCCCTTTCGCGACACAAGGCCGCTCCTACACCGGTCAGGCCAGAGCAGGCCTATCGTTCAATAAACCCACACTTCCACCCGGCGATTACGCAGTCGCCCTTGCTCCAGTTCGTTCCCTGCCACTGGCAGTTCATCCCCCATCCCCGTCACCTCCAGCACCTCCACGCCATCGCGCGCCAGCTCACGGCGCACCGCCTGGGCCCGCAGGCGGGAGAGCAGGGCGGCGCGACCGGGTGTCTCCTTGGGGTCGCCAAAGCCCACCAGCACCGCCTTGCGCCGCAACTTGCCCGCTTGGCGCAGGTAGTCGGCCACCCGCTGCACATCGCGCAGGGCCTTGTTGTCGAGGCTGGCGCTGCCTTCCTGGAAGCGGAAGTTAACGCTCAATCGCTGCGCCTGCTGGGCCAGGGTGCGATAGCGCGGCGGCATGTCGGCCTGGGGGGCTACAGGTTGGGCCTCGATCTGCTGCGCAACGAAACCCTGCTGGGCGACGATCGCCTGGCCCGCCGGGCTCTGAGCGAAATCGGCCAGGGCCTTGGCCTGGGGCTTGGGGTTGGCCGGCAGGTAGAAGTACAGGCGCCGCGATAGCGGGTAATCCTCGCTGGCCACCAGTGCACGCTCCGGCAGCATGGCCGGCGCGTCACCTTCGGCCACCGCCAGCACCTTGGCCCCATGCACCGCCGCCAGGCTGCTGAAACCGATGGCCTGGCGGTCGGTGCTCACTCGCGCGGCCAGCTCGTCGCTGGACTCGAAGCGTTGGGCCTTGGGCGAAAGCTCGCCGTGCTGAGGTTCCAGCACCAGTGCCTTGAAGGTCTCAAAGGTACCGGAGCGGTCGTCACGGGCGTACAGGTGGATGGCCCCGCCGGCAACACCCAATTGCTCCCAGCGCTGGATCTGCCCGGCAAAGATCTGTGCCAGTTGCCCCGTGGTGAGCTGTGGCAGCGGGTTGTCGGGGTGAACGATGACGGCGACGCCATCCAGGCCGATGACTTGTTCGGCGGCAGCGGCGCGCAGGTCGCCCAAAACCTGCAGTTGGCTTGCTTCGTTGTCGTTGATCGGCCGCGACGCGGCGGCCAGGTCGGCCTCGCCATGGCCCAGGGCGACGAAGCCGGTGCTGGAACCGTGTGCGGCGATGTCGATCCGCAAAGGCTGGCCACGCGTATCGCGAGCGGTGATGACAGTCTCGTTGGCCAGCTTGCCCGGGTATTGTTCGATGGCGGTAGCTTGCTGTGCGCGCAGTTGCCCTTGCACCAGCGCTGGCAGCAAGGCCGCGCCGATGGTGTTGGAACCTTGCACGCGCAGGTGGGCGGGCTCGGCCAGGGTCGCCAGCGGCAGCAGGGTGAGCAGCAAGACAAGCAGGCGGGGCATGCCGGAAGGCCTATGGCATAGAGATGGCCGGCAGATTACGACAGTGGCGTGATGATAATGTGACAGTCCATAGGGCAGTGGGCTTTGCCTGATGCTTGTAAGTTCGCGTCAATGGGGCTGCTGTGCAGCCCATCGCCGGCAAGCCAGCTCCCACAGGGGCCTTGCCAACCCTGAAACCTGCGCTGTACCTGTGGGAGCTGGCTTGCCGGCGAAAGGGCCGCAAAGCGGCCCCAGCGGTATCAATGCGCCCCGGCAGACTTGCTCAGGTCACTTTCTGCCCACTCGGTATAGATGCACGCATCCGCCACCGCCCAGCGCACCTTCACGGTATCCCCCGGCTGCATCGGCATGCCCGCCGCCGACAAAGCCTTGACCGTCAGCTCGGTACCGCCCGCGGTCACCACATGGCAGGTCTGGCTCTCGCCCAGGAACAGCACTTCGCCAACCTTGGCGCTGACCTCGTTCCACCCCGCCGGCAGCGGCTCGCGCGCGGCCTGTTCGGCGGTCAGGGCCAAGGCCTTTTCCGGGCGCACCATGATCAGTGCATCCTGCGAGGCGGCCAGGCCCGGGGTCAGGCGGATGGCTACAGGCTGGCCCTCGAAGCTGCCCGCGCCATTGCTGCTGGCCTTGATCCGCAGGAAGTTGGAGTTGCCCAGGAACGACGCGACGAAGGCATTCGGCGGGTTCTGGTACAGGTCGTAACCGGTGCCCAGGCCGACGATCTTGCCATGGCTGAAGATGGCGATGCGCTGGGACAGGCGCATGGCTTCTTCCTGGTCGTGGGTGACGTAGACGATGGTGATGCCCAGGCGCCGGTGCAACTGGCGCAGTTCATCCTGCAGGTCTTCGCGCAGCTTCTTGTCCAGCGCGCCGAGCGGTTCGTCCATCAGCAGGATGCGCGGTTCGTACACCAGCGCCCGGGCGATCGCCACGCGCTGCTGCTGGCCACCGGACATCTGCGACGGCTTGCGGTGGGCGAACTTCTCCAGCTGCACCAGCTTGAGCATGGCGTCGACGCGCTTGCTGGTTTCGATGGCGCCGAGCTTGCGAATGGCCAGCGGAAAGCCGATGTTGTCGCGCACGTTCAGGTGCGGGAACAGCGAATAGCGCTGGAACACCATGCCAATGTCACGCTTGTGTGGCGGCACGTTGACCAGTGACTGGCCCTCGACCAGGATCTCGCCGCTGCTCGGTGTTTCGAAGCCGGCCAGCATCGACAGGGTGGTGGACTTGCCCGAGCCGCTGGAGCCGAGGAAGGTCAGGAATTCGCCGTCCTGGATTTCCAGGTCGAGGTTGTCCACGGCAGTGAAGTCGCCGTAGTGCTTGTTCAGGCCGCGCAGGCTGACCAGGGTCTTGCCGTGCGCGTTGTCTTTGATCACTGCACTCATTGTTGTTTTCTCCGCGCGCTCAGGCGTTGGCTTCGGTGCGCCGGCGCAAGGCGGCGGCAATGAACATGACAAGCAGCGACAGGCCGATCAGCAGGGTCGAGGCCACGGCGATGACCGGGCTGAGGTCCTGGCGCAGGGTGGTCCACATCTTCACCGGCAGGGTCTGCAGGTCGGGGCTGGCCATCATCACGCTCAGCACCACTTCATCCCACGACACCAGGAAGGCAAACAGGCCGCCGGCGATCATCCCTGGGCGAATGGCCGGGAAGGTCACCTTGAAGATCGCCTGCAGGCGCGAGGCGCCGCAGATCACCGCGGCATCCTCGATCGACTGGTCGAACAGCTTCAGCGAGTTGATGATCGAGATGATGGTGAAGGGCAGGGCGACGATCACGTGGCTGACCACGAAGGCGAACAGCGTGCCGGTGTAGCCGAGCTTGAGGAACAGCGCGTACACCGCCACGGCAATGATCACCAACGGCACGATCATCGGCATGGTGAACAGCCCGTACAGCAGCTCGCGGCCGGGGAAGCGGCCACGCACCAGGGCAAACGCGGTGGGCAGGCCGAGCAGCACGGCGGCGATGGTGGTCAGCACGGCCACCTTCAGGCTTGCCAGCGCGGCGTCCATCCACTCCGGGTTGGAGAAGAACTGGCCGTACCACTTGAAGGTCCAGCCCGGTGGCGGGAACACCAGCCACTGCGACGAGCCGAACGACAGCAACACGATGAACACCACCGGCAGCAGCAGGAAGGCCGCGATGACCCCGGTGGTCAGGTACAGGCCCGTACGCAGCGGGCGGCCCATGGCATTGGGAGACAGGAGCATGGCGGTTTACCTCGCGTTGCCGACCGGGGATTCCGGCTGCAGCTTCAGGTACAGGTAGAAGAGCACCAGGGTGATCACCACCAGCAGTGCGGCGGCGGCGCTGGCCAGGCCCCAGTTGAGGAACGACTGCACCTGCTGGATGATGAATTCGGGCAGCATCATGTTTTGCGCACCACCCAGCAGGGCCGGGGTGACGTAGTAACCGAGCGACATCACGAACACCATCAGTGCCCCGGAGAACAGCCCCGAGCGGCACAGCGGCAGGAACACCTTCCAGAAATTGGTCCACGGGCTGGCGCCGCAGATCGAGCCGGCCTGCAGCACCATCGGGTCGATGGCGTGCATGGTTGCCTGCAGCGGCAGCACGATGAACGGGATCATGATGTAGCTCATGCCGATCACCACGCCGGTCAGATTGTGCACCATTTCCAGCGGGGCATCGATGATACCCATGGCCATCAACGCCTTGTTGATCACCCCCGAGCTCTGCAGCAGCACCAGCCACGAGTAGGTGCGCGCCAGCAGGCTGGTCCACATCGACAGCAGCACGATGTTCAGCAACCAGCGGCCCCAGCCCTTGGGCACCAGGGTAATTGCCCAGGCCAGCGGGAAGCCCAGCAGCACGCTGATCAGGGTGACCACGCCGGCCACCGAGAAGGTGTTGAACAGTACCCGCGCATAAGCCGAGTTGGCGAACAACTGCTCGTAGTTGCCCAGGCCCGGCGTTGGCTCCAGCACCCCGCGCAGCAGCAGGCCGGCCAGCGGGGCAAAGAAGAACAGGCCAAGGAACAGCAGGGCCGGTAGCAAATTGCGGCTGCCTTTCCAGCGCTGGCTCAGGCTGACGCGGCGGGGGGCCGTTCCCGGGGCACCGGTGCCCGTGGGGGCACCTTGCGCGTTATGCAGGGCGTTGATGGCGACTTTCATTTGACCAACCACTCATTCCAGCGGGCTGCGATGGCCTGGCCGTTCTTGGCCCAGTAGGCGAAGTCGAGGGTGACCTGGTCCTGGGCGTAGGCGGTCGGCAGGTTCTGCGCGAGGTCTTTGTCCAGCTTGGCCACGCTGTCGACGTTCACCGGCGCGTAGGCAGTCTTGTTGGCGAACTCGGCCTGGCCTTCGGCGCTGCTGGCGTTGGCCAGGAACTTCATGGCCGCGTCCTTGTTCTTGGCCCCTTTGGGGATGACCAGGAAGTCGGCCATGACCAGGTTCTGCTTCCAGCTCACGCCCACCGGTGCACCGTCTTGCTGCAGGGCATAGACGCGGCCGTTCCAGAACTGGCCGAGCGAGGCTTCACCCGAGGCCAGCAGTTGCTGCGACTGGGCGCCACCGCCCCACCAGACGATATCTTTCTTGATGGTGTCGAGCTTCTTGAAGGCGCGGTCCAGGTCCAGCGGGTACAGCTTGTCGGGGGCTACGCCGTCGGCCAGCAGGGCCAGTTCCAGTACGCCTGGGCTGGGCCATTTGTACAGGGCGCGCTTGCCGGGGTAGGTCTTGGTGTCGAACAGTGCGGTCCAGTCCACCGGTTTGTTGGCACCGAGCTTGCCTTCGTTGTAGCCGAGCACGAAGGAGAAGAAGAACGAGCCGACGCCATGGTCGGAGACGAAGCGCGGGTCGATCTTGTCGCGCTTGATCTGGGTGAAATCGAGGGGTTCGAGCAAGCCTTCGCTGGCGGCACGCAGGGCGAAGTCGGCCTCGACGTCGACCACGTCCCACTGCACGTTGCCGCTCTCGACCATGGCCTTGAGCTTGCCATAGTCGGTAGGGCCGTCCTGGACGACCTTGATATCGGTGGCTTTGGTGAAGGGTGCGGCCCACGCTTCTTTCTGGGCGTCCTGGGTGGTACCGCCCCAGCTGACGAAGTTCAGGCTGTCGGCGGCCTGGGCGGCCTGACATGCCAGGGTCAGCAGGCTGGCGGACAGCACTGCGGTTACACGTTTGCTCAACAGCATGGTTACGCCCTCGTTGCTTTTGTTATTCGAGGCGGGGCTTGTGGTGCGCCCGCCAACAGTGTTCGGGGAGCAGCTAAAACAAAGTGTCTTGTGGCCGTTTTTTGATTGTAGGTGCCGGCCTGCAGATTCAAGGTCTACGGGATATCATATTATGGTATTCCAAACTTTTGGCAAGAGGTATGAGGCTACCGGCCATCACTCCGTCCTCTGCAATTTGCCGCGAACCTTTGTAGGAGCGGCCTTGTGTCGCGAAAGGGCCGCAAAGCGGCCCCCGGATTTCAGCGTCGACACATGAATTGTCGGGGCCGCTTCGCGGCCCTTTCGCGACACAAGGCCGCTCCTACAGGGGCCTGTATCAGCTCACCAGTCCGGGCTCGAAGGGGATGCTTTGCACGACCTCCAGCTCATACCCCGCCAGCCCCGCGTATTTCAGCGGCGGGCCCAGGTGGCGCAGCTTGCCCACGCCCAGGTCCTGCAGGATCTGCGCGCCTGTACCCACCTCCGAATACACCTTCGATTGCCCACGCTGGTAAGGCCGCACCGGCTGGGTCAGCTGCGGCACGCGCTCCAGCAGCGCCTGCGAGGACTCATGGTTGGCCAGGATCACCACCACGCCGGCGCCTTCCTCGGCCACTTTCTGCAGCGCCGCCCACAGTGTCCAGTTGGCAGGGCCGGCGTATTCGGCGCCGACCAGGTCGCGCAGCGGGTCGATCACGTGCACCCGCACCAGAGTCGGCTGCTCGCGGCGGATATCGCCCATGACCATGGCCATGTGTACGCCACCTTCGATGCGGTCTTCGTAGGTGACCAGGCGGAAGGTGCCATGCACGGTCGGCAGTTCGCGTTCGCCGATGCGCTTGATGGTCTGCTCGGTGCTCAGGCGGTAGTGGATGAGGTCGGCGATGGTGCCGATCTTGATGCCGTGCCGGGCAACGAACACCTCCAGGTCCGGGCGGCGGGCCATGGTGCCGTCATCGTTGAGTACTTCGACGATAACCGACGCCGGGGTGAACCCGGCCAGGCGCGCCAGGTCGCAGCCGGCTTCGGTGTGGCCGGCGCGTGTCAGCACGCCGCCTTCGCGGGCGCGCAGGGGGAAGATGTGGCCGGGTTGCACCAGGTCTTCGGGGCGGGCGTCGGGGGCCATGGCCGCCGCCACGGTACGCGCCCGGTCGGCAGCGGAGATACCGGTGGTAACGCCCGTGGCCGCCTCGATCGACACGGTGAAGGCAGTGCTGAACACGCTGCCGTTGGCCGGCACCATCTGCTCCAGGCCCAGGCGTTGGCAGTGATCGTCGGTCAGGGTCAGGCAGATCAGCCCGCGCGCTTCACGGGCCATGAAGTTGATGGCCTGGGCGTCGCAACGCTCGGCGGCGATCAGCAGGTCGCCTTCGTTTTCCCGGTCCTCGTCATCCACCAGCAGGACCATCTTGCCTTGCCGGTAGTCCTCGAGAAGTTCTTCGATGGTGTTGAAAGCCATGTTGCACGCTCACTGTGGCGGGGTGATTATTATGGTATACCATCATACACAAATATCGCCGTAACAGGAGAGCAACGCATGAAGGCCTATTGGATCGCCCATGTGGACGTGACCGACCCCGAGCAATACCAGCAGTACACCCAGCGCGCCCCGGCTGCCTTCAAGGCATTCGGCGGCCGCTTCCTCGCCCGTGGCGGGCGTAGCGAGGCGATGGAAGGGCGGCCTACCCCTCAGCGTAGCGTGGTGATCGAGTTCGATTCGTACGAGCAGGCGCTGGCGTGTTACCGGTCCGAGCTGTACCAGGAGGCTTGCAGCCATCGCCAGGGGGTGGCGAAGGCTGAGGTGATCATCGTCGAAGGGTTCGAGCCCTGAGTGATGGCTGATGGCCCTATCGCCGGCAAGCCAGCTCCCACAGGTACTGCACAGGTTTCAGATACTGTGCAGCAACTGTGGGAGCTGGCTTGCCGGCGATAGGGCCATTACTGTCGAAGCAGAAACTCAAGGCATGCCAGGCAATTCATGCGGCCGCAGGTCGAACACCAGCACCTCGGCATCCACCCCGTTGCTCAGCTCCAGCACCTGTTCCTGCCTCACCCGCACCCCGTCCCCTTCATTCAGCACTTCCCCATTGAGCTCGATGCTGCCCAGCGCCACATGCACATAGGCATGGCGGTTTTCCGGCAAGGTCAGGGTGGCACGCTCGTGACCGTCGAACAGGCCGGCATACACCCGCGCATTCTGCCGTACCTGCAACGACCCCTCGGCGCCATCCGGCGAGATGATCAGGCGCAGCTTGCCGCGCTTTTCCTCGGTACTGAAATGCTGTTGCTGGTAGCGCGGTGTTGCCCCTTGCACGTTCGGCACGATCCAGATCTGCAGGAAGTGCACCGGCTGCACCTGGCTGTGGTTGAACTCGCTGTGGGCCACGCCGTGGCCAGCGCTCATCAGCTGCACATCGCCCGGGCGGATCACCGAGCCGGTGCCCAGCGTGTCCTTGTGCTCCAGCGCGCCTTCCAGCACGTAGGAGAAAATCTCCATGTCGCGGTGCGGGTGTTGACCAAAGCCCTTGCCGGGTATGACGCGATCGTCGTTGATCACCAGCAGGTCCGAGAAACCTTGCTCGTCGGGGTTGCGGTAGTGGCCGAAGGAGAAGGTGTGGAACGATTTCAGCCAGCCATGAAAGGCCAGGCCGCGGTCTTTGGCGTTACGGACGGTGAGCATGGTGATTCTCCTTGAATGCCGGGGCCGGGAGGGCTGCCGTGCTGTCTATGGAGATAACTTTACTGTCACCTATTTCTTTAAAAAATAGTGTCTGAAAGGAATGACTGTCTTGTATTTCGTGACAGTTGCCTCAGGTTTTTGTAGGGCAATTCTGAGTTTTCCGCCGCTCGGTCTCTTTCTGTTTTGCCGGTGATAGCGTCGGGATTTCCATACAGGGAGTTGCTCATGACACGCATATCGATACATGGCAAAGGACAGGCACTCGATGGCGACCTCACCACCACCGGGGCGCTCTGCATAGCCAGCAGTACCAATTATCGGGGGAACGACCAGCGTGCTCTGCGCCTGGGGGACACCACGACAGAGTGCCCGGAATGCAAGAAGCCCGGTGTAATCGCTGAAGGGCTGCCTTTCTTCAAAATCGAAGGTAAACCAGCCGTGGTAGATGGGGCGATGGTCAAGTGTGGCTGTCCAGAGGGCAATAACCGTGTCATGGCTACTGGAGGACCTGGATTAGCGGCAAGCCCCTCGGCGGCTCAGCAGGCAAGCCAGTCGGCAACATCAGGTCAAGCCGGCTCCATTTCACCCATCAAAACTTCGCTAGCAGAAAAGAAGCCGCAGCCTGTGATCTGCAAAGATCCTGACCTGATGGAACAGGTGGCCAGATTTATCGCCGGGGAAATGAACCGCAACATCACACATCCATCCGTAGTGAAAATGAAGAAGCTAACCAGCTTTGACGCGACAGAGGAACATGCAAAATTTCGAAAGCTTCCTTGGTACGCACGTCTTTTACCACCTGACTTTCAAGCAATGATGGTTGGCAACACTGCTGCCGCGATGGCGCTTTGGGTAGAGCGGGTTGGTCAGAACAGGCCATGGGATCACAAGGTGGCGATTGCACAACGGTTCGGCAGGGTTTGGCATAAGCAAGGTGAAGTCGACTACTACTACGACATCTGGTCGAACATCCACTATGGCTATGTAGGACGGGCGGGGGGCCTTTCAGAAAGTGTTCTTCTGGATGGTGCCGGGCTTGAGCAGATTGCATCAGACAGCATTCGGAAGGTTCAAGATTGGGATGAACAAGATGGGCCTCGTCGCTACGCAGACATCGACGGGATGCGGGCTTGGGTTGATATAGGCGATCATGTCTCTATCAGTATTGGCATCAAACTGTATACGCAGCACCCAAACGGTGGGATTACGGCAAAGGTGCTCATGGAAGAGGTATTAGCATTGCCACTGTCAAGCTGGGGAGGTAGCGTACGTGATCATGTCTGCAACTAAACCGAAACGGCATCTCTGGCGCTGGGTGGTTGCGATAATGCTCGCCCCAATCGTCTTTTGGTATGTCGCCACACCCTGGGTAAGTTTTCATTTTTCTGACAAAGGCCAGGGGCGTCTTGGCTACATCCTGAATGTCCAGCACGATATATCAAAAGGTGAGATCTACCCAGGTGAAACCACCGGCGGCCCCGGTCACATCTTCCCGAACGACCAGTTTTTCATGCAGCTCGATTGGAACAACCGTGGAAAGTGGCACTGCATTCGGGCCAAACCCAAGTGGCCCAGGATCGATATTTACATCGGGGCGGACGGTGCCATCGATAGCCGCACCGATGGCAGATTCATTGAAGCCTGCGGGCCATTTCCGCAATAGAAGCAAAAGACCCGCCTAGGCGGGTCTTTTGCTTATCGACTCACTGCAGATGCACTTTAAGTTCGGTACCCGCCTGCCTCATCGCCGCCTTCACCGCCGGCACCTGGCTCAACGGGTTCAACAGCCCATAGTCATGAATCATCCCGTTGTAGCGCACCGAGGTCACGGTCACGCCGGCCGCATTCAGCTTGCGGGCATACGCTTCACCCTCATCGCGCAGCACATCGAATTCGGCGGTCTGCACCAGTGCTGGCGGCAACCCTTTCAGCTGTTCACTGCTGGCCCGCAGCGGCGAGGCGTAGATTTGGTCCCGTGCCTTGGCATCGGTGGTGTAGTTGTCCCAGAACCATTTCATCATCCCGGTGGTCAGGAAGTGCCCTTCGGCAAACTGTTTGTACGATGCCGTCTCGAAGCTGGCGTCGGTCACCGGCCACAGCAGCAACTGGAAGCGCAGGGCAGGGGTGCCGGCTTCTTTGGCCTTGAGTGCTACCACCGCAGCCATGTTACCGCCCACGCTGTTGCCGGCTACGGCCAGACGTTTGCCGTCAACGCCGATTTCCTTGCCATGCTCGGCCACCCAGCGGGTGGCGGCATAGGCCTGGTTGATCGCCGTCGGGTAGTGCGCTTCTGGCGAGGGGGTGTAGTCCACATAAACTGCCACCGCACCGGAGCCGACCACCAGGTCGCGGATCAGTCGCTGGTGGGTAGGGAAGTCGCCGAGTACCCAGCCGCCACCATGGAAGAACATGAACACCGGCAGGTCACCCTGCACATTGGCCGGGCGTACCACTTGCAGCTTGATCGACTCGCCGTTGGCCTGGATGGTGCGTTCCTTCACCTCGATACCGGAGAGGTCGACTTTGACCGAAGCCTGGGCACCAGTCAGCACCGCGCGGGCGTCTTTCGGGCTGAGCTGCTCCAGTGGCTTGCCGCCGCCTTGTTCGAGGGCTTCGAGGAAGGCCTGGGTGTGCTGTTCGATACCCGGGCTGCCAGCAGCGAAGGCGTTGGAAACGGACAGGGCCAGAAGGGAAGCGGTAAGGGTTTTGTGGACAATGTTCATGAGCGAATCCTTTTCTGTTGAATGTTGGTAATGGGCGTCTTGCCTGGCCTTCAGGGCCATCGCTGCGACTTGTGCGTAGATTAGGGAGATGCGCTGATGGGAAAAAGCCGCTATAAAGCGTTTGACTGTCACCAAGAGCGAGACAATGAACCCTTACGAAGACATGCGCATCTTTGCCCAGGTCATGGAAGCCGGCAGTTTCACCGCTGCGGCCGACCGCCTGGGGATGTCCAAGCAATCGGTCAGCCGGCGCCTGATGCAGCTGGAGGAGCGCCTGGGCGTGCGCCTGCTCAATCGCTCCACCCGGCGCCTGGACGCCACGCCGCTGGGCCAGCACTACTACCAGTCGGCGCTGCGCCTGCTCGGCGAAGTGCAGCAGGTGGAGCACGACATCAGCGGCCAGGCCCAGGCCTTGCGTGGCACCTTGCGCCTGAGTGCGCCGCTGTCGTTCGCCATGGCGCACCTGGGCTGCCTGCTGACCGAGTTCCTGCAGTTGCACCCGCAGGTGGATGTGGAAGTGGACTTGAGCGACCGCGCTGTTGACCTGATCGGCGAGGGCTATGACCTGGCGCTACGGATTGGTGCGCTGGAGGACTCCAGCCTGATTGCGCGGCGCATTGCCAGTGTCGAGCGGGTGTATTGCGCGAGCCCGGCGTACCTGGAAGCGCGGGGCGTGCCGGCCAGGCCGGAGCAGTTGGCTGGGCATGATTGTCTGCCATATGGGCATTCGCGGCAGGTGCAGTGGCAGTTCAGCCAGGGCGGCAAGGCACAGGCGATCCAGGTGGCCGGGCGGATGCGGGCGAACAATGGCGAGCTGCTCAGGGATGCGGCGATTGCCGGGATGGGGGTGACTTATCTGCCAACCTTCATCGTGGGCCAGGCACTGGCGGATGGGCGGCTGGTGACGGTGCTGGATGAGTGGCGACCGCCGGCGCTGCAGCTGTCGGCGGTGTACCCGCAGCACCGACAGGTGGCGCGGCCGGTGCAGGGTTTTGTGAACTTCCTGCGCGATCGGTTGGTGCAGCTCTGACCTTCGGTACCGAGTGAGCTTCTTCGCGGGCATGCCCGCGAACACCGGCGCAGCCGGTGCCAGCCACCGCGCTGGCTTCTTCGCGGGTGAACCCGCTCCCACAGGTACCCCGCAGCACCCAAGCCTTGTGATGAGCCTGTGGGAGCGTGCCCGCGAACACCGGCGCAGCCGGTGCCAGCCACCGTGTTGGCTTCTTCGCGGGTGAACCCGCTCCCACAGGTACCCCGCAGCCCCCAGCCCAGTGATGACCCTGTGGGAGCGGGCGTGCCCGCGAACACCGGCGCAGCCGGTGCCAGCCACCGCGTTGGCTTCTTCGCGGGTGAACCCGCTCCCACAGGTACCCCGCAGCCCCCAGCCCAGTGATGACCCTGTGGGAGCGGGCGTGCCCGCGAACACCGGCGCAGCCGGTGCCAGCCACCGCGTTGGCTTCTTCGCGGGTGAACCCGCTCCCACAGGTACTCCACAGCCCCCAGCCCAGTGATGGCCCTGTGGGAGCGGGCGTGCCCGCGAACACCGGCGCAGCCGGTGCCAGCCACCGCGCTGGCTTCTTCGCGGGTGAACCCGCTCCCACAGGTATGCCGCAGCACCCAAGCCTTGTGATGCCCCTGTGGGAGCGGGTTTACCCGCGAAGAGGCCGGTGCAGGTCAATGCATCAGTTCATCCACCCCGACCCACCCACCATCGAACTCATCCATGGCATCCAGCACCGCTTCACGGAAATACGCCAGCGACGCCCGATCAAACAGCAACTGCAACGCCGGCCTCTCATCGCTCCCCACATTCAGCACGATCACGTTGATCCGCGCCGCCGAGGTCTGCGCCACCGCCCCAACGGGAAACGCCTGGGTGCGCAAGTCCACCCCGCACAACTTGGCCATCACCGCGCTGCAATACTCCCCCGACAGCTGCAGCCAGGCATGGCTATCCTGGCGCGGCAGCAGGTAGTTGCGCCGGGCATCCTGCACCCACCCGGCCTCTTCGGCAGCCACCCGTGCACCGCCGTCCGCCAGGCTGCCCAACAGCAGGTACTCGGTCTGCGACAAGCGCGCTACCCAGCCACCGTCTTCCTGGCGCACGGCCTGGTTGGGTAGCGATGGCAAGCGGTAGCCACGCGCCTGCAGGCAAGCGGCACTGTCGCCCCCACGAAACCCGACCCGTGCCAGATCGGTCAGGTCAGTCAACGCGCAGTTGTGCAACAGCTCGGCCCGCGGGCTGTGTGGAATAAAAGCTTCGGCTTGCAAACTGGTCATGGCTCAGAGCTCCTGGCGCAGGTTGTCGGGATCGTGGAACGGCAGGGGCACCGCCTTGGCATTGACCATCACGCCGCCCTCAACGCGGATCGGGATGTGCATGCCAGGCTTGGCCTGATGGGCACCGGCGTAAGCCAGGCCGATGATCTGCCCCAGGGTTTGCGAGTATTCGCAGGATGTGACGTTGCCGCTGATGTCCGCCCCGTCCAGCACCAGATGCCCCTCCAGCGGCTGCGGGCTGCCCTTGGGCAGGGTGAAGCCGACCAGTTTGCGCTTGAGCGGCTGCGCCTCGAGGATCTCGATCGAGCGCTTGCCGACGAAGAATGGCTTCTTGCGGCCGATGGCCCACTGCATGTCGATCTCCGCCGGGTGGGTCATGCCGTCGGTGTCCTGGCTGATGATCACGTGGCCTTTTTCCAGGCGCAGCAGGCGCTGGGTCTCGACGCCGAACGGGCGAATGCCCAACCCCGCGCCGGCCTGCATCAAGGCATCCCACAGGCGCTCGGCGTGGCGCGCCGGCACGTGCACTTCGTAGCCCAGTTCACCCACAAAGCCCACCCGCAGGATGCGCGCGGCAATACCGGCCACGGTGCCCTGGCGTACGCCGAGGTAAGGGAAGGCCTCGGCCGACAGGTCCACATCGTCACATACCTTGGCCAGCACCTGGCGTGACAGCGGCCCGGCCAGGTTGACCGCGGCCAGGGCGGCGGTGACGTTGGTGACGTCCACATCCAGGCGCCATTGCGCGTTCCACTTCAGCATCTGCTGGTAGATGCGGTCGACGCCGCTGGTGGTGGCGGTGACGTAGAAGTGCTGCTCGCCCAGCCGGGCGCACACGCCATCATCGATCACCACGCCGTGCTCGTTGGTCATCAGCGCGTAGCGGGTGCGGCCGATGGCCAGCTTGGCGAAGCCGAAGGTGTAAAGGCGCTCCAGCAGTTCGGCGGCGTCGGGGCCGCGCACATCCAGGCCACCGAGGGTGGAAACGTCGATCAGGCCGACCTTCTCGCGCACATGGCGGGCTTCCTCCTGCATGCAGCGTTCGCGTTCCTCGGGCTTGCCATAATAGGCCGGGCGCTGCCAGAGGCCGGCCGGCATCATCTTCGCCCCGGCTTCCAGGTGGCGGCGATGCATTGGTGTTTGCCGGTACGGGTCGAAGGCACGGCCGGCGACGTGGGCCAGTTTTTCCGCCTGGAACGGTGGCCGGGCGGTGGTCACCCCGGTTTCGCTGATGCTGCGCCCGGTGGCGTGGGCCACCAGGCGGGCGGTCGGCAGCGCCGAGTGGCGGCCCTGGGACGGGCCCATGCCGACCGTGGAAAAGCGCTTGACCAGCTGCACATCGCGGTAGCCGCTGCGGGTGGCGTTGACGATGTCGCGCACTTGCAGGTCTTCGTCGAAGTCGACGAAATCCTTGCCCTTGGGGTGGGGGAAGATCGGCCAGGGGAAGTTGACCTTGGCTTCGGCACTGAACACGGGCTGCACCGGCGCTTCCAGGCCCAGCGCTGCCAGCGCATCGGCAGCCCCGCGAGTGGCGTCGGCCAGCACATTGCCCAGTGCGTGACGGCCGTTCACCGAGCCGGCGATATCCAGCCCGGCCGGCAGGTTGCTGATGACGAATTCGTCGCGGTTCACATCGTAGGCCAGTTTGCCGCCAGCCTGGCACAGCAACTGGTACACCGGCATGTAGCCTGCCGACATGCACAGCAGGTCGCAAGCCAGGCGCAGGCCATGCGGGCCGACCTTGCCCTGGCCGGTGATCGGGCGAATGTCCACGCCACTCACGTGGCGCATGCCCGCTTCGTGCAGGGCTTCGTACACGGTGCTGCCCAGGTGCACGGGTATATCGCGGCGCTTCAGTTCGGCGGCCAATGCGGCATCGGCTGGCGCGGCGCGCATGTCGACCACCGCGGCCACGGCCACGCCTTGCTCCTGCAGGTCGAGGGCGGCGAGGTAGCCGTCATCGTGGCCGGTGAGGATTACCGCGCGCTGGCCCGGCTTGACCGCGTACAGCTTCATCAGCCGCTGCGCGGCGCTGGTCAGCATGACCCCTGGCAGGTCGTTGTTGCGGAACACCACTGGCTGGTCGAACGCACCGGCCGCCACCAGGCAGCGGCTGGCGCGCACCTTGTACAGGCGTTTGTGCTGGATCACCGGCAGGTAGTTGTCGGTGAACCAGCCGTTGCAGGTGGCTTCCAGCAGCACCTGGATGTTCGGGTGGCCCTCGACGGCTGCCAGCAGTTCCTGGCGCAGGCCGGTGGCGCGGGTGCCGGCAATGTCGAAGCGGGCGTAGGTGAGCGAGCCGCCAAGCACCGGCTGTTGTTCGATCAGCAACACCTTGGCCCCGGCATTGGCCGCGTCCAGTGCGGCACGCAGGCCCGCCGGGCCAGCGCCGATGACGGCCAGATCGACGAACAGATAGGCCTTGTCGTAGTACTGCGGCTTGAACCCGAGGTCGAGCACGCCGAGGCCAGCCTTCTTGCGGATCAGCGGCTCCCACACCTTCCACATGCCCTTGGGCTTGTAGAACGAGCGGTAATAGAAGCCCACCGGCATGAAGCGCGAAAACTTGCCCAGGTAGGCGTCGCGGTCGTGCGCCAGGCTACCGTTGAAGTTCTGCCCTTCGACCACCTGGCCATCGCGGGCGGCTTCCAGGTCGGCCAGCACATTGGGCTCGTCCGACAGCTGCACCAGGGTGTTGGCATCCTGCCCGGCCATGCTCAGCGGGCCGCGCGGGCGGTGGTACTTGAACGAGCGCGACAGCAACCAGCGGCCGCTGCCGAGCAAGGCGCTGGCGATGCTGTCACCGGCAAAGCCCTGGCAGGCCTGGCCGTCGAACTGGAAGTGCAGGGGCCGCTCGCGGTCGATCAGCAGGCCCATGGGTGCGGGGAGGCGAGTGTGGCTGTTCATCCGGCAATCTCCGGGGTGGCGGCGGGGGTGAAGTCGACGCGGCGGTCGAACAGTTCTTTCGGGTCGAAGGTGCGCAGCACCTGGTCGCTCACGGTGTGGCGTTCGGCGAGGAACCAGTAGCTGGAGGCGTTGTGCAGCCACCACTCGGTCACCACCCCGGCCAGGTTGTCGCTGTTGAACACATAGTCGGCCCATTCGGCGTCGCTGCAGCTGGCCGGGTCGGGCATGTGCCTGAATTCGCCGCCGTAGGTGAACTCGCTGATATTGCGCGGGCCGTTCAAGGGGCAGGTCAGGATCTTCATCGTCGTCGCTCCTTAGTGGCTGGCCGCGGTGGCGCCCATTTCGTTGACTTGCTGGAAGCGGCTGAAGCGCTCCAGGGCAAAGGGTGCGATCAGTTCCGGCACCTTGCCGCCACTGGCGACCAGCTCGGCCATGGTCTTGCCGCAGATCGGCGTGGCCTTGAAACCCCAGGTGCCCCAGCCGGCGTCCAGGTAATAGTTGTGCACCGGCGACAGGCCCATGATCGGGCTGTAGTCCGGTGTCATGTCGGTGATCCCGGCCCATTGGCGCATCAGCTTGGCGTTGGCCATGAACGGGAACATCTCGATGGCGTGGGCCAGCAGGCTTTCCTTGAGGTCGAGGGTGGAGCGGGTGTTGTACAGCGGGTAGGGGTCGGAGCCGCCGCCAAAGACGATCTCGCCACGGCTGGTCTGCTGCACGTAGCAGTGCAGCGCCGACGAGCTGACCAGCGGATCGAGGAAGGGCTTGAACGGCTGGGTGACCATGGCCTGCAGCGGGTAGGTATGGATCGGCGCACGGATGCCGGCCTTGGCCATCAGCAGCGAACTGGCCCCGGCCACGGCCTGTACCACGCAACCGCACTGCACGGTGCCACGGTTGGTCTTCACCGCCTCGATGCGGCCATTGCGGATCAGCAGGTCCTGCACTTCGGTCAGCTGGTGGATCTCGACGCCGCGCTTGGCCGCCTGCCTGGCGTAGCCCCAGGCCACTGCGTCGTGGCGCGCGGTGGCGCCGTCGATGTGCCACAGGCCAGCCAGCACCGGCAGGTGCCCCGGGTCCAGGTTCAGGGTGGGCACCAGTTCGCGGATCTGCTGGCGGTCGATCATTTCCGTGCGGCCACCGAAGTGCTTGTTGACCTCGGCGCGCTGGCGGAAGGCGCGCACGGTGGCGTCGGTATGCGCCAGGGTGAGCTGGCCGCGCTCGGAATACATGATGTTGAAGTCGAACTCGTTCGACAGGTTCTGGAACATGCGCACCGATTCTGCGTAAAAGCGCACACCCTCACTGGTGAGGTAATTGGAGCGGATCACCGCGGTATTGCGCGCAGTGTTGCCGCCGCCCAGGTAGGCCTTTTCCAGCACGGCGACATTGGTGATGCCGTGGTACTTGGCCAGGTAGTAGGCGATGGCCACGCCGTGGCCGCCGCCGCCGATGATCACCACGTCATAGCGTGGCTTGAGTTCGCACGGTGGTGGCAGGTCGACCTCCACCGGGTAGTCGGCGCTCAGGCCGTATTTCAGCAGGGCGAAAGGCATGGGGTGCGCTCCTGGTGGGCGGCCTGTTGTTGCAGGTCGAGGGCGAGCAGGGTGTTTTTCATCAGGTAGGCGATGGTCATCGGGCCGACCCCGCCGGGCACCGGGGTGATGCCGGCCACCTGGGGCAGTGCGGCGGCGAAGTCGACATCGCCGACCAGGCGGCTGTGGCCGCCTTCGTCGATGCGGTTGATACCGACATCGATCACCACCGCGCCGGGCTTGAGCCAGTCGGCACCGATCAGCCGCGGCTTGCCCACAGCGGCCACCAGGATGTCGGCCTGGCGGCACAACGCCGGCAGGTCGCGGCTGCGCGAGTGCACCACGGTCACCGTGCAGTCGGCCTGCAGCAGCAGGGCGGCCATGGGCTTGCCGACGATGTTCGAGCGGCCGACCACTACCGCATGCTTGCCGCGCAGCTCGCCACAGGCATCGCGCAGCAGGCGCATGCAGCCGCTGGGCGTGCACGGGGTGAGCACATCGCGGCCCTGGGCCAGGCCGCCGACGTTCTCGCTGTGGAAACCGTCCACATCCTTCAGTGGGCTGATCGCCTGGAGAATGCGGTGTTCGTCGATATGGGCCGGCAACGGCAGTTGCACGAGGATGCCGTTGACCTCGGGGGCGCGGTTGAGGCGCTCGATCAGGGCCAGCAGCTCGGCCTGGCTGGTGTCGGTGGGCAGGCGATGCTCCAGCGAGCGGATGCCCACCTCTTCAGCGCGCAGCACCTTGTTGCGCACGTAAACCTGGCTGGCAGCGTCGGCGCCGACCAGCACCACCGCCAGGCCCGGCTGCACGCCGCCCTGGCGCAGTTCCTGCACCTGCTCGCGTACCTCGGCCAGCACCCGCGCCGCGGTGGCCTTGCCGTCGATCAGCTTGATACCGGGAATGGCGTTCATTTGAAGATCACCGTGCGGTCGTGGTTCAGGAACACCCGGTGCTCCAGGTGGTATTTCACGGCGCGGGACAGGGCGATGGTCTCGGTGTCGCGGCCGATGGCCACCAGGTCGTCCGGTGCGTAGGCATGGTCCACGCGCTGCACTTCCTGCTCGATGATCGGGCCTTCGTCGAGGTCGCTGGTGACGTAGTGGGCGGTGGCGCCGATCAGCTTCACCCCGCGCTGGTAGGCCTGGTGGTAGGGCTTGGCGCCTTTGAAACCGGGCAGGAACGAATGGTGGATGTTGATCGCCCGGCCCGACAGCTGGCGGCACAGGTCGTCGGAGAGGATTTGCATGTAGCGCGCCAGCACCACCAGTTCGGTGCCGGTGTCCTCGACGATGCGCAGCAGCGCGGCTTCCTGTTCGGCCTTGGTGTCCTTGCTGACCGGCAGGTAGACGAAACGGATGCCTTGGCGCTCGGCCATCGGGCGCAGGTCCAGGTGGTTGGAGACCACGGCGGTGATCTGCATGTCCAGCTCGCCCTTGGCATGGCGGTACAGCAGGTCGGACAGACAGTGGTCGAATTTGCTCACCATCAGCAGCACGCGCATCGGCCGGGCACTGCTGTGCAGGCTCCAGTGCATGTCGAAGCGCTGGGCGACATCGGCAAAGCCGGCTTCAAGCTGCGGTGTGTCACCCGTGACACCGGTGTTGTAGCGGAACACCGCGCGCATGAAGAAGCGCCCGTTGTCCTCGTCGTCGAACTGCGCCATCTCGCTGATGTAGCAACCGTGCTCGGCCAGGTAGGTGGTCACCGCGGCGACGATGCCGGACACGGCCGGGCAGCTGACGCGCAGGATGAAATGATCGGGAGCGGGATGCATGTCGGATAGGCCTCGTGATGGAGTGGGGCAGGTCGGGCACAAGGGCAAAAGAGGCTTCGCGAGAGGCGAAGTTATGTTTCTTGGCAGGAATATTAATTTCCTTTTGGCGATTTATAGGCGAAGTCAGGGGTAGCGGTCTAGAGGTTTGTGAAATTTTTTATCCTGGCAGGAAAGTTTTTTAACGCCATCGTGGCTGCTGTGGGAGCCGGTTTGCCGGCGATTGGGCCCGCACAGGCGACACAAAAACTGGCTATGCTTGCCCCATGACCAGTTCTCCATCCCTGCGCCAACCCTGCCCACCTGGCGCCTGCATTTGTGGCCGCGAACACTTGGCCGACCACCCGCAGACAGCCCAGCGCATCCTCCTGCTGACCCGCCAGGAAGAAAAGCGCCTGCTCGACCGCCTGGAAAACCTCAAGGACCTGGAAGACCTGCAACGCCTGCAGCAACGGATGTACGAAAACCTCGGCATCCGCGTGCATATCGCCCCTGGCTTCAATGAAGTACGGACCATGCGCGGGATTGTCATCGAACTGGACGACCAGCCCGGGCTGTGCCGCAAGACCCGACAGTCGATCCCGGCGGCGATCCGCCGTGGGCTGGAGCGCAACCCGCAGGTGGCCTTCCGCTTGCTCGATACCCACGACCTGTTGCGGGATACCTGATCTTTTATCCCAGCACCGGCCCTTTGTGGGAGCGGCCTTGTGTCGCGAAAGGGCCGCAAAGCGGCCCCAGGGTTCTAGCTGTGACGCCAATATTGCCGGGGCTGCTGTGCAGCCCTTTCGCGACACAAGGCCGCTCCCACAGGAGACCGCGTCAGCCCCACTAATTTTTTCGCCGCACGCTACGTCTACTTGAAAGCCCCCCTGCGCCAGGCGCGCAGCGGCATCCATCACTCAAGGAGACAGGCAATGACTTCCGTTTTCGACCGCGACGATATCCAGTTCCAGGTAGTGGTCAACCACGAAGAGCAATACTCGATCTGGCCCGACTACAAAGCCATCCCCAACGGCTGGCGTGCCGTAGGCAAGAGCGGCCTGAAGAAGGACTGCCTGGCCTACATCGATGAGGTCTGGACCGACATGCGCCCGCTGAGCCTGCGCCAGAAAATGGCCGAAGCCGCCGCCCAGTGACTGCATTGAACCTGCTGTGCCTGCCGTATTCCGGGGCCAGCGCCATGGTCTACAGCCGCTGGCGGCGCAAGCTGCCGACGTGGCTGCAGGTACGCCCGGTGGAACTGCCCGGGCGTGGTGCGCGCATGACCGAGCCACTGCACACCGACATGCAGGCCCTGGCCCGGCAATTGGCCGCCGAACAGCGCCTGGCGGCCAGCACCCCCTACGCGCTACTCGGCCATAGCCTGGGCGCCTTGCTGGCATTTGAACTTGCCCATGAGTTGCAGGCGCTGGGCTGCCCGGCGCCACTGGCCCTGTTCGCCTGCGGTACCGCAGCGCCGACCCGCCGCGAGGACTACGACGGCAAGAACTGGCGCGAGCCGAAAAGCGACGCCGAGTTGATCGGCGAGTTGCGCGAGCTTCAGGGCACGTCCGAGGAAGTGCTGGCCAACGCCGAGCTGATGAGCCTGACCTTGCCCACCCTGCGCGCGGACTTCCTGCTGTGTGGTACCTACGCCTACCGCCAGCGGCCGGCCTTGCAGTGCCCGCTGCACGTGTTGGGCGGCATGCAGGACCGCGCCAGTGACGAGCAGTTGCAGGCCTGGCGCAAGGAAACCCACGGGGCGTTCTCGCTGCAGATGTTCCCTGGCGGCCACTTCTTCATCCATGAGCATGAGGACCGGGTGCTCGCTGCGCTGACCGCGTCGCTGGAACCGCTTCGGCTGTCCGCCTGATTGACGTCACCGCTTGCCTGGGGGAGGCTAGGCCTTTTCCCAGGCAAGAGGCAGACAATGCTGATCGATCCCCACAAGGCCACGCTGCTGGTCGTCGACATCCAGGAAAAACTCATCGGCGCCATGAGCGACCCTGAAGGCACCCGCGCGCGGGCCCGCTGGTTGCTGGCGGCGACGAACGAGCTGGAACTGCCGACGGTGATTTCCGAGCAGTACCCCAAAGGCCTGGGCCATACCCTGGCCGAGCTGCTGGCCGCAGCGCCGGCCGCCGAGGTGGTGGAGAAAAGCCATTTTTCCTGCGTGGCCGCCGAGTGCCTGCCAGCGAGTTTGATGGCGCGTGAGCAAGTGATTGTCTGTGGCATGGAAACCCATGTCTGTGTGCTGCAGACCGTGCTCGGCCTGCTGGCGCTGGGCAAGCAGGTGTTCGTGGTCGAGGATGCCTGCGACAGCCGTACTCCGGCGAGCAAGGCCGCAGGGCTGGCGCGCATGCGGGCCGCGGGGGCGCAGGTGGTGACCCGCGAAATGGTCTTGTTCGAGCTCATGGGCAGTGCCAGCCACCCGCTGTTCCGGCACATCAGCAAGACCTACCTGGTCGGTGAACAGCCCTGAACGGCCGGTTACTGGCTGCCGGGTTGATGGCCCTGGCGCTGCTGCAAGGCTGCGCCGGGCGCCGTGAGGAAGCACCCGAGGCGGACCCGGCCAAGGTCCGCGCCCAACTGCTGCGGCTGTTGCCCGCCCAGGCCAAGGACCGTGAGGGCTGGGCCCGGGACATTCAGGTGGCGTTCGAGGCCCAGCGTATTGCCCCCAGCAAGAGCAACCTGTGTGCGGTGCTGGCGGTGACCGAACAGGAATCGACCTTCAATGCCGACCCGCAGGTGCCCAACCTGGGGCGTATCGCCCGGGAGGAAATCGACCGCCGCGCCGCACGCCTGCACATCCCCAAGCTGCTGGTCGATGGTGCACTGAAGACGCCGTCGGGTAATGGCAAGAGCTACCAGCAACGTTTGCAGGCCGTGCGCAGCGAGAAGCAGTTGAGCGAACTGTATGACGAAGTCATCGCTCGCGTGCCGCTGGGCAAGACCTTGCTGGGCGGGCTGAACCCGGTGCATACCGGTGGGCCGATGCAGGTCAGCATCGACTTTGCCGAAAAGCATGCGCGGGATTACCCCTACAGCCACGAAGGAAGCATTCGCCAGGAAGTGTTCACCCGGCGCGGCGGCATGTATTTCGGTATCGCCCACTTGCTGGGCTATTCGGCCAACTACGATCGCCAGCTGTACCGCTTTGCCGATTTCAACGCGGGCTGGTACGCCAGCCGCAATGCGGCATTTCAGGCGGCACTGAGCAAGGCGACGGGGGTGACGCTGGCGCTGGACGGCGACTTGGTGGCGCCGGGCTCGATCATGCCCGGAACCACGGAAAAGGCGGCGCGCAAACTGGGAGGGAAGCTGGGCCTGCGCAACCCGCAGATCCGCAGCCAGCTGGAGGAGGGCGATAGCTTGGCCTTCGAGGACAGCAAGCTGTACAGCGGGGTGTTTGCCCTGGCAGATGCCGCGGCCGGCAAGCCGGTGCCACGGGCGGTGCTGCCGGGGATTCAGCTGAAAAGCCCGAAGATCACCCGCAAGCTGACCACGGCGTGGTTTGCCGGGCGGGTGGATGAGCGTTATCAGCGGTGCATGAAGCGTTAATGGTGGCCTGGCTGTCGAGCGCGGTCTGTAGGAGCGGCCTTGTGTAGCGATGGGCTGCGCAGCAGCCCCAAGATTGTGCATCACCGCTGAACCCTTGGGGCTGCTGCGCAGCCCATCGCGACACAAGGCCGCTCCTACACAGGGACCGTGCAGGCCTGTGGGACTGCGAGGAGAACATCAGCTTTCGCCCAGGGCGGCAACTACCTGATCCACACTGGCCTTCAACCCGGCAAACGCATCCTCAGGGTCACTTTCCACCACCACCAGCTTCGCCCCGGACGCCTTGATCACCTCGGCCACAGCCGCCTCCGGCTGCCGATGGTCCAGTACCAGCGCCACATCCTGCGCCTTCAGGTTGTCCCCCAGTGCCTTCAGTGCGACGGCATCCCACTCGGCCGGCAGCGGCTGCTCGACCACGTCCAGGTTCAACCCGCTGGCCAGATAACCCAGCCGCTCCGACAGGCTCAGCACCGTCAGGTTGTCTACCTTGGCCAAGCGTGTCTGGCTGCTGGCCGAAAGCTCCAGCAACTGGCGTTTGAGCCCGGCCAGGTTGCCCTGGATCTTCGCCTTGTCGCCCGGCGCCAACCGCTCCAGGTCATTGGCTACCACGTCCGCCATGCGCCCGAAGTTGGTCGGGTTGAGCCAGGGGTAGGCGCCATAGGCCTCGTCGCCGCTCACCGCAATACCCGGCAGCGCGCCATCCACCGGCCGTGCGGCGTCGATCTCGACGATCCGGATATTGCTGCGCCGGGCCATCGGGTACAGCGGGTCGTCACGCCAGATCGAGCGCACGCCGATCACCGCGTCGGCCTGCTGCGCGGCCTTGTGCAGGCTGGCGCCACCGCGCCCGCTGAAATAGGAAGGTTGGCGGCTGGCAGGCAGGTTGGCGGGGGCTGCACGCGTGAGCTGCACCGTGGTGCCGTCGAGCAGGGCACTGGCCAGGCTGTGGGTGACGGGCAGGGTGGTCAGTACTTGCGTGGCGAAAGACAGCGACGGCAGGCCGGCCAGGGCCAGCGCCAGGGTCAGGCGTTTCAGGTTCATGCCGGGTTTCCTTGCAGGCGGGGGACGAGGGCGCGGGCCAGCGCCGCCAGGGCGAAGCAGATGCCGGCGACCAGAATGATCGCGGCGCCGGACGGCACCGGCAGGTCGAAAACGATCGGCAGCAGGATGCCGAGCAACGTGCTCAGCGTGGCGATCAGAACGGACAGGAAGAAAAAGCCCTTCAGCGACTGGCTGACCAGGCGTGCGGCGGCAGCGGGAATCACCAGCAGCGCCCCGACCAGGATCGCCCCGATCACCTTCACCGAGGCCACGGTGACCAGGGTCACCAGCACCACGAACAGGTAGTCCAGGGTTTTCACCGCCACCCCGCGCACGGCCGCCAGCTGTGGGTTGAAACTGGCCAGCATGATGCGGTTGTACAGCGGCACGGCCAATGCCAGCACCAGCACCGCGACGATGCCCAGCACCACCAGGTCCTGGCCGCTGACGGTCAGCACCGATCCGAACAGCACGTTCTCGAGGATGTGCACATTGATCTTGCCCGCCAGCATCAGCAGCAGGCTGGCGCCCAGCGCCAGCGACACCGACAGGAATACGCCGATCAGTGTGTCCGGCGACAGCCCGGTGCGGTTGCGCAGGAAGTTGAGCAAGATGCCGAACAGCAGGCAGTAGCCGAACAGGCTGCCGTAGGGGCCGGTGTAGGGCTCGCCCAGCAGGATGCCGATGGCCACGCCGGTCAGCGCGGCATGGCCGACCGCCTCGGAGAAGAAGGCAAAACGCTTGACCACCACCAGGGTGCCCAGGCCGCCCAGCACCGGGCCGATCATCAAACCGGCCAGCAGAGCGTTGACCACGAAGCCGTAGGCCAGCGCCTCGGGCAGGTAGCCGGCAGTGGCCCAGTCCTGGACCGTTTGCCGAAAGATTTCGAAACTCATCAGGCAAGGCTCTCGCTACGCGGGTGAACGGAGAACAGGCCGAGCAGGCGCTCTGGGGTAAGGGCCTGGGCGGGCGGGGCGTCGAACAGTACCTGGCGGCTCAGGCCGGTAACCCGGTCGGCCAGGCGCAGCACGGCTTCCAGGTCGTGTTCGATCCACAGCACGGTGGTGCCGGCCTGGCGCCAGCCCTGCAGCAGTTGTTCGAACACCTGGATGCCGGCTTCATCCAGGGCCGACATCGGCTCGTCCAGCACCAGCAGTTGCGGCTCGGGGATCAGGCCCTGGGCCAGCAGCACGCGTTGGCGTTCGCCACCGGAAAGCGCGCCCATGCGCCGTTTGCGCTTGTCGAGCATGCCGACCCGCGCCAAGGCTGCGTCGATGGCCGGCTGCACACGGCGCGACAGGCCGAGGAAGGCGGGGCGGCGCTGGCACATGGCAGCCATGAAATCGTCCACGGTCATCGGCAGGCCACGGTCGAACTCCAGCGCCTGCGGCACATAGCCGATCACTTCGCGTTCGCCGGGCCAGTGCAGGGTCAGCTGGCCCTGGTGCGGCATCTGCCCGAGCAGGGTCTTGATCAGCGAACTCTTGCCGCCGCCGTTGGGGCCGACGATGGCATGCACGCTGCCGGCGGCGACGTTGAAACTGACCTGTTCGAGGATGCGGGTGCGGCCCAGGGTCAGGTCGATGCCGGCAAACTCGATGCGCGGCCCGCAGGCTGTCACCAGGTTGGCGGCGACGGTCATGCGCGGTTCTCCTGGATGGCGCGGACCACGGTGTCGAGGTTGCGCTTCATCTCCACTTCGTACTTGTCCTTGGTGTATTCGCCGTAGGAAATGTGCGTCAGCGGGTACAGGCGCACGCCGGATTCACGCTGGATGGTTTCGACATAGGCCGACGGGAAGTCCATTTCCGAGAAGATCACCCGCACGTCCAGCGCCTTGAGCTGGTCGATGGTCTTTTTCAGCTGGGCCGGGCTGGGTTCGATGCCATGGGCTGGCTCGACCACCGCAGTCACCTCCAGGCCGAAGTCGCGCACCAGGTAGTCGTAGGCGGCATGGATGGTGGCGACCCGGAAGGTGGCGCTGGGCGCCTCGGTGACCTTGGCCAGTGCGTCGGCACGCAGTGTGCGCAAGCGCTTGGCATAGGCGCGGGCGTTTTGCGTGTACAGCTTGGCGTTGTCCGGGTCGAGCTTGCCCAGTTCGCGGGCGATGTTGTTGACCTGGGCGATGGTGGTGCTGATCGACAGGAAGGTGTGCGGGTTGACCACCTTGCCGGCGCCGCGGGCGGCAATGCCGGTGGCCGCCAGCAACGGCACGTTCTGGTTGGCCTCGATGGTGTTGATGCCTGGCTTTTCGCTGGCGGCGATCATGCGGTCGGCGAAATCGTCATGGCCGACGCCGTTGAGCACCACCACGTCCAGCGTGCCGATGCGCTTGATGTCCTCGGCCCGTGGCTCGTAGGCATGGGGGTTGAACCCCGCCGGAATCAGCGGCACCACTTCGGCCTTGTCGCCGACGATGTTGCTCACATAGCTGTAGTAGGGGTGCAGGGTAATGCCGATACGCAGGGGCTTGCCGTTATCGGCCAGGGCCTGTGCCGGCAGGGCAAGGGCCAGGAGCAGGGCGAGGGCGGAGCGGAGCATGGGGGAGTCCTTGGGTTCAGTGACGGTGTTCGCGGGTGACCCCGGCGTCGTAATGGCTGACCACCTGCTGCCAGCCGGCGGCGATCAGGGCGGCCTGGCCAAGGTCGTCCGGGGGCACGGCGGCGCTGTCGCGGCGCAGCCAGACATCGGCTTGGCCGGTGCTGTCGGCCGGCAGGATCAGCAGCAGGCTGCCGGCCACTTCCGGGGCCTGGCTGCGGCCGAGGTAGGCCCCGGTCTCCAGCCACGACCATTGGTGGCTGCCGCGGCTCTGGCTGCCGGCATCGACCACGAACGGCGGCAGGCCTTCCTCGGCCAGGGCCTGCACGCTGGGCGCGGCGGCGTTTTCTTCACGCAGCAGCTGGATTTCGTCGAAGGCCACCCGCAGGTCGGTGTACAGGCCTTGCTCGGCGGCGGTGAGGTCGCGACGGGCGTCGATCTGGTGGCTGGCGATGGCCTGTTCATCCTCGCGTTCGCCGCGCAGCAGCACCACGCAGGTGGCGAGTACCACGATCAGCAGGCTGACCAGCAGCACGTACAGGGTTTCGTGCCCGGCACCGGCCGGGCGAATCACTTGGGCGCGGCTCATGGCTGGGCGATATCGGCGTGGTCGACTTCCACCACGTGCCCGGGGCCGGCATCGAACAGCACGTAGAATTCGCCGTCCGGGCGCTTGAAGGTCAGGGTCGAATCATCACCGAGCTTGCCGCCGACCAGCACCTGTTCGTCGTAGGCGATCACGTCCAGGGTTACCCCGGGGGCACCGCTGCCATCCGAGAAGCCGCCGGTGCACTTGACCTGGCCGCCAGGCAGTTCTTCGCACTCGCACATCGGGTTGTGCGCCAGGGCCGGGCCGGCGGCCAGCACCAGCAAGGGCAGGGCGAGGGTGCGCATCAGGTGTTTCATTTATTGCCTCCTTGTTTCTCGAGCCAGGCCACGGTGGCTGGCGATGCCTTGGCCAGCGGGACCGACGCCTGGTGCATGCTGCCGTCCCAGCCTTCCAGGGTGATCCAGATCTGCGCGTCGGGCTTGGTGCGTGGCGGGATCGGCAACGAGGTGCCCATGTTGTACGGCGCACCGAAGAAAATCGTGCCAGCGGCGCGCAGGCTGCGCGGTTTGCCGATGCGCAGGTAGGCCGCCTTGACGCCGTTGACGCAGGCCTTGCACAGCGATGCATTGAAGACCTTGAAGTGGCCGGCAGGGCCGTCGGCGCGGGGGGCCTCGTCACGCATCTCGGCCAGGTCCAGGGTATAGGGGCCGACCTGGATGTCGTTGATCACATTGGCGCCGAGCCCCGCTTCGCCGCGGAACAGCTTGGCGTCGGCGAAGTACTTGGGCATGAAGCCCAGCGGGATGAGGATCAGCAGGATGTTCAGGTGAAAACGCCACTTCAGCCACAGTTGCTTCAGCGGGCTGACGGGCACGGCTTGGGCCTGGCTCATGGGCGGATCTCCACGGTGGGTTCATGGCGCGCCATGCGCGGTGCGCGCTCGCTGCGCTTGAGGGCAGCGGCGGTGGCCTGGGCGGTGCGTTTGGTCCAGATCAGCAAGCCGCTGAACACCATCAGGGTGAGGACCAGGCCAAAGAAGAACCACACCAGCTTGATCGGCAGGCCGCCGAAATCGCCGGTGTGCAGCGGGCGCATCGACTCGGTGACGAACTCCAGGGCGGAGCGGTCGCTGATCAGGAACTGGCTGTCGACATTACGCGTGTACGGGTTTACCGAGGCACTCTGGAACATCAGCGGGTACCAGCCTGGTCCGGCCAGGGTGATGTGGCTGTAAGCGGTGGCCGGCAGCGAGATGAAGCTGATGTCCAGCCCCGGGACCGCCAGGCCGGCGATGCGTGCCGCTTCATCCAGGTCGATGCGCGTTGCCGGGCTGCCATTCGGGGTTTGTGGCACGTCCTCACGGGCGATGACCGGCACGATGGGCCGGCTGGAAATGGTGATGTGGTTGTCGGCCAGGATCGCCTGGATCAGGAACCAGGTGCCGGTGATGGAAATGACCGCAATGAACCAGATCGACCAGACCCCGGCCAGGCGGTGCAGGTCGCCCCAGAAAATCCGCGAACCATGGCCGGTGCGCACCGGCTTGAAGAAGCCCTTCCAGAACTTCTTGTACACCACCAGGCCGGTGACCAGCGAAGCCAGCATGGGCAGACCGAGCAGCGACACCAGGTACCAGCCCCAGCTGAAACCGCTGGTGAGCGGTACCAACCACCAGCCGTGCAGGGCGCGGGTGAAGGCTTCGAAGTTGAAGTCCGGGGTCTTGCCCTGGATGGCCCCGGTGTAGGGGTTTACATACAGCGTCGGGCTGGTGCCGTCAGGCAGGGTGACATTGGCTTTGACCGCGAAATGCGAACCGTCGGGCTGGATCAGCCGCTCTACCACCATGTCCGGCTCGGCCTTGTGCAGGGCGTCCAGTACCTGCTGGAAGCTCAGGCGCTCGGCGTCGGCGTCGGGCTTGTTGGCGCGCACGGCCGGGTCGGCCAGCCAGACGATTTCCTGGCTGACCACGGCGAGCATGCCGGTGAAGCAGACGATCAGGACAAAGAACCAGATCGGCAAGGCGAGCCAGCTGTGGACCAGGAACCACAGCCTGGATTTGGATTTTTTCGGTGATTTGGCCATCTGACGGTCTTCTGCAATGGGGAGTCGAGCGTGTGCCCAGCCAAAGAGGGGCTGTATTGATAAGGACGAATGAGAATCGAAAACCTGCCGTTTTAAATGCAAGCAAATGTTTCAGGCGAAGAAACCTGAAAGCTGGCGCGACCCTGTAGGAGCGGCCTTGTGTCGCGAAAGGGCTGCGCAGCAGCCCCAGGGTTTCAGCGCAGACGCACAAATTGCCGGGGCTGCTTTGCAGCCCTTTCGCGACACAAGGCCGCTCCTACAGGACCTGTACATGCCTTGAGGCAGTGCTGGTCTTGCAGGAGATCAGGCGCGGGTCAGGGCCACTGCCTGTTGCGGCTTGCCGTGCAGCTGCGCCAGGTCCTGGTACAGCGCGCGGCCAATTTCCGCCGCGCGCGCCGGCAGCACCGAGAGCAGGGTGTCACTCAGGCCGTGGCTGTTTTCGCAGAAGCCCTGCAGGTACACCGAGGCCTGCAGGTCGGGGCTGGCCAGCACGCGGTAGTTGCGGTCGACGCTGAAATCTTCAAGGTAGCCGGCCAGGGGCGCCAGCAGGTCACGGTGCGAGCGGCGCTCGTAGCCGGTGGCAAGTATCACCGCGTCGTAGCGGTGGGTCTGCTGCTGGCCGGTGGCGAGGTCGCGCAGGGTCAGTTCCAGGCCTTCGCGGGTGGCCACCACGGCTTCGACCTGGCGCCGGCACAGCACGTTGTGGCGGTACTGGTGGGCGACCTTCTGCCGGTAGAGGATGCCGTAGATGCGTTCGATCAGGTTGAGGTCGACCACCGAATAGTTGGTATTGTGGTATTCGCCCAGCAGCTTGCTGCGCTGGTCGGCCGGTTCGTTGTAGACCAGGTCGGTGTAGTCCGGCGAGAAGATCTCGTTGACGAACGGGCTGTCATCGGCAGGCTTGAGCGCCGAACCGCGCAGGATCATGTCGACCTTGACCGACGGGTAGCTGTCGTTGAGGTCGATGAACGCCTCGGCGGCGCTCTGGCCCGAACCGATCACGGCTATGCGCATCGGCTTGCCGGCGGTGCACGGCAGCTTGTTCAGGCTGCTCAGGTACTGGGAGTGATGGAATACCCGCGGGTCGTCCTTGAAGGCGCCGAACTTTTCCGGGATTTTCGGCGTGCCGCCGCTGCCGACCACCACCGAACGGGTGCGGCGGCAGTATTCGCGGCCTTGGGCGTCGCGCGAGACCAGGCGCAGGTGCTCGACCCGGCCCGCCTGCACGTCCGGCTCGATGCGCAGCACCTCCTCGCCATATACCGCCTGGGTGGCGAAGTGCTCGGCGGCCCAGCGCAGGTAGTCGTTGTACTCGAGGCGGCAGGGGTAGAAGGTGCCGAGGTTGATGAAGTCGGCCAGGCGCTGCTTCTGGTGCAGGTAGTTGACGAAGCTGTAGGGGCTGGTGGGGTTGCGCAGCGACACCAGGTCCTTGAGGAACGAGATCTGCAGCTCGCTCTGGGTGGCCAGGGTTTCGCCGTGCCAGCGATAGTCCTGCTGTTTGTCGATGAACAGCGCGTCGAGGGCATGGCCCTGGGACTCGGCGAGTTCTTCCAGGGCGATGGCCAGGGCCAGGTTGGAAGGGCCGAAGCCCACGCCGATCAGGTCCTTGATGGTTTCCGGGTTTGCAGACTGGCTCATGGCTGCGGTTCCATAATGGTCGAATGTTGACGCTCGCCGGGAGAGGCCGGCGCCTGCGTTTGTACATTGGGTGGAACGAGCCAAACGATGGGGAATTTACTGGCGGGCGACCTGCCACTTGCAACAGGGGGCTAAAGGCTTGCGCCTGTCGGCCGATAGGCAGAACAACCCAAGGACCCATTTGCAACGCAGGGAGTAAGACATGACAGGTATTGCAGCAGTCAGCATCAGCACCACGGCCCAGGCGGTGAGCACAACCCAGGTCGCCGACAGCCAGGATGCGCAAAAGACTGAAGAGAGTGGGGCCGGCGCTCAGGCGGACACGTCGAAATTGAGCGGTGGCGGCCAGGCTCAAGGCGCCCAGGGCAGCAGTGAAAGTTCGGAGCCTGCGCACATCAGGCAATTGCGCGAGATGATCAAGAAGCTGCAGAAGCAATTGGCCGAGGAGCAGAAGCAACTGGCTCAGTTGATGGCGCAGAAGATGGACGAAACCACCAAACTGGCAGTTGTGTCCGCCAAGCAGGCGAGCATCGCCACCATCAATGGTGAAATCCTGCAGGCCACCGCGCAGTTGCTCGAAGCGCTACAGAAAACGGGTGGCAGCAGCGCGGGCGGGATGGTCAGCACCACGGCCTGACAGCGGATACGGTCCCCTGTAGGAGCGGCCTTGTGTCGCGATGGGCTGCGAAGCGGCCCCGGGATGTTGGCATCAATGCACAAATCGTCGGGGCTGCGTTGCAGCCCATCGCGACACAAGGCCGCTCCTACCAGGGCCGGGTAGCATCAGGCGGCGGTCATTCGGCCGCCAGGCGCCCCTTGTTCTGCCGCTCTGCCTTGTACTGCATGGCCACCGCCGGCGCCGGCTTGGCAGCACCGGTTTCCAGCCACTGACGCATGCGGCTGGCATCGGCGAAGTGGGTGTACTTGCCAAAGGCGTCGAGGATCACCATGGCCACCGGGCGGTTGTCCATGCGGGTCAGCAGCACCAGGCAGTGCCCGGCTTCATTGGTGAAGCCGGTCTTGGTCAGCTTGATGTCCCAGTTGCTCTTGTTCACCAGGTGGTCGGTGTTGCGAAAGCCCAGGGTGTAGTTGGGCTTGCGGAAGGCCACGGTCTTCTCGCGGGTGGTCGACAGCTCGCTCAGCATCGGGTACTTGCGCGACGCCATCAGCAGCTTGGCCAGGTCACGGGCCGTGGACACGTTCTGCGTCGACAGGCCGGTCGGCTCGACGTAGCGGGTGTGCGCCATGCCCAGGCTGCGGGCCTTGGCGTTCATCGCCTTGATGAACGCCGGGTAGCCGCCGGGGTAATGGTTGGCCAGGGTGTTGGCCGCACGGTTTTCCGATGACATCAGGGTAATCAGCAAGGTTTCGCGGCGGTCGAGCTGGCTGCCCAGCCGCACACGCGAATACACGCCTTTCATTTCCGGGTTGTTGGCAATGGTCATGGTGAGCATCTCATCCATGGGCTGCTTGGCATCCAGCACTACCATCGCCGTCATCAGTTTGGTCACCGACGCAATCGGTACCACGCGGTCGGGGTGGCTCGAATACAGCTCCTGGTTGGTGTTCAAGTCGATCAGCAGGGCGCTGCCCGAGGCGAGGTGCAGCTTGGATGGGTCACGTTGAACCTGGGCCGGGGGTTGTGCAGCAGCGGTCGACGGAAGGGTCGCAGTACCTGTGAGCAACAGCAGCAGGCTGAGGATGGACAGGGATGTTTTCACGTTGAGGCTCACTAAAAGTTGGTATGTCGTTGGCTGTGCAAGGGTTTTCCCCCAAAAACCGCTGCATTCTGGAGTATGGCTGAATTGCTGTCGAATGCCTTATGACTAAAGGGCGCAACGTGAACGAAATTTAATCCTGTACCAATTCTGTACCAATTACGTTCGCTTCCAGCTTCGCCAGTTCGGCCCAGTCAAACACAGCCGCGCGGAACATCGCCTTGACCTGGGCAAAAGCGGCGCGCTTGACTGTCGAACTCTTCCACTCGGTCTTCGCGACCATGCCTCTGCATCGCGAGGTGCGAAGTTCCAATTCGTGCTGCTCACTGCTGCCCCTCGGCTGCTATCGACCCATTGCAGACGCTGGAGAAAAGTAGCGTACGGCTATCAGGTCGAACGCCGCTCTCTGTCTACAATGTCCTTCCGTTTCCCGATTCGTACAAGCCAAACTGAATGCCTATCATGGATGGCTTTTCGAGCTTCATATGGAGAGAGCAATGATTCCTGGCAAGGTATGCCCTGTAGTGCTGTCGTCTTCGCCACCGTCCAGGCTTCTCCTATTCCGACACCCTATGGCAGGCACGCAACTGGTAAAAGGCACTATTGAGAGTGGGGAAGCTCCCAGCGAGGCCGCCTTGCGTGAGCTGGCAGAGGAATCTGGCATCGACGACGCGATAGTTGAAACGGACTTGGGGTGCTGGAATGCCGAACATCTAGATCAAATATGGTCGTTTCAACTTTGTCGAGCATTGCGTGATCTCCCAGAAAGCTGGACCCATCAGACACTAGATGACCACGGCCATGTGTTCGAGTTTTTCTGGGCTCCGCTAGATGAACTTCCCTACGCCGATTGCCATCCCGTATTCCAGCGAGCACTGGAGTTCTTATGGCGTAGACTCAAGAAATTTGAGTCGTTGGAATAGCGAGGGGAAATCAGATGGCAGTCGAAGGGCAACTTCACACCTTGAGGAAGTCAGTCATCCACGACCCGTGGCTTTCGACCCAAAGCGGCCCTTGGTGGAGGACAGCATACGATCTGCTGAATCGCCGTACTGCCGAGGTTTTCGTAAGCAGTCCCTGGAGAATGCACATTTTTTGAGGGAACATTTAGGGCTTAGATACTAGCCGCCAAGGAACGGAAATGGCACTGACCAGCAAGATCACTCCCTACAACCCCATGTGGCCCGCTCGCTTTCTGGCAGACAAGCCAATCATCGCTTCGGCCTTTGGCGATGAACTGATTGCCATACACCATGTTGGTAGTACCTCTGTTCAGGGGCTCGCGGCGAAGCCCGAGATCGATGTGCTCATCGAAGTTCGCGATCATAGCAATGCCTCGGAGCGGGACGAGATTTTGATGGGTTTGGGATATGTACGAGGAAGTGATCTATCGGAGGGGCATCATTTCTACCGGCGTAATGTGGATGGAATTCGCACGCACAAGCTCCACGCTTGTACCCGTGGCCACCTTACGATCACCCAGATGCTGGGGTTCAGAGATTTGCTTAGGCGTGATGCCTCGATCCGCCAGCAGTATGAAGCGCTGAAGCTACAATTGGAGGCGAGCAATACGGGAGGGATGGCTGAATACCTGGAGAAAAAGTCTCCGTTTATTATTGCGGCACTATTTCATGCCGGTATATCAATTCCTGAATGACCGATGGGCCGCGAAGCGGCCCCCAATTACAGATGTCCGCTTTGGGTCGAGAGCGGCCACTCGTGATTGGCAGCTTTCGACCCAAAGCAGATGCTAACCTTCCGGCGCATTTTCCTTGATCAAAACCTTTGTTATTGGTTCTTTGAGCGGTCACTTCTTTCTGACTTGGACCTGCTTGAAAGTCACCTGTCCTGTACCCATCATCACTCTGCCGAAGACAGCAGAACAACCTCGAAGGTCGTCCCTTCCTCTTCGGTCGACTCCACCTCAATTCTGCCACCGTGGTTCGCCACGATCTCCGATGCGATGAACAGGCCAAGGCCGAGCCCCGCTGCGGAGCCCCGGTCTCCGGATGAGTAGCTCGAGTATCGCCCTTCCGGCTTGAAGATGTAGGGCATCACCTCGGGTGGAATAGGCTCTCCGGAATTCTGGACGCTGACCCGTGGAACACCATCCACCCTGGCCACCGTGACCTTGATCGGGGCCGTCGCATCGCCATGGCGCAGGGCATTGCCTATCAGGTTGGAGAAAACCTGAGAGATGCGGTCAGGGTCGAATTGCCCGGTGATGTGCGCCTGCTCATCCAGGATGATCCGCGCGTGCGGGAATGCCGTGCGCAGTTCGTCAATGACAGCCTGGCAGATAGAGTTCAGGTCCATTTTCCGCAAATCCACGGGAATGCCAGTCCCCAGGTTGCAGCGGGCCAGATCCAGCAGATCGTTGATCATGACATTTGCCCGATGTGCACTGGTACAAATCTGGGTCGCAAGTACCTTTCCCTTTTCATCGAGCCCGGTCAGCCTCTGGATCAGCCCGCCAGCCATGAGTATCGCGCCCAAGGGCGAACGCAAATCATGACCGAGCACGGCGAGCACCATTTTCCGGGTCGCCTCGACTGCCGTTCCGTAGGCCGCGATCGACTCTACGAGCGCCTGGTCAATCGCTTCATTGAACCGGATCATGTCCTGAACATGATGCGCGTCTGCGAACGACTCCTGGGTAAGCCAGAGGGACAGAACGCTTGCGCGCAATGCCCGGTATTCGGACACCATCTGGTCCATCGAGAACCCAGCTATCAAGCGAGCAACCGCGTGGGTCTGCGCTGCGGTTTCGCTGGAACTCCTGGGGCCTCTCCCTTGTGCTTTGTCGGACTGTTGTTGCCTGCTCTGGGGCGTTCTCATGTCTGCGGCCACGGTGCGGAGCAACTTCTCGGCATGATTGCGCAAGCCGATGGAGTCCTGCTTAGGCAGCTCTGTTTCAACCGAGCGGGCGTAATTTTCCCAAGCCTGGAGAATGGGTTCCATACTGCCATCAATGAAATCGAACAGTCTCATGGGGGCCTAACCCTGATCTGGAAAAAAGACATCCGATTAGCTTAGTTCATCCGGGAAGCAGGAAGTTTGAGCGGCAGCCATGAGCGGCCCACCTGGAGTTCAGCCAAAGGCGATCCCGATGCAACCTGCGTCGGGGGCAGGGGCATCGGGAAGTCTTGCCGGCGGCCTGGGTTCAGGCATGGGTCAGCGAGAGGTCGCTGATGATGCAGATCGAGCCGTCATCGGCGGGCGTGGTATCGGTGTAGTCCACCTGGTTGTAGACCCCGCCGTGGAACTCGAATAGCTGTGTAGCCCAGGTGCTGTCGAACTGCAGATCGCCGGACGTACCGCTCACGCCATTGCACTTGGCCGTAACGTTGACCACGCCTGCTGCGGTGGCGTGGATGCTCACCTCGAACTTTGCCCCCAGCGGTACCCCCTTGAGCACCGTCGAGTTGATCGGGTCAGTCTGGTTGTAGGTCCGCCGAAAACCCAGGGTGATGTCGCCCTTTTTCCAGAACACCTTCACGGGCGGGCTGTCGTCCCCGTAGACGTGCATCTGCGCGATTACCACCTTCTGCGCCCAGTTGACCTTGGTCAGCGTCATTTCCTGGCGATTCCAGTGATTTGGGGCACCGCCCAAGGTCCAGTATTTCGGCTCCGACCACTCGCAGCGGGTCCTGCGGGTGCTTTTGCTCGAAGCGCCTTTGGTGGGGGCAGACAACTGGACCGAACCATCGCTGAGCACTGTCACGTAGTTCGGGTACAGGGCAATCGCTTCGCTGCCGGTGAGTTCGACCGCTACGGTGCTGATCGACGATTCAGCTATCGGAACGGCGAGGGTGAGGTTGCGGATGTCTACGCTCATGGGGAGAACTCCTGAATGAAAATGACGGTGAGTGCCGCAGCAGCACGGTGGCGGCTGCTGGAATGAAATTTAGCCTTGCGCTAAATCATCGTCAATAGCTCATGGCTAAAATTATTTCGCCGGGCGACAAATTACCTGTTGGCGAAAATTTTCCACATCGGGGGCTTTACGCTTGATTTGGCGGTGAGATAAGCTTTCCCTGAATACTGTACGAATATACAGCTGTCAGGATAAGAATATGTCTAAGCCCTTGAAGTCGACGCCCCATCAGCGCCAGGAAATGACCGGAATAGAGCGGCTGAGCTTGCGGGTATCAGCGATGATCAACCACCCGCTCGCGCAGACGCAGCGCTGGGTGACGGTGCATCGCCTGGATACCGACGGTGATGCCGAGTGGGAGGAGGTGATGGGCCTGCTGGCCGAGACGCCCGAGCTGGAACTGACCTTCAACGACGACGAGAGCGTGACGGTGCGCTGGGAGCGTGGCAGCGTGGAGGAGCGCGACGACTTTATCGTCGAGCAGGACAGCGAGCAGCAGGTCGAGGAGGCGGCACCTTTCTGAAGGTCAGAAAGAGCCTGCGGGGTAGCGTAATACTGTTCACTCGAGTCTGATGTGACATCGATGGGGCTGCCTTGCAGCCCTTCGCGGGCAAGCCCGCTCCCATAGAACTGCGCATAACTCATTAAATTAGCAGGGACTTTGTGGGAGCGGCTTTAGCCGCGAACACCGGCGCAGCCGGTGCCATGCACCGCGTTGGATTCTTCGCGGCTAAAGCCGCTCCCACAGGGTACGCGTACCGCTTGGCTGTGGGAGCGGGCTTGCCCGCGAAGGGCCGCAAGGCGGCCCCAGTTGCGCGAATGAACAGCATTACGCCGGGGTGGTGGGCTTCGCTTTACACAAGGTGCGCATTCCACACCAGCAGCACCCTGGCCTGGATGTAGGTCTCTTCCCGGCGAATCATGCGGTCCTTGTGCCGCGAGTTGTCGGAAATCATCTCGAAATGGTCTTCGTCGGCAATCTGCAGCCGCTTGATGTAGATGTGGTCGCCCCAGGAGAAGAAATAGATTCCATCGCCGACGAACTCGCGAATGCTGACGTCCACGATCAGCGGGTCGCGGTGCTTGATGGTCGGTTCCATCGACTGCCCCCAGCCGGTCACCATCTTCAGGTGGTGGTGCTCGCTGAACTCCACGCCCAGCTCGCGCAGGTGGCTTGGGCTGACGCGAACATCCTTGAACATCTCGGGGTAGTCGTGGGGGATCTGCCCGCCGCCCATGGCCGCACGGACGTCGTAGTGGGCAATCCACACTTCGTCGCCCACCAGGCCTGGCCGAACAAGTTCAGCCGCCACCAGCGTCGAGTCTGCCGGCTCCTCGGCGGCGGCCAGCAGCCTTTGCCGGGTTTCTTCGGGGATGCCTCTGCCGCTTCTGGCAAGCATCTGCTTGACCAGGTCGGCCGCGGAAAGCTTGCTGTCGCCAGCCTCGACCGGCGACTGCGCCTGGTCGCCCGCTGCCATCGCGTCGAACCACCCCCGCGGCAAGCCTTCGATGCCCTCGATCCTGCGGGCCACGTCATCGCCCAAGTTCTTCGCTGTCTTGTCCGAAAGGATCTGGCTCAGGTGCGCAGGCGCCATTCCCCAGCGCTCTGCGCAGGATCCCTTTCTCTGGCTGCCGATCAGCTTGACCAGGTTGTGCTTGCGAATTTCGTAGATGTCCATGGGGCGAAGCATGCCAGTGTTTAGCTTGCTGCTAAATATGCTCAAGGCTAAATTTTCCTTGTCACGAAATTAGCTATAGGCTAAATTAAATATGCAAGCAAGGAAAGCCACCGAGAAGCTGTTCTCCAGGCTTACGACATCACCATCGGTAATGAGGTTTTCATGGACCCGACTGACCTCGGCCCAGGCACCATCACCTGGCTGGGCGGAACAGGCACCGTGTTGCTGGGTGCATTCCTCTGGCTGCGCAAGTGGCTGTCCAGGGATGCGGCTGACCGTGCCATGGACAACGCTGATATTGGCGTTGTCCGGCGCTTGAACGAACTGCTCGATATCGAGCGTGACGCCCGAAGGGAAGCGCAGGCCAGGGCCGATCAGTTTGCCAAGGAACGCAATGAACTGGTGATCACTGTAGGGCGCCTGGAAGGCAAGATCGAAGCGCTGACCAGTCGGGGCGGCCATCCTCCCCGGCAGGTCACCGTCCAGGGCGAGGGGATCGCCCGCCTGCGCGGGAAGCAGGGTGAGTGAGGCGGCCCGCAAGACAAATTCTGTTCACGCCCATGCGTATGGGCTTCTTCTGTATGGAGACAACATGGCTCGATTGGATTCTGCCGCTGCCGGCGGCGCGAACGTGCTCGCATTCCTGGACATGCTGGCCTGGTCCGAGGGTACCTCGACCATCGCTGCCAGTGACGATGGCTACAACGTCCTGGTCGGCGGCCAACTGTTCAATGACTACAGCGGGCACCCGAGGCAGAAGGTGTGGTTGCCCAGCTACGGCATCCACAGCTCTGCGGCAGGGCGGTACCAGATTCTGGCCGGTACCTGGGATGCCATCGTGAGCACTTATGGCTTCAATGGCCGCTTTACCCCTGAGGCCCAGGACCTGGCGGCAATCAAGTTGCTGAGCGAGTGCGGCGCACTGGCACTGATCAAGGTCGGCCACATTGCCCAGGCGATCGCCAAGGCCGCGCCGATCTGGGCCAGCCTGCCTGGCGCGGGCTACGGTCAGCGCGAGCACCAGTTGGCCGCGTTGTTGGCAATGTTCATAGCCTGCAGCGGGGAGGTTCAGGCGTAACGCCCAGGCAAAAAAAGACCCGCCAGGTAGGCGGGCCAGAAGGGCGTAGGGAGCAACGCACAACAAATACGGGTCAGGCGACCAGGGTGCCTGGTTGCAACTGTTCGACCAGGGCCTGAGCCGAGGCGAGGGTCGGCATCGGGCCGCTCACGGCTTCGCCGTTGCGCACCAGATACCAGCATGCCAGCAGGCCCTGCTGACGCAGCGAAGCGGGGACGGCACTGCCGACGACGGACATGATCTGGATAGTGGCCATGTGGACCTCCTGTAAAACATGGCCCTACCTTACGCAGCAGCCGGGGCGGTTTGAAATTAACTTCCTCGATAGTGGTCATTGGTTCTATCAACATTTACCACCGCGGCGGGCCGTAATACACCGGTGGCGGGCCGTAGTAGGTGCGGTAGCCCGGGGGCGGTGGTGCTGGCACGTAGTACGGCTGGTAGTACACCGGCGGTGGCGGTGGTTGCACGTACACCGGTGGCGGCCCGTAGTAGACCGGTTGGCGCTCGACGTACACGGTACGGTCACGCCCGCCATAAACCGTCGCCCCGACCACGGCGCCAACCACGGCCGCACCCAGCAGCGGGCCGGGGCCATACCAACCGCCATGGCCATGGCCGCCGTGGGCGACAGCGGGTGCGCTGATGGCCAGGGCACCGACCAGCAGGGCGATTCCGGGAATGTGACGGTTCATGAAGAAACCCTCGCAAGGACACCCCAAGTGTGGGGTCCTATTACTATGACTCCACTCTTCGTCAGCTGAGCACGGGGGAACGGTAAAGGTTGTGTAAGGGACGACCAGCGGTTACCTCTGTTACGCTGAACAAACGTTTCAGTTATGACAAAGGAGCAGGTTATGTCGACAACTCCCAGCAGAGACACCGTGCTGTGCATCTCCCTGGCCGGCCGCCCCGGCACCTTCGGGGTACGGTTCCACAACCACCTGTACCAGCAGCTGGGCCTGGACTTCTACTACAAGGCTATGCGCACCGATGACCTGCCGGCGGCGGTGGCGGGCATCCGTGCCTTGGGTATCCGCGGTTGCGGAGTATCGATGCCGTACAAGGAGGCCTGCATGGCCCTGGTCGACGAGATCGACCCATCGGCGGCGGCCATCGAGTCGGTCAATACCCTGGTCAATACCAATGGTCACCTGAAGGCTTACAACACCGATTACCTGGCCGTGCGCCAGTTGCTGGAGCAACACCAGGTCGACCCGACCACGGCGTTTGCCCTGCGCGGCAGTGGCGGCATGGCCAAGGCGGTAGCCAGTGCCTTGCGCGATGCCGGGTTCGCCGAAGGCATCATCGTTGCGCGCAACGAGCAGGCGGGGCGGCAGCTGGCGGATGTGTGCGGTTATCGCTGGGTGGCGGAGCTGGGCGACCTGTGCCCACCCATGCTGGTGAACGTGACGCCGATCGGCATGGCGGGCGGGCCCGAGGCCGAGGAGCTGGCGTTTTCCGAGAACGCCATCGCCGCGGCGGCGCGGGTGTTCGACGTGGTGGCGATGCCGGAGAGCACACCGTTGATCCGACGGGCGCGGGCGTTGGGCAAACCGGTGATCACCGGGCTGGAGGTGATTGCGCTGCAGGCGCTGGAGCAGTTCGTGCTGTACACCGGGGTGCGACCCACCCTGGCGCAGGTGGAGGCGGCGGTGGCGTACGCCCGGGATATCTGATTATTCCTGTGCCGGCCCTTTCGCGGGTAAACCCGCTCCCACAGGGATAGCGAACGCATGTAGCAGCGGCGCTACCCCTGTGGGAGCGGGTTTACCCGCGAAGAGGCCGGCACAGGCATCGACAAGGTCAGAACACCTTGTGCCCTTCATCCAGCTGCTGGTCGACCAGCGCCCGGCCATGGGCCAGCGACACATGCTGTGCGTTCTCGAGGTCGGAGAAGAACTTCATCGGCATCGACATGCGCCTGCTGGTGTGTCCGTCGGGGTCGGTGATCAGGCACCCGGCGGCATAGGGCAGGGGGGAATCGGGGTGGGGCATCACGCTGGCGGTGATGGTGTGCTTGCGATATTCACAGTGAAGAGATTGCATCGTCCTTACCTCGCTGTGGCATGTGAAGCAGTTACCTTCATATACCACAGCAAGGGGCCGGGAGTTCCCGGCCCGACGAGCGAGCCGCGATGAGCGCTCAGCCTTTGAGTTCGGTCGGCTGGATGACTTCGACCCAGTAACCGTCCGGGTCCTTGACGAAGGCCAGGTGGTTCATGCGCCCGTCCTGCAGGCGCTTCTGGAACGGTACGTCCAGTGCCTCGAAGCGTGCGCAGGCGGCGCGTACGTCCGGTACCGAGATGCAGATGTGGCCAAAGCCGCGTGGGTCGGTGTTGCCGTTGTGGTAGGCAAACTCGGCATCGTTTTCGGTGCCGTGGTTGTGGGTCAGCTCCAGCACGCCCGGGATCGACTTCATCCACTGGTGGCGTTCGCTGTCATCGGCCGGGATCTGCGCCGGGTCGACCAGGGCCAGGAAGTACAGGCTGAAGGCAGCTTCGGGGAAGTCGCGCTTGTCCACCAGGCGGAAGCCCAGCACGCGGGTATAGAAGTCCAGGGACTTCTCGATGTCCTTGACCCGCAGCATGGTGTGGTTGAAGACGAACTGGGCGGTGGCGGCGTCCGGTTGGGCGGTGACGCCAGGCAGGGTTTGCAGATCATGCAGGCTCATGGGAACTCCTGAGACGGGGCCGGGCGCAGGGCGCCGGCAAAACAGACAGGCCGGCCATGATACGGCAGTGTGCCGATTGCGCAAATGAAAGCGCCCTGCACGAGGCAGGGCGCTGGAATTAGAGGCCCGCATGTGCGGGCGCGTGATGGGGTCGCTAGTCCTTTAGCTGTCTCGATACTGAGCCAGCCCTTGTGAAAAAAGTGTGAAGTGCGTGTGGACGTTTCATCAGCGTACCCAGCTTTCTACCGTGGCGGCTCCGTATTGTTCTTTCCAGGCCTTGAGCCCGCGGTGGTTGCCGCCTTTGGTCTCGATCCGTTCGCCGGTATGCGGGTTGGTGTAAACCTTCACCACGCGCGCGCGGCGCTGTTGCTTGGGTGCTGCGCTGGAAACTCGGGCCACGGCCTTCGGGTCGAGGATGGCGATGATATCGCGCAGGCTCTTGTCGTAGCTTTTCATCAGGCCGACTAGTTTCTGCTCGAATTCGATTTCGCGTTTGAGGCCGGCATCCTTTTTCAACGCTTCCAGTTGCGCCATCTGTTCCTGGAGCGCTTTTTCGGCAGCACGAAACTCTGCAAGTCTGGACACTGTAATCACTCCTGTACGTCGGTCGTGGCAGGGCGTGACGAACATTGAAGAAGAATAAAAACGCCGGCCACGCGGGTGGGTTCCGCTGTTCGCTGATATCGAGTGTAGTCATTCATGGGTACTGGGTAAACTGCAAACTTTTTGTAAGTAAGCCGGGAACTTTCCTAGTTTTGCGCGCGGTATTTTCCGGTTTTTCCGCGGTTGCCTTGCGGTGCGCTTAGACCATGGTCCAATGGCCCGTGCCAGAGCCTTCGCGCGATAATTTCAGATGATGGCCGGCTATTGTTCGGCCCCCTCGCAGTACCGTGGCCAGCACGTGCCACAGGTTGTTTACTCGCCTTGATTCTGGATGTTTTCTCCCATGTTTGCCCCTTTCCCCCTCGCCCCCGGGCGTCGTGTTGCCGGCTTGTTCCTGTTGTGTGCCGGCGTCAATGCCCAGGCCGCCGGTTTTCTAGAAGACAGCAGTGCTAAGGTCGAAGCACGCAATGTCTATTTCAACCGGGATTTCCGTGACGGCCACAGCAGTTCCAGCCAGGGTGCGTCCAAACGCGAAGAATGGGCACAAGGTTTCATCCTCAATGTGCAGTCGGGTTACACGCAGGGGCCGGTAGGTTTTGGCGTGGATGCGCTGGGCATGTTCGGCTTCAAACTTGACTCCAGCCCGGCAGACAGCAACAGCGGCCTGTTGCCGTCTTCCGGCCATGACCCACGGCACTCGGCGGACCAGTACGCGAAGATGGGCCTGGCGGCCAAGGTCAAGGTTTCCAATACCGTGCTCAAGTACGGTTCGATGATGCCGGATGTGCCGCTGCTCAAGTACAACGATGGCCGCCTGCTGCCGACCATGTTCCATGGCGCCATGCTCACCTCCGAAGAAGTGCGCGACCTGAAGTTCACCCTGGCCCGCCTGGACAAGTACACCGCACGGGATTCCACCGACCGCCAGGACATTCGCGTGCATTGCAAGAACAAGCGCTATGCCTGCGATATCGAGGCTGACCATTTTGACCTGGCCGGTGTCGATTACCGTTTCAACGAGCGCTTCAGCGCCCAGTACCAGGTGGCCAAGCTGGAGAACATCTACCGCCAGCACTTCCTCGGCCTGGTGGCCAGCCAGCCATTGGCGGTGGGCAGCCTGTCGGCAGACCTGCGCTTGATCAAGAGTGACGACATCGGCAATGCCCGCGCCGGCGAAATCGACCATCGCGCGTTCAGCGGCATGCTCGGCTACAGCCTGGGTGGCCACAAGCTCAGTGCCGGCTGGCAACGCATGTATGGCGACAGTGCCATGCCATACCTGGATGGCACCAACCCGTACCTGGTCAACTATGCCCAGGTCAACGACTTCGCCGCCGCCCAGGAACGTTCCTGGCAGGTGCGTTATGACTATGACTTCAAGGCCCTGGGCGTGCCCGGCCTGACCTTCTTCACCCGTTACATCAACGGTGACAATATCAAGGTGCCGGGCAGCACGGCCGAAGGCAAAGAATGGGAACGCGACACCGAGCTCAAGTACCAGGTGCAAAGTGGCACGTTCAAGGACGTCAGTGTGCGCCTGCGTAATTCCACTTACCGCAGCAACTATGAAAAGTGGGCGCGTGACATGGACGAGACACGGGTCATTGTCAGCTACAACTTCTCCATCTTCTGACGGGGCGCTTTGCCAAATACCAGCAGCCACCTGACAATGGCTGCTGGTTCCCGCAAAGGGCAGGGCAATGAAAGACCTGTTGTTGATCGGCATCGGCCCGGGTGACCCGCGCCAGATCACCTACGAGGCGGTCGATGCGCTGCGCCAGGCCAGCGTGTTCTTCGTGCTCGACAAGGGCGGCGACAAGGACGAACTGGTGCACCTGCGCAAGGCCATCCTGCAACGCTATCGGCCCGAGGGCGGCTACCGCCTGGTGCAGGTCGCCGACCCTGCACGCGATGGCCAGGCGGATGACTACCTGGGCGCGGTGCAGGACTGGCACCGGCAGCGTGCGGCGCTGTACGCCCAACTGATCGAGCAGGAGATAGGCATTGGGGAAACCGGCGCCTTTCTGCTGTGGGGCGAGCCGACGCTGTACGACAGCACCCTGCGCATCCTTGGCCTGGTCCGCGAGCGTGGTGTGGCGCTGCGCCTGCAGGTCATTCCGGGCATCAGCAGCGTGCAGGCGTTGGCGGCGCGCCATCAGGTGCCGCTCAACCGCATCGGTGAGCCGTTGACCGTATTGCCGGGGCGGCGCCTGGCCGGGCAGGGGCAGATCGACAATGTGCTGGTGATGCTCGACGGGCAGTGCGCGTTTGCCCGGCTCGATGACCCGGCGTTGATGATCTACTGGGGCGCGTACCTGGGGACCGCGGATGAGGTGCTGATTGCCGGGCCGTTGCAGGCGGTGAAGGCGCAGATAATGGAGGTGCGTGAGCGGGAGCGGGCGCGCAAGGGGTGGATCATGGATAGCTACCTGTTGCGCAGGGAGCTGTGAGGTGTACTGCCTGCTCCGGCCCCTTCGCGGGTGAACCCGCTCCCACAGGTACAGCGCCAGCTTGGGGGTCGCGCGTTCCCTGTGGGAGCGGGTTCACCCGCGAAGCAGACGACACCTTGCTCACGGTGTACCCAGAATGGCCTGCACCTTCTCCCGCAACTGGTCGATGCTGAACGGCTTGCCGATGAGGTGCATGCCCTCCGGTACATCGACGCTTTCGGCATAGCCACTGGCGAACAGCACCGGCAACAGCGGCCGCAGTTCGCGCGCCTTGGCCGCCAACTCTTCGCCACGCATGTCCGGCAGCCCCACATCGGTCATCATCAGCGCCAGTGCCTGGTTCGGGTCCTCGAGAATGCGCAGCGCCGCGTTGGCATGCTCCGCTTCGATGACGGTGTAGCCCAACTCGTCGAGCACTTCGACCATCAGCATGCGTACGATGTCGTCGTCTTCGACTACCAGAAGGTGCATGGTTGCGATCCTGTGCAGAATGAATGTCTTTAATCTGTGCTCCGGATGGCAGCAGAAGTTCCCCGAGGATACCGGTCCGTGCAATCAGATGGAACGATTGGCGCACATCACCTTCAAATACTGGCTAAATGCCCTGCCAGACCCGCCAAAGCTGGTTAGACTCGCTTTACGGGACAGAGCAGTGGCAGACAACTACAACGATCGATTTGCCACACTTTCAATGGACTTTACTTGCTCGGGCGTTTTCACATGATTCAAGCAGCCTCGATGGACCAGCGGAGCTTCCGCAAGCTGTTGAGCCGCAACGTCGGCCTACCCCTGGGGGTTGGCCTGCTGGGGGCCGTTGCCTTCGTCGCGGTGATCAACTACCTGCTTTCGGCCTTGCAGTGGGTCGAGCACACCGACCGGGTGATCGGCAATGCCAACGAAACGGTCAAACTGTCGATCGACATGGAAACCGGCATGCGTGGCTTCCTGATCACCGGCGACGAGCGTTTCCTCGACCCCTACGAGGTGGCCAAGCCGCGTATCTTCGGTAGCCTGCAGAGCCTGCGCGGCATGGTCGAGGACAACCCGCAACAGGTCGAACGCATCGACCGGCTGATCGCCCTGCAGCAGGCGTGGAACACCTTCGGTAGCGAGATGATCAACTTGCGCCGCAGCCAGGGTGATTACCGCGCCTTGATCGGCAACGGCCGCGGCAAGCGCCTGACCGACGAGATCCGCAAGGAGTTCGACAACCTGATCGCCAGCGAACAACAGTTGCGCATGGCGCGCAACGAGCGGGTCAACAGTGTGACCGTCACGGTCATGTCGTCCTTCGTGCTGTTCATCATCGGCCTCAGTGCCTTGCTGGCCTACCTCGGGCGGCGCGACCTATTGGCGCTGTCGGGTACCTATGACGAAAACTTCAAGGCCCAGCAGCGCGCGGCCGAGCGCCTGGAACACCAGGCCTGGCTGCGCAACGGGCAGACGCAACTGGCCGAACAGGTGCTCGGCCAGCTGACCCTGCCCATGCTCGGTGACAACATCCTGCGTTTCTTCGGCGGTTACCTGGGCAGCGTGGTCGGCGCGCTGTACGTGCGTGACGAGCATGGCCGCCTGGTGCGTGTGGCCAGCTATGGTTTGGATGCCGAGGAGCAGGCCCGCGAGCAGGTGCTGGGCGATCACGAAGGCCTGCTGGCCCAGGCCGTGCGCGAAGCGCGGCTGCTGCGCCTGGACGACTTGCCCGACGACTATTTCCACCTCAGTTCCGGCCTGGGCCGGGGCCTGCCGCGCAGTGCCATGCTGATGCCCTGCAGTGATGACGGGCAGATCAACGGTGTGCTGGAGCTGGGCTTCCTGCGGCCGCTGCAGGAGCGTGACGAAGAGATGCTGCAGCGGGTCCGTGGCAACCTCGGTATCTCCATCGAAAGCGCCCGCTACCGGCAGCGCCTGCAGGAAGTGCTGGCCGAGACCCAGCAACTGAACGAAGAGCTGCAAGTGCAGCAGGAAGAGCTGAAAACCGCCAACGAAGAGCTCGAAGAGCAATCCCGCGTGCTCAAGGAGTCCCAGGCCCATCTGGAAACCCAGCAGGCGGAACTGGAGCAGACCAACGAGCAATTGTCCGAGCGCACCGAGGCGCTGGACCGCAAGAATGACGAACTGCTCCAGGCCCAGGATGAGCTGCAGGCGCGCGCCGAGGAGCTGCAGCGTTCGAGCAAGTACAAGTCCGAGTTCCTCGCCAACATGTCCCACGAGCTGCGCACGCCGCTGAACAGTTCGCTGATCCTGGCCAAGCTGCTGGCGGAGAACGGCGAGGGCAACCTCAGCGACGAGCAGGTCAAGTTCGCCGAATCCATCTACTCGGCCGGCAACGACCTGCTCAACCTGATCAACGACATTCTCGACATCGCCAAGGTGGAAGCCGGCAAGCTCGAAGTGCGCCCCGAAAGCACCCAGGTGGAACGCCTGGTCGAAGGTCTGCGTGGCATGTTCGAGCCGCTGGCCGGGCACAAGGGCCTGGCCTTCGAGGTGACCGCCGAGGCGCAGGTGCCGGCCACGCTGTTCACCGACCGCCAGCGCCTGGAGCAGATCCTCAAGAACCTGCTGTCCAACGCCATCAAGTTCACCGAGCGCGGCCAGGTCAGCCTGAACATCGGTTACCAGCCCGGCACCGGCATCGTCTTTGCCGTGCGCGATACCGGCATCGGCATCGCCGCCGACCAGCAGCAGGCGATCTTCGGCGCCTTCCATCAGGTCGATGGCACCAGCAACCGCCGTTATGGCGGCACCGGCCTGGGCCTGTCCATTTCCCGCGACCTGGCGCACCTGCTGGGTGGGCAGATCAGTGTCGACAGCAGCCCCGGCCAGGGCAGCGTGTTCAGCCTGATCCTGCCGGAGCGCTATGAGCGCGTGGCGCAGGATATCGAGCCGCTCAGCCTGCGCCCGGCGGTCGACAGCCTGCCACCCGCGCCGCAGGCACCGGCGGTGGCGGCGCCGAAACGCCAGGCACCGGCATTCGCCGACGACCGCGAGCGCGCGCCGTTCGGCAACCGCTGCATCCTGGTGATCGAGGACGAACCGAACTTCGCCCGCATCCTCTTCGACCTGGCCCACGAGCTGGGTTACAGCTGCCTGGTGGCGCAGGGTGCCGACGAGGGCTTCGAGCTGGCCGCCCAGTACATCCCCGATGCCATCCTGCTGGACATGCGTTTGCCCGACCATTCCGGCCTGACCGTGCTGCAACGCCTGAAGGAGCAGGCGAGCACCCGGCACATCCCGGTGCATATCATTTCCGTGGAGGACCGGGTCGAGGCTGCCATGCACATGGGCGCCGTCGGCTACGCGGTCAAGCCCACCAGCCGCGAACAACTCAAGGAAGTGTTCGCCCGCCTGGAGGCCAAGCTGACCCAGAAGCTCAAGCACATCCTGCTGGTGGAAGACGACGACCTGCAGCGCGAAAGCATTGCCCGCCTGATCGGCGACGACGATGTCGAGATCACCGCCGTGGCCATGGCCCAGGATGCCCTGGCGTTGCTGCGCGAGAACATCTACGACTGCATGATCATCGACCTCAAGCTGCCCGACATGCTCGGCAACGAGCTGCTCAAGCGCATGACCGCCGAGGACATCCGTGCCTTCCCGCCGGTGATCGTGTATACCGGGCGCAACCTGACCCGCGAAGAAGAGGCCGACCTGCTCAAGTATTCGCGCTCGATCATCATCAAGGGCGCCCGCTCGCCGGAGCGCCTGCTCGACGAAGTGACGCTGTTCCTGCACAAGGTCGAGTCGCAGCTGTCCAACGAACGCCAGCGCATGCTCAAGACCGCGCGCAGCCGCGACAAGGTATTCGAAGGCCGCAAGGTGCTGCTGGTGGACGACGATGTGCGCAACATCTTCGCCCTGACCAGCGCGCTGGAGCACAAGGGCGCGATCGTCGAAATCGGCCGCAACGGCCGCGAAGCCATCGAGCGCCTGGAGCAGCATGACGACATCGACCTGGTGCTGATGGACGTGATGATGCCGGAGATGGACGGCTTCGAGGCCACCCGGCTGATCCGCCAGCAATCGCGCTGGCGCAAGCTGCCGATCATTGCCGTGACCGCCAAGGCGATGAAGGATGACCAGCAGCGTTGCCTGCAGGCCGGCGCCAACGATTACCTGGCCAAACCGATCGACCTGGACCGCTTGTTCTCGCTGATCCGTGTGTGGCTGCCGCAACTGGAGCGAATTTGACTAGCGAACGTAACACCGATATCGAAATCCGCTTGCTGATCGAGGCCATCTACCTCAAGTACAGCTACGATTTCCGCAACTATTCCGGCGCGTCGATCAAGCGCCGGATCCTGCATGCGCTGCGCCAGTTCGACTGCCTCACGGTGTCGGCGCTGCAGGAGCGCGTGCTGCACGACCCTGGCATGTTCATGCAGTTGCTGCAGTACCTGACGATCCCGGTCAGCGAGATGTTCCGCGACCCGGGGCACTACCTGGCGCTGCGCAACGAAGTGGTGCCGCTGCTGCGCACTTGGCCGTCGATCAAGGTGTGGATTGCCGGCTGCAGCACGGGCGAGGAGGTGTATTCGATGGCCATCCTGCTACGCGAGGAGGGCCTGCTGGAGCGCACCATCATCTACGCCACCGACATCAACCCGCATTCGCTGGACAAGGCCAAGCAGGGCATCTACTCGATGCAGAGCATGCGCGAGTACGCCGAAAACTATCGCATCGCCGGCGGCCGGCGGGACTTTGCCGATTACTACACGGCGGCCTACGGCAACGCCATCATGGACAGCACCCTGCGTGACAACGTGACCTTCGCCGACCACAGCCTGGCCACCGACAGCGTGTTTTCCGAAACCCAGTTGGTGTCGTGCCGCAACGTGCTCATCTACTTCAACAAGGAACTGCAGGACCGCGCCCTGGGCCTGTTCCACGAGTCCCTGTGCCACCGCGGCTTCCTGGTGCTGGGCAGCAAGGAATCGGTGGATTTTTCCGCCTACAGCGAGCGCTTCGAGCCGCTGGTCAAGCCCGAACGGATCTACCGCAAGTCATGAAAGGCGTACGCGCGATGGTGATCGGCGCCTCGGCGGGCGGCGTGACGGCGCTGTTCAGCGTGCTGGGCGCGTTGCCGGCCGGCTTCGCCATCCCGGTAATTTGCGTGCTGCACCTGCCCGATGACCGCCACAGCCAGCTGGCCGAGGTGCTGCAGCGCCGCCTGCGGCGACCAGTGTGCGAGGCCCGCGACAAGCAGCCGCTGCGCGCCGGGCAGATCTACGTGGCCGGGCCGGGTTACCACCTGTCGGTGGAGCGCGACCTGACCCTGTCGCTGAGCCAGGAGCCGCCGGTGCATTTTTCCCGGCCGGCGATCGACTACCTGTTCATGTCGGCGGCCGATGCCTACGGTGCCGGCTTGCTGGGCATGCTGCTCACCGGGGCCAATGAAGATGGCGCCGAAGGCCTGGCCTATATCAAGCACAACGGGGGCCGGACCGTGGTCCAGGACCCTTGTGACGCACAGGTGGCGCTGATGCCGGAGGCCGCACTGGCCCTGCACCAGCCCGACCATATTCTTTCTCTGAGTGGCATCGAGCGATTGCTCGCCGCCCTGGAACCCAGCGCATGCTAAGCCACACCATCGCCAAACTGCTGATCGTCGACGACCTGCCAGAAAACCTGCTGGCCCTCGACGCCCTGATCCAGGGCCAAGACCGCGAGGTGCACCAGGCACAGTCGGCCGAGGCAGCGTTGTCGCTGTTGCTCGAGCACGAGTTCGCCCTGGCCATCCTCGACGTGCAGATGCCGGGCATGAACGGTTTCGAGCTGGCCGAGCTGATGCGCGGCACGGAAAAGACTCGCAACATCCCCATCGTGTTCGTCACTGCCGCCGGGCGCGAGATGAACTACGCGTTCAAGGGCTATGAAAGCGGCGCGGTGGACTTTCTGTACAAGCCGCTCGACACCCTGGCGGTGAAGAGCAAGGTGTCGGTCTTCGTCGACCTGTACCGCCAGCGCAAGGTGCTCGACCGCCAGTTGCAGGCCCTGGAACGCAGCCGCCAGGAGCAGGAACTGCTGCTGGCCCAGCTGCAAACGGCGCGGGGTGAACTGGAGCATGCCGTGCGCATGCGCGATGACTTCATGTCGATCGTGTCCCACGAGGTGCGCACCCCGCTCAATGGCCTGATCCTGGAAACCCAGCTGCGCAAGCTGCACCTGTCACGCGGCAACCTTGCCGCCTTCAGCGGCGACAAGCTGCAGGCCATGGTCGAGCGCGACGAGCGGCAGATCAACAGCCTGATCCGCCTGGTCGAAGACATGCTCGATGTATCGCGCATCCGCACCGGCAAACTGTCGCTGCGGCCCAAGGCGTTCGACCTGGGCCAGCTGGTGCGCGGCCTGGTGGAGAACTTTGCTGCCCAGGCCAGCGCACTGGACACCCATTTCGAGTTGCAACGCTGCGAGCCGCTGCAGGGCGAGTGGGACGAGTTTCGCATCGAGCAGGTGCTGGCCAACCTGCTGTCCAATGCCTTGCGTTATGGTGAGCGCAAACCGGTGCAGGTGCGGGTGTTCGAGCAGGACGGCCTGGCCTGCGTGCAGGTGCAGGACCATGGCATCGGCATCTGCGTGGCCAACCAGCAGCGCATCTTCCAGCAGTTCGAGCGGGTCGCCACCCAGCAGGCCAGTGGTGGGTTGGGCCTGGGGCTGTACATATCGGAGCAGATCGTCCAGGCCCACGGCGGGCGCATACTGGTGGAGAGTGAGGAGGGCAAAGGCGCCACCTTTACCTTGCAGTTGCCGCTGGCAACTTACGAACAACAAAACGACCAGGCACGGGCAACCTCTGCCTGAGCCTGGGGTCTGATGGCCAGCTGTAAGTATTTCAAGGCGTTGACATGAGTGAAGATGCACAAGATGTAGTACTGGTGGTCGAGGACGAACCGGCGATTCGCATGATCCTGCGTGATTACCTGGCAGGCGAGGGCTACCACGTGCTGGTGGCCGAGGATGGCGAGCAGGCGTTCGCGATCCTGGCGAGCAAGCCGCACCTCGACCTGATGGTGACGGACTTCCGCTTGCCGGGCGGGATTTCCGGGGTGGACATTGCCGAGCCGGCGGTGAAATTGCGGCCGGACCTGAAGGTGATCTTCATCAGCGGCTACCCGGCAGAGATTCTCGAATCCGGCAGCCCGATCACCCGCAAGGCACCGATCCTGGCCAAGCCGTTCGACCTGGATACCTTGCACGAGCAGATCCAGTTCCTGTTGCGTTAAAGCTGATGGCCCTATCGCCGGCAAGCCAGCTCCCACAGGTACACCACAGGTCTTCAGGCTTGTGGTGTACCTGTGGGAGCTGGCTTGCCGGCGATAGGGCCGGTGCAGGCTAGCGCAGTGTCCGCTCCAGCCCACCCACCAGCATGCTTTCCATCAACCCCAGCCCCTGTTCTTCGGGCAAGGCCTTCAACAACCCCGGCAACTGGTTCAGCAGCGTCGCCACCACATGCGCCGTGGCCACCAGGGCCTGCCCCTGCAACTTCGCCTGCGGTGCGATCAACCTCAGCAACCCCGCCTCATAGCGCTTGCGCAGCAAGGCCAGGCGCGCCTGCTGGTCTTCGCTCAGGCAACAGAAGTCGCGCTCCGCCAGGCGAAACTGCATGGGCCGCTCGGCATGCAGTTGCCAGTGCGCGGCAATCAGGCAGCTCAATGCCGACGCCCCGCGCGCCATGGCTCGGCGCCCCTGGTCCAGGGTGGCCTGCAACTCTTCGTACAACTCCTCGATCAGGTCGTACAGCAAGTCCTGCTTGCTGGGAAAGTGGTGGTACAGCGAGCCTGCGGTAAGCCCCACATGGGCCGCCAGCTCGCGCATGCTGACCTGGCCAAAGCCCTTTTCGGCAAACAGCGCCATGGCCCGGTCACGTCGCTCTTCAAAGTTGGCACAGCGCATCGCGGCATTGACCGGGGGCATGGCGTTCGCTCCTCAGTAAGTGAAGAAACCGCGGCCGCTCTTGCGCCCCAGCCAACCGGCCGCGACCATTTCCTTGAGCAACGGGGCAGGGCGGTACTTGCTGTCGTTGAAGCCTTCATGGAAGGCCTCCATGATCGCCAGCAGGGTGTCCAGGCCGATCAGGTCGGCCAGGGCCAGCGGGCCGATCGGCTGGTTGCAGCCCAGGCGCATGCCGGTGTCGATGTCCTCGGCACTGGCCAGGCCTTCCTGGCGCACGAAGATCGCTTCGTTGATCATCGGCACCAGGATGCGGTTGACCACGAAGCCCGGGCGGTTGCCGGCGGTGATCGGGGTCTTGCCGACCTTTTCGGTCACCACCAGCGCCTGGGCGTAGGTGCTGTCGCTGGTCTGCAGGCCGCGAATGATCTCGACCAGCGCCATCATCGGCACCGGGTTGAAGAAGTGCACGCCAATGAAGCGCTCGGGGTGCTCGATGCTGGCCGCCAGCTGGGTGACCGACAGCGACGAGGTGTTGGTGGCGATCAGGCAGTCGGCGGCGACGTTGGCCGCCACCTGCTGCAGGATGCGCTGCTTGAGCTGCAGGTTCTCGGTGGCGGCCTCGATCACCAGCTGCGCGCCACTCAACTGGGTGTAGTCGGTGGTGGTGCGAATGCGCGTGCGGGCGGCTGCCGCCTTGTCGGCGTCGAGGGTGCCTTTGCCGACCTGGCGCTCGAGGTTCTTGCTCAAGGTGGCCACGCCGCGCTCCAGCGCAGCGTCGGAAACATCCACCAGCAGTACCTGGTAGCCGGCCACCGCACATACCTGGGCAATGCCGTTGCCCATGGTGCCGGCGCCGATCACGGCAATCTGTTCAATGCTCATGTGTCAGTCTCCCTCAGACGCGCTCGAAGACCACGGCGATGCCTTGGCCACCGCCGATGCACATGGTGGCCAGGGCGTAGCGGCCCTGGATGCGCTGCAGCTCATGGATGGCCTTGGTGGCGATGATCGCGCCGGTGGCGCCCACCGGGTGACCCAGGGAAATGCCCGAGCCGTTGGGGTTGACCTTTTCCGGGTCGAAGCCCAGTTCGCGAGCCACGGCGCAGGCCTGGGCGGCGAAGGCTTCGTTGGACTCGATCACGTCCAGGTCCTGCACCTTCAGGCCGGTCTTCTCCAGCACCTTGCGGGTGGCCGGGATCGGGCCCAGGCCCATCAGTTCAGGCTCGACGCCAGCATGGGCGTAGCCCACCAGGCGTGCCAGCGGCTTCAGGCCCAGGCGGCGCACCGCATCACCACTGGCCAGTACCAGGCCGCCAGCGCCGTCGTTGATGCCACTGGCGTTGCCGGCGGTAACGGTGCCGTCTTTCTTGAACACGGTCTTCATCCCCGCCAGTTGCTCCGCGGTCACCTCGCCACGCACATGCTCGTCGGTGCTGAACTGCACGCTGCCCTTGCGGGTTTTCAGTTCCAGCGGGACGATCTGGCTGGCGAAGCGGCCTTCGGCAATGGCGCGGGCGGCGCGGCGCTGGCTGGTCAGGGCCAGTTCGTCCTGCATTTCGCGGGTAATGCCGTGCTTGGCCGCAACGTTCTCGGCAGTGATGCCCATATGGAAGTGTTCGAACGGGTCCTGCAGCACGCCGACGGTGTAGTCGATGCCTTGCAGGTCACCCATGCGAGCGCCCCAGCGTGCCTGCGGCAGCAGGTACGGGCCACGGCTCATGGATTCGGCGCCGGCTGCCACGGCCACGTCGGTGTCGCCGAGCAGCAGGCATTGGGCTGCCGAGACGATGGCCTGCAGGCCCGAGCCGCACAGGCGGTTGACGTTGAATGCCGGGGTTTCCTTGGGGATGCCGGCGTTCATTGCCGCTACGCGGGCCAGGTAGGCGTCACGCGGTTCGGTGGGGATCACCGTGCCCATCACCAGGTGGCCGACTTGCTCGGCGGCCACGCCCGAACGCTCGATGGCGGCGCGGGTGATGGCGCTGGCCAGGTCGGCCAGCGGCAGGTCCTTGAGGGAACCGCCAAAGCCACCAATGGCTGAACGGACGGCACTGACGACGTAGATTTCTGCGCTGCTCATAGGGGCTCCGATTGCGAAGGCATGGCGGGACCGGGCCAGGCTCTGCGAGAATGGCCGGCGATCCCGGAGTGGGACCGAGTCTAGGCAAAGGCACTGTTGCAGCCTATGCCGGAACTGTTCAGACAACCTGGCACTTTTTGCCACTCAGCATAGACAGCGAAAACCGCCATGCGCGATAGCGATTCGGTCGCCGTGTACTTCCTCAATGCCATGCTCCACGCCCTGCGCGACTGCCCCGCCGAACGCGATGCGCAGCTGCGTGCGGTGGGCATCGACCCGCAACTGCTCGAGCAGCCCCAGGCCCGTGTACCGGCCAAGGCCTTCGCCCAGCTGTGGCTGGCGCTGATCCAGCGCCTGGACGACGAGTTCTTCCGCCTCGACAGCCACGGCATGCCGCCGGGCAGTTTCGCCCTGATCTGCCGGGGCCTGATCCTGGAGCCGAACCTGGAAAAGGCCTTGCGCCAGTGCATGGGCGGTTTTGGCCTGTTCCTGCGCGATTTGCGCGGCAGCCTGACGCTGCGTGGCGGGCGGGCGCTGATCAGCGTGCAGTCGAGCATCGCCGACCCGCTGACCCGGGTTTATGCCGAGGAAACCTACCTGGTGCTGATGATCGGCATGCTGTGCTGGCTGGCCGGGCGGCGGATCGCCATCGACCGCACCGAGCTGGCGGTGTCGCGCCCGGCCCAGGAGGACGACCTGCTGCTGTGGGGGCCGGACCTGCGCCTGGGCAGCGGGCGCACCGAGGTGGAGTTCGACAGCGCCTACCTGCGCCTGCCGGTGGTGCAGGACGTGGCGGCCCTGAAAACCTTCCTGCGCAGCGCGCCGCAGGGGCTGGTGATTCGCTTTCGCAACCAGAACGGGCTGGTGGCTGAGGTGTACCGGCACCTGCGGGCGCGGCGCTATGGGCAGTGGCCGACGCTGGCTGCGCTGGCGCAGCAGCAGGGGGTCAGTGCCAGTACTTTCCGTCGGCAGCTGGAGCGGGAAGGGCGTTCGTACCAGCAGATCAAGGATGAAGTGCGCCGGGCAATGGCCTTCGAGCGGTTGCGCGAAGGGGAGCTGAGCATTGCCGAGATTGCCGAGCAGACCGGGTTCCAGGAGCCCAGTGCGTTTCACCGGGCGTTCAAGAAATGGACCGGGCAGAGCCCCGGCAGCTACCGGGCGCGGTTGGCCGGGCGTTGAGATGTTGCCTGTGCGGGCCTCTTCGCGGGTGAACCCGCTCCCACAGGGGACTCACAGAATCTGAAAAATGTGCTGTACCTGTGGGAGCGGGTTCACCCGCGAAGAGGCCCGCACAGGCTACCGATCAATGATCAGGCCGGCACCATGGCAAACCCGACCCCGAAGCGGTTCCAGGCATTGATGGTGGCAATTGCCAGGGTCAGGTTGGCCACCTCGGCCGGCTCGAAGTGCTCCTGCAAGGCTTCATATTCGCCCTGCGGCGCGCCGTGCTCGGGCAGCCGGGTCAGGCTCTCCACCCAGGCCAGCGCAGCACGCTCGCGCGGGGTGAAGTAGGCGGTTTCCTGCCAGACGCACAAGGTCTGCAGGCGTGCCTCGGTCTCACCGGCCTTGCGCGCATCGTTGGCGTGCAGGTTGACGCAGTAGGCGCAGCCGTTGATCTGCGAGGCCCGCAGGCGCACCAGTTCCAGCAGGGAATTCTCCAGGCCGCTCTTGGCCAGGGCCTGCTCCAGGCCGACCATGGCTTTGTAGGCCTCGGGGGCGTGCTTGGCCCATTCGATACGGTTGTGCATGGCTGTCTCCAAAGGGTGTGTGGTGGGGATGGCGCTACTGTAGCGCCGCACGTTGGCCTCCCCGATAGCCAATCGCGCGCATCCGCGGGAGGCCAATCGGCCATTCGGGAGGCCACTGACAGGCATCCAATCTCTTCATTTCTGCCAGGCCGCCCAAGCCCGGATAATGACCAGGTCTTGCAACAGGAGAACCGATTCATGTCCGAAGAACGCTACATGCGCGAAGCGCTCGACCTGGCCCGCGCCAATATCAAGGCCGGTGGCCGGCCCTTCGGCGCCGTGCTGGTGTACCAGGGGCAGGTGCTGGCACGTGCGGTCAACGAGATCCACAGCACCCAGGACCCGACCGCCCACGCCGAGATGCAGGCCATCCGCAAGGCCAGCCACGCCCTGGGCCAGGCGCGCCTGGATGGCGCCGAAATCTACGCTAGCGGCCACCCGTGCCCGATGTGCCTGGCGGCCATGCACCTGTGCGGCATCGAGCGGGCCTGGTTTGCTTACGACAACGCCGAGGGCGAACCCTATGGCTTGTCCACCGCGGCGGTATACGCGCAGATGGCTCGCCCACCCCAGCAGCAGAGCCTGCCGCTGCGCGCACTGAAGCCCAGCGGCGAAGCCGGTCTGTACCTTGAATGGAAACAGGCCAACGCACAATGAGAGCGGCATTGAACCTGTTGCTGGTCATGCTGCTGGCACTGAACCTGCGGCCGATCCTGACCAGCATCGGCCCGTTGCTCGAACCCATGCGCGCCAGTACCGGCCTGGGTTACCAGCAGGCGGCCTTGCTGACGGCGTTGCCGGTGCTGTGCATGGGCCTGGTGCCCCTGCTGCAGCCCTGGTTGCGGCGCTGGATCAGCGAACATGGCGGCATGCTCGCTGGCCTGTCTGCCATCGCCCTGGCCTGCCTGTGGCGCCTGCAACTGGACAGCGCCTGGGCGCTGATTGCCAGTGCGGTGGTCGCCGGCCTGGGGGTGGCGGTAGTGCAGGGCATGATGCCGGGGCTGGTCAACCGCTGGTTCCCCGGCCGCCTGGCGGGGGCGATGGGCCTGTATTCGGCAGCGCTGATGAGCGGCGGCGGCCTGGCCGCCGTGCTCGGGCCGCACATCAGTGGCTACTTCGGCCACTGGCAGGTCGGCCTGGGCGTGTGGGCGATCCCGGCTGTGCTGGCGGTGCTGGCCTGGGCCGTGCTGCGGCCACGCCAGCAGGCGCCGAAGCTGGCCGGTGCCACCGGCGGTCACTGGTTCGGCACGCGCCGGGCCTGGTTGCTGGCGCTGTACTTCGGCTTGATCAACGGCGGCTACACCAGCATGGTGGCCTGGTTGCCGGCCTATCACATCGAGCATGGCGGCAGCGCCCAGGGCGGTGCCGACCTGGTGGGCCTGATGACTATCTTCCAGGTGGCCGGCGCACTGGGCCTGCCGCTGTTGCTGCGGCGCTGGGCAGACCGGCGCCCGGGCCTGTGGCTGGCCTTGGCGATCCAGCTGGTGGGTTTCCTCGGCCTGCTGCTGGCACCCACGCTGGCCTCGGGGCTGTGGGTGGCGATGATCGGCTTCGGCCTGGGCGCCTGCTTCAGCCAGAGCCTGACGCTGACCCTGGAGCACCTGAAAACGCCTGCCGAGGCTGGCAGCCTGGCGGCGTTCGTGCAGGGCATCGGCTTCATCATCACCGGCATCGTGCCGTACCTCACCGGCTGGTTGCGCGACATGAGCGGTGATTTCCAGGCCTCGTGGACGCTGCTGACCGTGACCGTGGTGGCAATGCTGCTGGTTACCGCCTGCTTCAACCCACGCGGTTATGCCGCGGCCATTGCCCGCCCGGTAGTGGCGGGCAAGGCCGCACCGGTCAACTGAGGCGCTGCAGGGTGTCGCGCACCCGGTCCAGCGCCGGGTCGATGTCCAGCAGCTCGATGGCGCCGAAGCCCAGCAACAGCCCCGGGCGTACTGGCGCTTCGCTGAAGAACGGCGCCAGCGAGTACAGGCCGACCTCCACCTTGCGTGCGAGGTTGGCCAGCAGCTCGACATCGACCCCAGGTCTGGCCAGGGCGCTGAGGTGGAACCCGGCGCTGGCGGGGATGGCGCTGAACCACGGTGACAGGTCGCCGCCCAGCCGCGCGAGGATGCGTTCGCGACGGGCGCTGTAGACCTCGTGGCAACGGCGGATGTGCTTGTTCAGGTGGCCTTCGCCGAGAAACCGCGCCAGTGCCCACTGCAACAGGGTCGGGCTGTGCCAGTCGCTGAGGTGCTTGGCCACGCAGGCGGCCTTCAACACGGCGGGCGGCAGTACGGCGTAGCCCAGGCGCAACTCGGGCAGCAAGGTCTTGGAAAAGGTCCCCACATAGGCCACCAGGCCATGGCGGTCGAGGCGCTGCAACGCTTCCGCGGCTGGGCCGTGGTAGCGGAACTCGCAGTCGTAGTCGTCTTCGATGATCAACGCACCCAGCTCGGCGGCCCGTGCCAGCAGGGCGTGCCGGCGTGCCTCGCTCATCGGCATGCCCAGCGGAAACTGGTGCGAGGGCGTCACGTAGATCAGCCGGGTGCCGTCGGCGATCTGTTCCACGCACAGGCCTTCATCGTCCACCGGTACCGATTGCAGGCGCGCGCCCAGGGCCAGGAACAGTTGCCGCGCTGGCGGGTAGCCCGGGTCTTCCATGGCCACCTGGCAACCCGGCTCGACCAATACCCGGGCGATCAGGTCCAGAGCCTGCTGGGCGCCGTTGCACACCAGCAGGTCGGCGGCGCTGCAGTGCACGCCGCGGGCGTAGGCGATGTGATGGGCAATGGCCTCGCGCAGCTCTGGCAGGCCCTGGGCCGGGAACTGTCGCTCGGGGTGGCGCTGGCTGCGGCGCAGGGCATGGTTCAGGCAACTGCGCCACTGGTCGAACGGGAACTGCGCCTTGCTCGATGCCCCGCCGATGAAGTCGTAACGCGAGGGAGCGTCCAGCTGACGTTGACTCAGCACGGTGGCGCGCTGCTGCCAGCGCTCGAGGGACGCGGCAGCGGCCAGGGGAATGGCCGTCGATTCGCTGCTGCGCAGCGGCTGGCGCGGGGTGATGAAGGTGCCCCGGCCGACCACGCCGCTCAGCAGGTTGTCGTAGGTCAGCCGGGAATAGGCCTCGGCCACGGTCTTGCGCGACACGCCCAGCTGCTCTGCCAGCAGACGGCTTGGCGGCAGTTGGGTGCCCGCGGCCAGGTGGCCGCTATCGATGCCGGCGCGCAGTTGCTGGTAAAGCTGGTCGGCCAGGCCTTTACGGCCTTCCAGGCGAATGTGCAGTTCCATGGAGCGGTCCGGAGCGGGGAAGTGCTCAGGATAGCGGATTGGTCGGGGAAGGGCATGGGGCCGCTTTGCGGCCCATCGCGACACAAGGCCGCTCCCACAGGTACAGCGCTGCATTCAAAGTCTGTGATGTCCTGTGGGAGCGGCCTTGTGTCGCGATGGGGTGCAAAGCACCCCCAGAAAGCCAGCGCAAACTCAGAACCGGGCAGTACTCACCGTGATGTAGCCCTTGTCCGCCAGCGCGATACGTATCACCGTCTCGTCCGCCGGCGCCTTGCGGTTGCGCTTGATGCGCACGCCTTCCACCGCCGCCGCTTTCATATGCTCGGTAACGGCCCGCCCGTTCGGGTCGAAGAACAACTCGCTGGCCAGCAACTCGATACGCTCGATCAGTTGGCGGGAGCGTTCATCGGTGGCGCAGAAGAACATCACCCCCGACAGGTGGGGGTCTTCGTCCGGGTTGTTCATGTCATGGGCCAGCAGTTCGCGCAGGGTGCTGCGCAATTCGGCAGTGGGGCGGGCGTACAGGTGCATGCGGAACCTCCTCTGGATCGCGACCTTGCGTCATCCAGTGCCGATCATGTTTTCAGTAGGCAGGGGCAACAAGTAGGACGCATCCGAGCAACGCGTAGGAGTTTTCTGAAGATGCAGGAGTGACACCCCAAGCTGGCGGGAGGACGGCGCCTGCGGCACAATTTGCCGCCCGCTACCCGCCTTGCCGAGGATTGCCATGAACAGCCATTTCCAAGCCGTCGACCTGAAAAAGGCCTATCGCCTGCTGAACCACGGCCCGACGGTGCTGGTGTCGGCCAGCCACGAAGGGGTGGACAATGTGATGGCGGCCGCCTGGGCCTGTGCGCTGGATTTCGACCCACCCAAGGTGACCGTGGTACTCGACAAGACCGCCCGCACCCGGCAGCTGGTGGAGGGCAGTGGCTGGTTCGTGATCCAGGTGCCAACCGCGGCGCAGGCGCAGCTGACCCACCAGGTGGGTACCCGCAGCCTGTTCGACCAGCCCGACAAGCTCGCCAGCATTGGTGTGCAGCTGGCGCGGGTCGAGGGGCATGCGGCGCCGTTGGTGGAGGGCTGTTCGGCCTGGTTGATGTGCCGGGTGATCGACGAGCCGCACAACCAGAACACTTACGACCTGTTCATTGGCGAGGTGGTGGCGGCCTGGGCCGATGACCGGGTGTTCCGCGATGGCCACTGGGCCTACGAGAATGCCGACCCGCAGTGGCGCAGTTTGCACTACGTGGCGGGTGGGCATTTTTATGCGATAGGCGAGCCGGTGGTGGTCGATTCGCAAAGTTGATTACACCTGTCCCGGCCTCATCGCCGGCAAGCCAGCTCCCACAGGTATCACACCAGGCCTGAAGCCTGTGCAGTACCTGTGGGAGCTGGCTTGCCGGCGATAGGGCCGCATGGCGGCCCCTGTCAGTATCAGCGCCCGATCTCCTGCTTGAAGCGCAAGCGCCAGCCATGCAGCAACGGTTCGGTATAGCCACTGGGCTGCTGCCGGCCCTTGAACACCAGCTCCCGTGCAGCGCGGAAGGCATGCGATGTCTCGAAACCGGCGGCCATCGGCCGGTACGCCGGGTCCCCGGCATTCTGCTGGTCGACCACGCGGGCCATGCGTTGCAAGGTCGCTTCGACCTGCTCGGCATCGACCACCCCGTGGTGCAGCCAGTTGGCAATGTGCTGCGCCGAAATCCGCAGGGTCGCGCGGTCTTCCATCAGGCCCACATCATGGATATCCGGCACCTTGGAACAGCCGACCCCTTGCTCGACCCAGCGCACCACGTAACCGAGGATACCCTGGCAGTTGTTGTCCAGTTCGGCCTGGATGTCGGCTGCGCTCCAGGGCCGCTCGGGGCTGACCGGGACACTGAGCAGGTCATGCAGCAACTCGGCGCGCTGGGCATTCAGGTCAACCTGTTCCAGCGTTTGCTGCACGGCCGCCACATCCACCTGGTGGTAGTGCAGCGCATGCAGTGTCGCGGCTGTGGGCGAGGGCACCCAGGCGGTGTTGGCGCCGGCCCTGGGCTGGGCGACTTTCTGTTCGAGCATGGCCGCCATCAGGTCGGGCATGGCCCACATGCCCTTGCCGATCTGCGCCTTGCCGCGCAGGCCACAGGCCAGCCCCACCAGTACGTTGCTGCGCTCGTAGGCCTGGATCCAGGCACTGCCTTTCATGTCGCCCTTGCGCAGCATGGCGCCGGCTTCCATGGCAGTGTGCATCTCGTCACCGGTGCGGTCGAGGAAGCCGGTGTTGATGAACACCACCCGTGACGCGGCGCTGGCGATGCAGGCCTTGAGGTTGACGCTGGTACGCCGCTCCTCGTCCATGATGCCCATCTTCAGCGTATGTGCGGGCAGGCCCAACAGGGCTTCGACGCGGCCGAACAGCTGGTCGGCAAAGGCCACCTCGGCCGGCCCGTGCATCTTCGGCTTGACGATGTACAGGCTGCCCTCGCGGGAATTGCCGCGGCGCTTGAGGTCATGCAGACCGATCAGGCTGGTGACCACGGCATCGAGGATGCCTTCCGGGATTTCCCGGCCATCACGGTCGTGGATGGCCGGGTTGGTCATCAGGTGGCCGACGTTGCGGATGAACAGCAGCGAGCGGCCCGGCAGGGTCAGTGGCTGGCCGTCTGCGCCGTGGTAGTGGCGGTCTTCGGCCAGGGTGCGTGCGAAGGTTTTGCCGCCCTTGCTGACCTGCTCGCTGAGGTCGCCCTTCATCAGGCCCAGCCAGTTGCGGTAGACGTTGACCTTGTCGTCGGCATCCACGGCGGCTACCGAGTCTTCGCAGTCGATGATGGTGGTGAGCGCGGCCTCCAGCAGGATGTCCTTGACCCCGGCCGGGTCCTGCTGGCCGATGGCGTTGGCCGGGTCGACCTGGATTTCGAAATGCAGCTGGTGATGCTGCAACAGGATCGCTGTTGGCGTGTTCGGCTCACCTTGGTAGCCACGCAGTTGCGCGGGGTGCATGAGGCCCACCTGGCGGCCATCGGCCAGGGTCACCAGCAGCGTGCCCTGGCTGATCGCGTAGGCCTTGGCGTCGTTGTGCGACGCACCGTCGAGCGGGGCAGCGGTGTCGAGGAACTGCCGGCCATAGGCGATCACCTTGGCGCCGCGTCGCGGGTTGTAGCCTTGGCCACGTTCGGCGCCATCGGTTTCGGCGATGGCATCGGTGCCGTACAGGGCATCGTACAGCGAGCCCCAGCGGGCGTTGGCGGCGTTGAGGGCGTAGCGGGCGTTGCTCAGTGGCACCACCAGTTGCGGGCCGGCCTGCACGGCGATCTCGCGGTCGACGTTGCGGGTGCTGACCTGCACGCTTGCCGGGGGCTCCACAAGGTAGCCGATGCCTTGCAGGAAGTGCTGGTAGGCGGCCATGTCACGGATCGGGCCGGGGTGCTGGCGGTGCCAGTTGTCCAGTGCTGCTTGCAGGCGCTCGCGTTCGGCGAGCAGGGCGCGGTTTTGTGGTGCGAGGTCGTGGACCAGGGTGCTGAAGCCTTGCCAGAAGGTGCGGGCTTCGATGCCGGTGCCGGGGAGGGCTTCGTCTTCGATGAAGCGCTGCAGGGTGGGGGCGATCTGGAGTGGATGGTTTGGCATTGTCTGTTCGCTCGATGTTCAGGCTTCTGGAAAGTTTTTGCTTGTGCCGGCCTCTTCGCGGGCTTGCCCGCTCCCACAGGTACTGCACAGGTCTAAGGTCTTGTGAAGGCCCTGTGGGAGCGGGCAAGCCCGCGAAGAGGCCGGTACAGGATTCAGAGGGCAGCCGCCCCGGCCTTGGCCACCTGGGCATCCTGCTCGGACTTGACCCCGGACACGCCGATCGCCCCCACCACCTGCCCATCCACCCGCAGCGGCACGCCACCTTCCAGGCTGGTCAGCAGCGGCGCGGTGACGAAAGCGGTACGGCCACCATTGACCATCTCCTCGTAATCCCGCGTCTCCTTGCGCCCCAGCGCGGCAGTGCGGGCCTTTTCCATCGCGATGTAGGCGCTGGCCGGCGCGCAGCCGTCCAGGCGCTCCAGGGCCAGCGGGTGGCCGCCGTCGTCGACCACGGCAATGGTCACGTTCCATTGTTGCGCCTGGGCTTGCTGGCGGGCGGCGGTCAGCACGCGGGCGATTTCGGCCTGGCCGATCACGGACTTGCTATGCATGGTGGTTCTCCGGGTTCAAGGCTGCTTCGACGATTTCGATCCAGTGCCGCACCGGTGTGCGCCCGGCCCCGTCGAGGTGGGCCTGGCAGCCGATGTTGGCAGTGGCGATGACTTGCGGTTTGCCGCTTTCCAGGGCGTTGAGGCGGTTGTCGCGCAGTTGTAGCGACAGCTCGGGCTGGGTCAGCGAATAGGTGCCGGCCGAGCCGCAGCACAGGTGGCCGTCCGTTACCGGGGTCAAGGTGAAGCCCAGGCGTGTCAGCAACGCCTCCACCGCACCCCCCAGCTTCAGCGCGTGCTGCAGGGTGCATGGGCAGTGGAAGGCCAGGCGCTGTTCGGCGCACAGGCCCAGTTGCTCGACCGGCTCGTCGCGCAGCACCTCCACCAGGTCGCGGGACAGGGCGCTGACCCGTGCGGCCTTGGCGGCGTAGCGCGGGTCCTTTTCCAGCAGTTGGCCGTAGTCACGCACGAAGGCGCCGCAGCCGCTGGCGGTTTGCACGATGGCCTCGGCGCCGGCTTCGATGGCTGGCCACCAGGCATCGATATTGCGCCGCGCCCGTTGCAGGCCTTGTTCCTGGGCATTGAGGTGATAGTCCACCGCGCCACAGCAGCCGGCCTGCTGGATCGGCACCACGCTGATGCCCAGGCGGTCCAGCAGGCGTGCGGCGGCGGCATTGGTGTTGGGCGACAGGGCCGGTTGCACGCAGCCTTCCAGCATCAGCACCCGCCGCGCATGGCGCGGTGCGGGGCGTTGGCCGGGGGCGGTGACCCGCGCCGGCAGCTTGCGCTTGAGCGTGGCCGGCAGCAGCGGGCGCAGGGCCTGGCCGCTGCGGGTCAGGGCCTTGAACAGCGCCGGCCGTGGCACCACTGCACGAAGGCCCTGGCGCAGCAGGCGCTGGCCGAGCGGGCGTGGCACCTGCTGTTCGACCACGGCGCGGCCGATGTCCAGCAGGTCGTGGTACTTCACCCCGGAAGGGCAGGTGGTTTCACAGTTGCGGCAGGTCAGGCAGCGATCCAGGTGCAACTGGGTGCTGGCGGTGATCGGCGCGCCTTCGAGCATCTGCTTGATCAGGTAGATGCGCCCGCGTGGGCCGTCCAGTTCATCGCCCAGCAGCTGGTAGGTGGGGCACGTGGCGGTGCAGAAACCACAGTGCACGCAGGAGCGCAGGATGCTTTCGGCTTCGTCGGCGCGGGCCAGTTGCCGGGCGGTTTCGCTCAGGTTGGTTTGCATGGTCTGGCCTCACAAGTCCGGGTACAGACGGCCAGGGTTGAACACCCCCTGGGGGTCGAGTTGCTGCTTGAGCGCACGGTGGTAGCGCATCAGCGCGGCGGGCAGCGGTGGGCTGCTGGCAGCGCCAGGGGCATGGCAGGTGGCGTGGCCGCCAACCTTGGCGACCTGCTCGCGGATCTCTTGCGCCGGTGCCGTGGACTTAAGCCAGCGCTGCGCGCCACCCCAGTCGATCAGCTGCTGGCCGGGCAACTCCAGCTCGCCGGTGGCGTTGGGCACGGACAGGCGCCACAGCGGCGCGGGGCCGGCAAAGAACGCCAGGCGCTGCTCGCGCAGGTCGCTCCAGAAGCTGCTGTCCAGTGCCTCGCCGCCCAGGCGCTGGCGTGCCGACTGCACCGAGCCTTCGCCGCCTTCCAGGCGCAGGTACAGCGCGTCGCCGTCATGGCAGGCTGCGCTGATCGGCAGCGGCTGCTGGCCCCATTCAGCCAGCTCCGCCAGCGCCTGGTGGCGGCCAATCGGCAGGCGCAGGCTGAGGCACTGGCGCGGGCGTGGCAGCACTTTCAGCGACACCTCGGTCAGCAGCCCGAGGCAGCCGAAGCTGCCCGCCATCAGCCGCGACACGTCGTAGCCGGCAACGTTCTTCATCACTTCGCCACCAAAGCGCAACAGCTTGCCGTGGCCGGTGATCACCCGAGTGCCCAGCACATAGTCACGCACCGACCCGGCCCACGGCCGCCTTGGGCCGGACAGCCCGGCCGCTACCATGCCACCCAGGGTGGCGTCGGGGCCCAGGTGCGGTGGTTCACAGGGCAGCATCTGGCCAGCTTCGTGCAGTGCCGCCTCGATCTCGCGCAGCGGCGTGCCGGCGCGGGCAGTCAGCACCAGTTCGGTCGGGTCGTAGCTGACGATGCCGCGGTGGCTGCGGGTGTCCAGCACCTCGCCGGTCACCGGGCAGCCGAGCATGGCCTTGCTGTTGCCGCCCTGGATACGCAGCGGCGTGGCCTGGTTCAGCGCCTGGTTGACCTGCTCCAGCAGGGCCTGGCTGATGTCGCGGTCCATGCTCATCAGAAACGCTCCAGTTCAGGGAAGGGCAATTGCCCATGGTGCACGTGCATGGCGCCGAATTCGGCGCAGCGGTGCAGGGTGGGGATGTTCTTGCCGGGGTTGAGCAGGCCCTGTGGGTCGAAGGCGGCCTTGACCGCATGGAACAGGGTGATTTCGTCGCTGTTGAACTGTGCGCACATCTGGTTGATCTTCTCGCGCCCCACACCGTGCTCGCCGGTGATGCTGCCGCCCACGGCCACGCACAGTTCGAGGATCTTGCCGCCGATGGCTTCGGCACGTTCCAGCTCGCCTGGCAGGTTGGCATCGAACAGGATCAGCGGGTGCATGTTGCCGTCGCCGGCATGGAACACGTTGGCCACGCGCAGGCCGTATTCGTCGGACAGTTCGCTGATGCCCTTGAGCACCCGCGGCAGTTCGCGGCGCGGGATGGTGCCGTCCATGCAGTAGTAGTCTGGCGATATGCGCCCAACCGCCGGGAAGGCGTTCTTGCGCCCGGCCCAGAAGCGCACGCGCTCGGCCTCGTCGCAGGCCAGCCGCACATCACGCGCGCCGGCCTGGCCCAGCACGGCGGCGACCCGTTCGCAGTCGTCGTGCACATCGGCCTCGACGCCATCCAGCTCGCACAGCAGGATGGCCGCCGCGTCCACCGGGTAGCCGGCATGGATGAAGTCCTCGGCGGCGCGGATCGCCAGGTTGTCCATCATCTCCAGGCCGCCGGGGATGATCCCGGCAGCGATGATTTCGGCCACTGCCCGGCCGGCGTCCTCGACGCTGTCGAAGCTGGCCAGCAGCACCCGCGCCACCTGGGGCTTGGGCAGCAGCTTGACGGTGACTTCGGTGACGATGCCGAGCATGCCTTCGGAGCCGGTGAACAGTGCCAGCAGGTCGAAACCGGGGCTGTCCAGGGCATCGCTGCCGAGGGTCAGGCGTTCGCCCTCGACCGTGAGGATTTCCACCTTGAGCAGGTTGTGCACGGTCAGGCCGTACTTCAGGCAGTGCACGCCACCGGCGTTCTCGGCGACATTGCCGCCGATGGAGCAGGCAATCTGCGAGGACGGGTCCGGCGCATAGTACAGGCCGTGGGGCGCGGCCGCCTGGGAGATGGCCAGGTTGCGCACGCCGGGCTGCACACGGGCGAAGCGGCCCTGCGGGTTGACTTCGAGAATGCGGTTGAACCGCGCCATCACCAGCAGGATGCCTTTGGCCAGTGGCAGGGCGCCGCCCGACAGGCCGGTACCGGCGCCGCGTGCCACCACCGGCACGCCACGCTGGTGGCAAAGCCTGAGCAGCGTCTGCACCTGCTCCAGGCGCTCGGGCAGCACCACCAACAGCGGCACCGTGCGGTAGGCCGAGAGGCCGTCGCATTCATAGGGCTTGAGGTCTTCCTCGCGGTGCAGGATCTCGAGGTCCGGCAGGGCAGCGCGCAGCGCTTGCAGCAGCGCCGCCCGATCCACGTCGGGCAGCGCGCCATCGACGCGTTCGTCATACAGGATATTCATCGGCTCACTCGGCAACGGTTTTGTTGTTGTTGGCAAAGCGCTCACCCTTGCAGCCTGCGCGTGGCCGCCGCCCGGGTCGAGTACGGGGTGAACTGGTCCTACCAGTTTTTGCGACGGGTACTGGTTATTGACGGCTTTGCCTGGCTAGATTGAGGCAGGTGGTCGAAGTGGTCCTACCAGCAGGAGGGTGCGCAGTGGGTGCTGAAGGCAAGGCCAAGGTCGCCGACCAGGTGGCCGAACGGGTCGAGCGGCTGATCGTCGAAGGCGTGCTCAAGGTGGGCCAGGCCCTGCCGTCGGAGCGGCGCCTGGTGGACAAGCTGGGCTGCTCGCGCTCGGCGCTGCGTGAAGGCCTGCGCATCCTGCGCGGGCGCGGCATCATCGACACCGAGCAAGGGCGGGGCTCGTTCGTTGCCGACCTGACGGGCCATGCGGGTGCCACGCCGTTGATGCACCTGTTCGGCTCGCAGCCGCGCACGCTGTTCGACCTGCTGGAAGTGCGGGCGTTGCTGGAGGCCGAATCGGCGCGCCTGGCGGCGTTGCGGGCCACCGAGGTCGACCGTTTGCTGATCCGCCGGCGCTATGAAGAAATGCTGGCTGCGCACGAAGCCCCCGAAGCGATCGATGCCCGTGAACATGCCCGCCGCGACCATGCCTTTCACCGGGCGATCAGCGAGGCGTCGCACAACCCGGTGCTGGTGCATACCTTGCAATCGCTCAGTGACCTGACCTTGAGCACGGTGTTCGCTTCGGTCAACAACCTGTATTGCCGGCCAGCGCAGAAGCGCCAGATCGACCGCCAGCATGCGCGGTTGTATCAGGCAGTGATGGAGCAGTTGCCCGAGCAGGCGCAGCGCGCGGCGCGCGAACATATCAACGGGATACGCGACAGTTTGCGGGAGATAGAACAGGAAGAGCAGCGGCTGGTAAGGGCTACCATGCGCATGGATGGCTGGGGGTGAATGTATGCCTGTGCCGGCCTCTTCGCGGGTAAACCCGCTCCCACAGGGGGCCGCACTGGGCTTGAAGTCGGTGCGGTTCCTGTGGGAGCGGGTTTACCCGCGAAGAGGCCGGTGCAGGCTTACCTCAATCAATGATCGGCTATTCGGTCATCCTGCGAGAGGAGGGCCCGGGCCAGCTCTTCATCATTGGCCTGCAGGCCAGGGTTGTCCTTGCGGGCTTGTTCCAGCGCCGACTCCACATAGGCGCCACGGATTGCACCACCGCTGGCGACGTAGGCCGAAAGCTCGTCACGCGCCGGGATGATCCGTTTGTCGTCCTTGAAGGTCGAGTAAAGCGAGGCGGAAACACCGGCCGAGGTTGCGACGTCGCCTGCGTCGACGTCAGCCAGGGCAGCACCGGCAGGCAGCAGGAGCAGCAGCGCAGGGGCGAGGAGTAGGTGGCGCATGGTGTGATCTCCAGTAGCATGAAGCCCAAGTAATTGAACCACTCAGTGTTTAAGAAAGCGCAGGTGGGGTGGTAGTTCCCTTGTTCAACGCTGGAGATTGCCGGGGCTGCTGCGCAGCCCATCGCCGGCAAGCCAGCTCCCACACGACCGCGCTGCCCTTGAGGGCTGTGCAGTACCTGTGGGAGCTGGCTTGCCGGCGATAGGGCCCTGTCAGGCGAGTTGGTAAGTAGTCTTCACCTGGGTAATGAGTGGTGCTCGGGTGGGGACTATGACGGGAGGGACGGGGAATAAGATGTTCTGGCTGCGCGCATTGACCCTGTCGGGCCAGGCGTGATCTGCTCGGCCCGATGGCCCAATCATTCAATGGATACTGAAGGTTCTCACCCATGCCCGACTACAAGCTGCATTGTTTCGCCGAATCCGGTAACGCCTACAAGGCCGCCCTGATGCTTGAGCTCACAGGCCAGGACTGGCAGCCGGTGTTCGTCGATTTCTTCAATGGCCAGACTCGCGAACAAGCCTGGCGCGACGAAGTGAACGAGCAGGGCGAGGTGCCGGTGCTGGAGCACGCCGGCAAATCCTTCACCCAGTCTGCGCTGATCCTTGACTACCTTGCGGAGAAAACCGGGCAGTTCGGCCCCCGCAACGAAGACGAAAAGCGCGAGATCTGGCGCTGGATGCTGTTCGACAACCACAAGTTCACCAGTTACTACGCGGCGCTGCGCTTTCTTTTCTGCCTGAAGAAAACCGGCGAAACGGACGTGACCCGGTTCCTGCGTGAACGTGCCTTGGCGGCCTACCGTATTGTCGACGCGCACTTGGCGGAGACGCCATTCATGGTCGGTGGCCGGCTGACGATCGCTGACCTGTCGTTGGCCGGGTATGTGTTCATGCCGGAGGACACTGGCATTGCGTTGGCGCAGTTCACCCACATCGAGGCATGGAAGGCGCGAATCCAGGCGTTGCCAGGGTGGAAGCACCCGTATGATCTGATGCCCCGCGCGGCCTCCTGAGCAACCCGGCTCGCCAGGCCATGGTGCAGCGGCCTTTGGTGAGCCAGCCATTCTGATGACCGGTCGGTGACAAGCGAAGCGGCGTGGCTACGCTCAAAAAATCAAGAAACATTCTGAAATATATGGCCAGCAGGCCCAGATGGATCTCTTTCAACCGCTGCAGATGGAAGGCCGCGCTGGTTAGCAGGTCGCCCCATGGGGGTCCGGAAATCACAGGGTGCGTAGTGCAACCCGGTGCTACTCCAAGCGGAGGCTCATGATGCTCAGGAAATGTTTGTTGGCTTTGGCTATCGGTGCAGTGTTGTCGGCTTCGGCCGTGTTGGTGCCGGACTCCATTGGCGGTACCTCCAGCGCATATGCGAAGGATGGTGGAGGTGGAGGTGGTGGCGGCGGAGGCAGCGGCGGTGGTGGTGGTCATGGCGGCGGAGGTGGTGGTAGCGGTGGCGGCGGTGGTCATGGCGGCGGAGGTGGTGGTAGCGGTGGCGGCGGTGGTCATGGCGGTGGAGGCGGTGGTAGCGGCGGCGGTGGCTCGGGTGGTGGCCACGGCGGCAGTGGCAGCGGGCATAGTGGCGATGGTGGTGGACATGGCGGCCCAGGCCATGATGGCCGCGGACGCAATGGTGCTGATGATGGCGCCGACCACGAGGCCAACCACGAAGCCAACCACGAAGCCAATCATGAGGCGAATCACGAAGCGAATCACGACGTGGGCGAGCCCCACGGTGTAGGGCATGGCGCTGATGATGGGGCTGACCATGATGTTGGGGATGATCGCGGAGGCGACCGGAACTAGCAATTTGGGTGTCTGTGCCGGCCCTTTCGCGGGTAAACCCGCTCCCACAGGTACTGTGCCGATCTCAAGCTTGGCGCGGCCCCTGTGGGAGCGGGTTTACCCGCGAACGGGCCGGCGCAGGTTTACAAGCGTTCAGATCGACAACCGCACCACCCGGTTATCCAGCACCTGCTGCTCCTGCCCCCGCCGCTTGTTCACCACCAACTCGCCAATCGCAATCAGCCGGGTGCGGGTGATGTTGCGCGACAACCCCAGCAACTGCGCGGTATGCACCTGGTTGTAATGGCAGAACCGATATGCCGACCGCAGCAGGGCATTTTCCACCTTCTCATACAGGTCACCCGACTGCTCTTCGAACAAGCGGCTGAACGCCCGCTGCAGCAGATCCTCCACACCATTGCCCGCAGGCTCTTCCTCCTGCCGTTCGATACGCAGGTTGGACAAGCGCAGGTCTTGCGCCTGCACCGTACCGTCGCCGCAGGTCAGCAAGCTGTGGTGAATCACGTTCTCCAGCTCGCGGATGTTGCCCGGCCAACTGTATTCCACCAGCTTGGCCTGGGCCTTGGCGCTCAGCTCCACCGGCCCGTAGCCCAGCCGGTCGCTGTAGCTGCGGATGAAGTGCCGGGCCAGCGGCAGGATGTCACCCGGGCGGTCGCGCAACGGGTGCAACTGCAAGGTCACCACGTTCAGCCGGTAGTACAGGTCTTCGCGAAAATGCCCGGCGTTGATGGCCTTTTCCAGCTGCACGTTGGTCGCCGCCAGTACCCGCACATTGATCGGGATGCTCTTGCGCGACCCCAGCCGCACCACTTCGCGCTCCTGCAGCACGCGCAGCAGCTTGACCTGGATCGGCAGCGGCAGGTCGCCGATTTCGTCGAGGAACAGCGTGCCGCCGTTGGCTTCCTCGAACCAGCCGGCCTTGGCCGCCAGGGCGCCAGTGAAGGCGCCTTTTTCATGGCCGAACAGCTCCGCCTCGACCAGCGATTCGGAAAAGGCACCACAGTTGACCGCGACGAACGGGCCGTTGCGCCGGCCGCTGAGGTTGTGGATGTGGCGTGCGACCAGCTCCTTGCCCGTGCCGGTTTCGCCGATGATCAGCACGCTGGCCTCGCTGGGGGCGACCTGTTGCAGGTGGGCGAGCAGCGCCTGCGACCTGGGGTCTTCGAAAACCTGTGCGGTGGCCCGAATAGATGTGGCCAGTGTCGGGGACGGGGGGAGGGTCAGCAGTTGCATGGGCAATCCTCAGGAATAGAAGGATGGGGCAGGGCGCTTGTCGTTGAGGGCCCACTCGCCGAGTTCGTGGATGCGGTAGTCCACCGGGTCGTGCAGGGTTTGCGTGCGCAGGTTGCGCCAGTGCCGGTCGAAGCGCAGCGAAGCATGGGTGGCGCGGGCGCCGGTGACCTCGAACAGGCGGTTGCAGATGTCCAGGCCATGGCGGCTGGCGGCAACCTTGGCGGTGCCGATGGCCAGGGCCAGGTCGCCGCGCTCTTGCGCCGTGAGGGCGTGCTCCCTGGCCCAGGCGGCATCGAGCTGGCGTGCGGCCCGTTCGATCAGCAGGCGCACGCTCTCCAGGCCGACCCAGAACTCGCCGTAATGGCGCAGCACGTATGGGTCTTCGGCGCTGCTGGCGGCGCTGGAGCGGAACCACGGCCGGCTTTCCTTGAGCGTGTACTGGCGGGCCTCCTCGAACGCCCCCTCGGCGATGCCGAGGAACAGGTTGGCAAAGTGCAACTGGGCAATCAGCGGGCGCAGGGCGGCGAACGGCGTGCTCAGGGGGCCTGGGTCGAGCAGCAGTTCGTTGTGCTCCACCCGTACCCGCTCGAAGGTGGCGCTGCCGCTGTCGGTCTGGCGCTGGCCGATGTTGTTCCAGTCACTGTGCAGGCTGATGCCGGTGCGGCCACTGGGGATGGCGGCGATCAGCAGCTTGCCGCCGGCACGTTCGTCCACCGCCGAGGCGATGAGCATTTCCGAATCGCTGGCGCCGGAACAGAAGCTTTTCTTGCCGGAAAACGCGCACCAGCCATCGAAGTGCTTGACCACGGTGCGGGTGTCCAGCGGATTCAGGGCATTGCCCCAGAACCACTGCTTGCGGGCGGTCTGCTCGAACCACGGTTGCCATTGGTCCGGGCGCGAGAACAGGCGCACGGTGGCCAGCATCAGGTGATGGAAGCCGAACACGTGGGCGATGGAGCTGTCGACCCGGGCGAACTCGCGCACCACCGCGAAGGTGTCGTGCCAGTTGGCGCCCTGGCCGCCGAAGGCCTGCGGGATCACCAGCGACAGCAGGCCGCTGTCACGCAGGGCGTCGCGCTCGGCTTTTGGCGTGCCGCCGCGCTCGTCGCGCTCGACGGCGGTCTGGGCAAACTGCCCGGCCAGTTCGCGGGCGATGGCCAGGGCAGGGCGCCGGGGGGTGTTCACAGGTGCATTCATGGCCGCTCCTCAGGCGCTCTTGCGCAGCGCATGATGGGCGCCGAACAGCGGCACGGCGCGCTCGGCGGCCAGGCGGATACGGGCGGCCAGGGCTGCGCTGGACACCCGGTAGTCGGCCATTTCCGCCTGGCTGGCGAACACGCCGATGGGCAGGGTCAGGGCTTGCAGGAAGCTGAACAGTGGGCGCAGCTGGTGGTCGAGCACCAGCGCGTGGCGCTCGCTGCCGCCGGTGGCGGCGAGCAGCACCGGGGTGTCGACCAGGGCGTCCTGGTCGATCAGGTCGAACAGGTGCTTGAAGTGGCCGGTGAAGCTGCCGCGGTACACCGGCGTGGTCACCACCAGCAGGTCGGCTTTTTCCACCAGGCGCAGTTGCTGTTCAACGGCCTCGGGCAGTTCGCTGCGCCACAGGGCGCTGCCCAGCGGGCGGGCGATGTCGCCCAGTTCGATCAGGTGCGGCTTGATGTGCAGGTGCTGGGCCAGTTCGGCGAGGATCGCCTCGGTCAGGGCCAGGGTGCGCGAAGGGCGGGCAGTGCCGCCGGACAGGGCTACGACGTTCAGTGGGGTGCTCATGGGCAGGTCTCCGGTTCTGGTTGAGCGGGGACTTTGCTTGAGCAATCGTCGTGCCGAGTTTGAATTTGCTTTTATTTCAACTGGTTAGCGCTTTTCTGATGGTTGCGGCGCTGTTGCCGTGCAGCGTTGCCTGTTGATCGTGTGTTGCGCTGCAGACAGTTGGCCGGGTGTTGGCGGCTGTGCAGTGAGGACAGTTATAGAGCAATGCTTGATGGTTAAAAAAGAATAAGAATTCATATTCTTATGCGAATTATGTTTTACGGGCATGCCGCTGCCTTACCGGTTCCGACAATCCCTTGTACGAACGCCACCAGTTGCTCTCTAGCGGCCATCACCGTTCCCCACTGGGCCTGACCGCACAATAACCCAAGTACCGCCTGGGCGATCGAACGCGCGCACGATGCCGTCAAGCCGCACTCGGCTGCGACAATTTCGCTGAGCAGTCCGCTGTATTGCGCCTTCAACTGTTCAACCTGCAACAGTTGCTCTTCGTTCAGGTTCATGGCTTCGCGGGTCAGTAGCACCAGCTTGTCCGGGTTGGCCTGGCTGTACGCAACAAACGCCTGGACGAAGCACGGCAAGCGTTCACTGTTGGTACGGGCGCTTTTGAGGCATTGTCGGGTTTCATACAGCAGGTCGGTCAGGCTCGATTCGATCAGTTCGAACAGCAGGCCCTGTTTGCTCTCGATATGGTGGTACAGCGACCCGGCTCGGAGCCCCAGGTGGCTGGCCAGGTCGCGCAGGCCGATGGCCTGGTAGCCGTGGCTGGCAAACAGCGCGCTCGCCGCCTCCAGCAAGCGGTCCCGGGCATGCGGGGCGGGTACGGGCGGGTGGCTGGAGGCGGGCATGGCAGCACCTGTCGACGAATTGATGTTTGACCAAATGTAAGACAACAGGCATCTTACGTAAAGACTCAATCACGGAGGTGTTTTGTGGAAAATCAAACGGTGGTGATCGTAGGTGGCGCCTCAGGTCTGGGCCTGGAAACAGCCCGGCTGATGGTCAAGCGTGGCGCTGGCAAGATCGGCCTGATCGACCGCAACGAGCAATTGTTGCTACAAGCAGCAGAAGAGCTGCGCGGGCAGGGTGTGGAGGTGGCGATCGCGGTGGGTGACATCGCCCGCAAGGACACTGCCCACGCGGCCTTCGACCAGATCGTCGAAGGCCTGGGCCGGGTGCATTGCCTGGTCAACAGTGCGGCGATCTACCCGCGCAAGGATATCCTCGAGATCACTGACGAAGAGTGGGACCTGGAAAACGCCGTCAATATCAAGGGTACCTACCACATGATGGTCGCTGCGGTGCGCCACATGCAGCAGTACGTGGCAGCCCCGGCGGTGACCGGGCGCATCGTCAACGTCACTTCGGTTGATGCCTTCAAGGCCCACCCGCAAAACGCCCACTATGCGGCGACCAAGGCTGCGGTGGTGAGCCTGACCAAGTCGTTCGCCCAGGCCTGTGCCAAGGACCAGATCCTGGTCAATTCGGTGGCCCCGGCCGGTTTTGCCACCGAGCGCGCCAAGCAGCTGGGCTTCCTTGGTGAACTGGCAGCGGCCAACCCGTTGGGTCGCGCCGCGGAACCAGCAGAAATCGCCGAGTGGATCGTGATGATGGGCAGCAGCCGCAACAGCTACGCCACCGGTGAAAACGTGATCGTCAGCGGGGGTTACATCTATGCCTGAAGTCGCATTTCCCGAGGGCTACCAGCGCGCGCTGGTGACTGGGGCTACCAGCGGTATCGGCAAGGCCATCGTACTGGCGCTGCGTGACGCCGGCCTGCAGGTGATTGCGGTCGGGCGCAGCCCGGAAGCGCTCGCGGAGCTGGCTGGCGAGCCGGGTGTGACCATCTTGCAGGCGGATGTGCGCGACTACCGTTCGCTGGCTGTTGCGCTGGAAGGGCAAGCGGTGGATGTGCTGGTCAACAACGCGGGCATTCTTTCCACCCGTGCGGCGTTCCAGGACATCGACGAAGCCGAAATCGACAACATGCTCGACATCAACCTCAAGGCGCCGCTGCACCTGGCGCGCCAGGTGCTGCCGGGCATGGTCGGACGGGGCAGGGGGCATCTGTTCTTCATTGGCTCCAGTGCTGGCCGCGCGCCGCACCCGGGGGCTGCTGTATACGGGGCGTCCAAGGCTGGTGTAAGCCTGTTCTGCGATGCCTTGCGCTGTGACTTGCTGGGCAGCGGGGTGCGGGTGACCGAGATTGCCCCGGGCAGGGTGCAGACCCAGCTGTACAAGACCGCCATGGGCATGCAGGCGGCGGGCAGCGAACTGTATGACGGTTATGAGTCGATCCAGCCGGAGGATATTGCACAGCTGTTGCTGGCAGCGCTGAAGATGCCGCGGCAGGTGGATGTGTCGCGGCTGGAAGTGTTCCCCACGGCGCAGGCGGTGGGCGGCGGGCGGATGGTCAAGACCGGCGGTTGATCCGCTAGTTGTATTGGCTGTGCAGGTCTCTTCGCGGGCACGCCCGCTCCCCAGGTACTGTGCTGCTCTCAAGGTCTGTGGTGATCCTGTGGGAGCGGGCATGCCCGCGAAGAGGCCGGCACTGGCGCAGCAGATTTCAGCAAATAGGTGCTTGACCACATGTAAGACAACATATAACTTACATGAAGACCGCTTCAGCGGATCGAGACAACTACAAAGCATTGCAGGGGATATGACGATGACTGCGACATCATGCCGGGTCGGCGTGGACATAGGCGGGACCTTCACCGATATCGCGCTGGACGTGAACGGCGTGCTGCATTCGACCAAGATCCTGACCGACTACGAGCTGCCGGAACGGGCCATCCTCACTGGCGTGCGCCAAGTAGTGGAGCAGGCGGGCCTGTCGCTGTCGGACATCGATCAGCTGATCCATGGCACCACCCTTGCCACCAATGCGCTGATTGAGCGCCGTGGCGCACGCACCGCCTTCATCACCACCGAAGGCTTCCGTGACACACTTGAAATGCGCACCGAAAACCGCTTCGAGCAGTACGACATCAACATCGTCCTGCCGCCGCCGCTGATCGACCGCGAACACCGCTACACCCTGCGCGAACGCCTGGATGTCAAAGGCCAGGTACTGATCGCCCCGGCGCAGGCCGAGATCGACGCATTGGTCGAGCGTATCGCCGAAGGCAACTACCAGAGCGTGGCTATCGGCTTCATCCACAGCTACGTCAATGGTGCCCACGAGCGCCAGCTGCGCGATGCCCTGCAGGCGCGTCTGCCGCAACTGTCAATTTCCATCTCCAGCGAAGTTTCGCCGCAGATGCGCGAGTTCGAGCGCTTCAATACCGTATGCGCCAACGCCTACGTCAAGCCGCTGATCAAGTCCTACCTGGACCGCCTGGTGGTCACCCTCAAGGAAGCCGGCGCCGACTGCCCGGTTTTCATGATCCACTCCGGTGGCGGCATCATCTCGGTGCAGAGTGCCGCTGAATTCCCGGTACGTCTGGTGGAGTCCGGTCCAGCCGGCGGCGCCATCTTCGCTGCCGATATCGCTCGCCGGTACCAGCTGGAGAACGTGCTGTCATTCGACATGGGCGGCACCACGGCAAAAATCTGCCTGATCGAAGACCAGGTGCCGAAAACCGCGAAAACCTTCGAGGTTGCACGTACCTATCGCTTCAAGAAGGGCAGTGGTATGCCGATTTCCATTCCGGTGGTCGAGATGGTCGAGATCGGCGCCGGCGGCGGGTCCATTGCCAGCATCGACAGCATGCGCCAGATTCGCGTTGGCCCGCATAGCGCGGCTTCCGAGCCAGGCCCGGCCTGTTACGGCCGTGGCGGTCAGGAGCCGACCATCACCGACGCCAACCTGCTGCTCGGCCGCCTGGACGCCGACAACTTTGCCGGTGGCGCGTTGCGCCTCTCCACCGACAATGCCGCCAACGCCATGGCTCGGGTCATCGGCCAGCCGCTGGGCATGCAGGCCGATACCGCAGCCTTTGGCGTGTGCGAAGTGGTCGACGAGAACATGGCCAACGCTGGTCGCGTGCATGCGGTGGAGAGTGGCAAGGATATCGCCGACTACACCATGATCACCTTCGGTGGCGGCGGTCCGCTCCACGCTGCACGGCTGTGCGAAAAGATGGGCGTGGCGCGCTTCATTGTCCCGGCCGGCGCCGGTGTGGGCTCGGCCATCGGCTTCCTGCGTGCGCCATTCGGCTACGAAGCCGTGCGCAGTGCCTTCGTGCGCCTGTCCGAATTCGAGGCCGTGCAGGTCAATGGCCTGATCGACGAGATGAAAGCCGAGTCGCTGGGCTTCCTGCGTCAAGGTATGCCAACCGGTGAGCCGGAAATGGAATGCACCGCGTTCATGCGCTATGTCGGCCAAGGTTGGGAAATTCCGGTTGCCCTGCCGTTCAAGGCCTTCAGCGCCGCGGATACGGTGGAGTTCAAGGCCCGTTTCGAAGAAGCCTATACCCGCTTCTTCGGTCGCCCTATCGAAGGGCCGGATATCGAAATCGTCAGCTGGTCGGTCAAGGCCAGTTCACCGTTGCCACCGGTACAGCAAATCGAAGAAGTGGGTGCCGCCTACCGCTCCCATGAAGTCGCCCGCCGCCAGGTGTTCGACGTGGCTGCCGGCGGTTTCGTCGAGGCCGGCATCCATCCGCGCGAGGAACTGCAGGTCGGTGCCCGCGTCGATGGCCCGGCAATCATCGTCGAGCGCGAAACCTCGACCTTCGTCACCTCCAACTTCACCGCCACGGTCCAGCCAGACGGCTGCCTGCTGGTCGTGCGCCGCTAACGCCTGAATTCGGAAGCCAGAACCATGAGCGATACTTTGATCGACATTCAAATGCAGGTGATGTGGAACCGCCTGGTCTCGGTGGTCGAAGAGCAGGCCCTGACCCTGATCCGCACCGCATTCTCCACCAGCGTTCGCGAGGCCGGCGACCTGTCTGCCGGGGTGTTCGACCGCGCCGGCAACATGCTGGCCCAGGCCGTCACCGGCACCCCCGGCCACGTCAATACCATGGCCGAGGCGGTGGTGCACTTCATCAACGACATCGGCGAAGACAACATCTTCGAGGGCGACGTGTATGTGACCAACGACCCGTGGAAGGGTACCGGCCACCTGCACGACATCACCATCGTTTCGCCGTCGTTCTACAAGGGCAGGCTGATTGGTTACTTTGCCAGTACCGCCCACGTGGTCGACATCGGTGGCCGTGGCTTTGGCCCGGACGCCCGCGAGGTATACGAGGAAGGCCTGTTCATCCCGATCATGAAGCTGTTCGAGCGCGGCAAGGTCAACCGCGACCTGATAAACATACTGCGCAACAACGTACGCGAGAACGACCGGGTGGTGGGCGACTTCTATGCGCTGTCGGCGTGCAACGAGACTGGTCACAAGCGCCTGATCGACATGCTCGAAGAGTTCAGGCTGGATGACCTGGAGCACATTGGTGGCTTCATCCTCGAACACAGCCGCCGCGCCACGCTGGAGTGCTTCAAGGCGCTGCCGCATGGCACCTACAGCAACAGCATGACCCTCGATGGTTACGATGTGCCGGTGACCCTGGCGGTAACCATCACTGTAGGCCCCGATGGCATCAAGAGCGACTTCACTGGCACCTCGGGCATGAGCCAGTTCGGCATCAACGTGCCGCTGGGCTATGCCAAGGCCTACGCCTGTTATGGCCTCAAGTGCATCGTGGCGCCGGAAATCCCCAACAACACTGCTTCGCTGGCGCCGTTCGAGGTCACTGCGCCCGAGGGCTGCATCCTCAATGCCAAGCACCCGGCGCCGGTGTCGGTGCGCCATGTGCTGGGTCACTTCGTGCCCGACCTGGTGCTGGGGGCACTGCATAAGTGCCTGCCGGGCAAGGTGCCGGCCGAGGGGGCCAGCGCCTTGTGGAACCTGCACCTGAGCGTGCGCCCACTGGAGAGCAACCCGAACGGTCGCAACGCCGAGATGCTGATGTTCAACAGCGGCGGCATGGGGGCGCGTTCAGCGATGGATGGCCTGAGCGCCACGGCATTCCCCAGTGGTGTGCACACCATGCCGGTGGAAGCCACAGAACACGCCGGCCCGGTGGTGGTGTGGCGCAAGGAGCTGCGTGAAGGCTCCGGCGGTGCCGGCCAACTGCGCGGCGGCCTGGGGCAGGAGATTGAAGTGTCGGCGGCCGCGGGCTACAGCTTCCGCTTCAGCGCCATGTTCGATCGCATCCAGCATGCCGCCCGCGGCCTGGAGGGTGGCAAGCAGGGCGCCGAAGGTTATGTCGGCCTGGATGACGGCAGCCTGCTGCGCGGCAAGGGCCAGCAGTTCGTGCCGGCCGAGCGCCGCCTGGTGTTGCGCCTGCCGGGTGGTGGTGGCTATGGCGACCCGCGTCAACGCGACCGCCAGCAGGTCGAGCGCGACCTGCGCTTTGGCTACATCAGCGCCGAGCAGGCGCGCAACGACTACGGCTTCGACGCCGCCCAGGAGTGCTAGACGATGGATGTGCAAAGCAGCCGCGTGCGCGCGGTAAAAAGCTCACCGAGCATGGCCGTGTCGGTGCTGGCCAAACAGATGCTGGCCCAGGGCGAGCCGGTGATCAACCTGGCGCTCGGCGAGCCGGATTACAACGTACCGGCTCATGTGATCGAAGCCGCCTACCAGGCGATGCTGGCAGGCAACAACCACTACACCGGGCCCAACGGCCTGGAGGTGTTGCGCCAAGCCATCGTCGACAAGTTCGCCCGGGAAAACGACCTGGTCTATGGACTGGACGAAATCTGTGTGGGCAACGGTGCCAAGCAACTGCTGTTCAACGCCTTCCTCGCCACCCTCGAGCCGGGTGACGAGGTAATCACCCCGGCACCTTACTGGGTGTCGTACACCGACATGGCCATGCTCAACGGTGGCGTGCCCAGGGTCATCCCGTGCACTGCCGAGCAGGGCTTCAAGCTGCGCCCCGAGCAGCTGGAGGCGGCGATCACCCCGCGTACCCGCTGGGTGATGCTCAACTCGCCGAACAATCCGAGCGGGGCGATCTTCACCCGTGAAGAGTTCGCAGCACTGGGCAAGGTACTGGAGCGCCACCCCAAGGTGCTGGTGATTTCCGACGAGATCTACGAGCACATCGTGTTGGGCGACCAGCCGTTCGTGTCCTTCGTTACCGCCTGCCCGCAGTTGCGCGAGCGCACCTTGCTGATCAACGGTGTTTCCAAGGCCTATGCCATGACCGGTTATCGGCTGGGTTACGCGGCAGGCCCCAAGGACCTGATCGTGGCGATGAACAAGACCCAGTCGCAGACGACCACCTGCCCGTCGAGCATCTCGCAGCTGGCGGCGGTGGCGGCGTTGAATGGGCCGCAGGACTTCGTGCGTGACGCCAACCGCGAGTATCAGGCGCGCGGTGCGCTGGTGGTACAGGGGCTGGCGCAGATCCCGGGCCTGCAATTGCAGATGCCGCAGGGCGCGTTCTATGCGTTCCCCGAGGTCAGTGCCTTCATTGGCAAGCGCACGCCAGATGGCCAGGTCATTGGCAACGATGCGGACCTTGCGGCCTACCTGTTGCGGGTCGGCAAGGTCGCCACCGTGCCGGGTTCGGCGTTTGGCCTGGAGCCCTACATTCGTCTGTCGTTCGCCACATCGCGGCAGGAACTGGAACAAGCCCTGGGGCAGCTGCGCGACGCGTTCGCGGCGCTGTCCTGAGCCCACCAAGCAATCGAGGTAACACATGAGCAAGCCTTTCAAACGCCTGCTGATCACCGGCGCCGCCGGGCGCCTGGGCAGTGTGCTGCGCAAGCACCTGGCAGCCTTCGCCGATGAGCTGCGCCTGACCGACATCGCTGACATGGGCCACGCTGCACCCCATGAGCAATTGGTGCGTTGCGACCTGGCCAACTTCAACGACGTGCTGCCGTTGACCGAAGGTGTCGACGCCATCGTGCATGCCGGTGGCGTGCCGGTGGAGGACACTTTCGAGAAGATCCTCAACGGCAACATCGTCGGTACCTACAACATCTACGAAGCTGCGCGGCGCAATGGCGTCAAGCGGGTGGTGTACACCAGCTCCAACCACGCCATCGGCTTCCATGACCGCACCGAGACCATCGACGCTACCGCTGCGCACCGCCCCGACAGCCTGTATGGCGTCAGCAAGTGCTTTGCCGAGGACCTGGGCCGCTACTACTGGGACAAGTTCGCCATCGAGTCGGTCAACCTGCGCATCGGTTCGTCATTCCCCGAGCCTCTGGACCGGCGCATGCTCGCCACCTGGCTGTCGTTCGACGACTTCGCCCAGCTCACCGAGCGCTCGCTGCTGGCGCCGCGGGTCGGGCACATGATTGTCTATGGAATGTCGGCCAACCGCGAAAGCCTGTGGGACAACCGCCTGGCTTCGTCGCTTGGCTACGTGCCCAAGGACAGTGCTGACGACTACCGCGACAAGGTCCTGGCCGAGCACCCGCCGCTGCACCCGAACGAACCGGCCGCGCGCTACCACGGCGGCAACTTCGCTGGTGCCGGGCACTTCGAAGACAAGTAGATATCTCCACATCAGCAGAGAGTGCATTACATGGCTTCCACCGCTAAACAACAGAATTACGATGTGGTGATCGTCGGCGGCGCGGTCAACGGCAGCGCCACCGCCTATTTCCTGGCCAACAACCCGGATTTCAAAGGTTCGGTGCTGGTCATCGAGCGCGACTGGACCTACAACAAGTCAGCCACCGCGCTGTCCAGCAGCTCGATCCGCCAACAGTTCTCCAACCCGATCAACATCGAGATCTCCAGGTTCGGCGCCGAGTTCGTGCGCAACTTCCCGGAGGTGATGGAAGTGGACGGCGATCGCCCGGACCTGGCCTTTCACGAGAACGGTTACCTGTTCCTCGGTGACGACAAAGGTTATGAAGTGCTGCGCCGCCTGCACGATACCCAGGTATCCCACGGTGCCGATGTACGTCTGCTCGACCCCGAGCAACTGCAACGCAAGTTCCCCTGGGTCAACATCGACAGCCTGGCCGGTGCCAGCTATGGCCAGAGCGGCGAAGGGTGGTTCGACAGCCTGGGCATGCTCAATGGCTTCCGCCGCAAGGCGCGCTCGATGGGCATCGAGTATATCGAGAACGAAGTGGTCGGTATCCAGCGTGAAGGCGAGCGCATCACCGGTGTGCAACTGGGCAGTGGCGAGCGTATCGGCTGCGGCCTGCTGGTCAACTGCGCCGGCACACGTGGCACCAAGGTCGCTCGTATGGCCGGCCTGGATATTCCGGTTGAGCCACGCCGCCGTTCGCTGTTCGTGTTCGACTGCCGCACCCCGCTGGAAGGTATCGTGCCGCTGACCATCGACCCGACCGGTGTGTTCTTCCGCCCTGAAGGCAAGTTCTACCTGGGCGGCACGTACCCGAAAAACGACCCGGAAGTCGACTTCGAAGACTTCGACGTATTGCACGAGGAGTTCGACGAGGAGGTGTGGCCGATTCTTGCGGAGCGCGTGCCGGCGTTCGAAGGCATCAAGGTGGTCAACTTCTGGGCCGGGCACTATGACTTCTGCGTGCTCGACCACAACGCCATCGTCGGCCCGCACAACGAGGTGGGCAACTTCCTGTTCTGCAACGGCTTCAGCGGCCATGGCCTGCAGCAGGCACCGGCCATCGGCCGTGGGCTGTCCGAGCTCATCACCTATGGCGGCTACCGTTCGCTTGATCTGGGTGCGCTGAGTTACCAGCGGGTAATCGACAACAAACCGTTCCTGGAAGATTCGGTCATCTGACCGCAGCGCCTGAGGGAGAACAACAATGAGCAACTCCGAAGTGAAGCGCAGTGGCGGCCAGGTGCTGGTCGATGCCCTGCGGGTGAATGGTGTCGAGCGCGCCTTCTGCGTGCCGGGCGAGAGTTACCTGGCAGTGCTGGATGCGTTGCACGATGTGCAGGATGAAATCGACCTGATCGTTTGTCGCCAGGAGGGTGGCGCGGCATACATGGCCGAGGCCTACGGCAAGCTGACCGGCAAGCCGGGCATCTGCTTCGTCACCCGTGGCCCCGGCGCCACCAATGCCTCGGTGGGCGTGCACACGGCGTTTCAGGACTCTACGCCGATGCTGCTGTTCATCGGCCAGGTGGCCCGCGACCAGATCGAGCGCGAAGCCTTCCAGGAAGTGGACTACCGACGCATGTTCGGCCAGATGGCCAAGTGGGTGGTGCAGATCGACGATGCCGCGCGCATTCCCGAGCTGGTCAACCAGGCCTTTCAGCGTGCCATCAGCGGCCGCCCCGGCCCGGTGGTGATCGCCTTGCCGGAGGACATGCTGACCGACCTGGTGCAGGTGGCCGATGCGCGTCCGGCGCGACGCGTCGAAGCCGCCCCGGCGCCACAGGCGCTGGGCGAGCTGCAGGCCCTGCTGGGCAACGCCAGCAAGCCGCTGGTGATTGCCGGTGGTGGCGGCTGGAACGACCAGGCGGTGGCCGACCTGAAGCGCTTCGTGCAGGTGCAGAACCTGCCGCTGGCAGCTTCGTTCCGTTGCCAGGACCTGTTCGACAACACCGACTCGCACTATGCCGGCGACCTCGGGCTGGCTGCCGGGCCGGTACTGGTCGAGGCGGTGAAGCAGTCGGACCTGCTGATCGTGGTGGGCGCGCGCCTGGGCGAGATGACCACAGGCGGTTATGCGCTTGTCGACATTCCGACGCCGAAACAGGCGCTGGTGCATGTGCACGCCAGTGCCGAGGAAATCGGCAGGGTGTACCAGCCGACCTTGGGCATCAATGCCGGGCCGGCCAGCTTCCTGAGCCAGGCGGCTGCGTTGCCAGCCGCGCGCCCCGAGGCGTTCGCCGACTGGGTCGCCAGCCTGAACAGCGGCTACCGTGGCAACTTCGAAACGCCACGCTCGCCGGGCGATGTGCAGATGAGCGAAGTGATTGCCTGGCTGAACAAGACCCTGCCGGCCGACAGCATTCTCACCTGCGGTGCCGGCAACTACACCGGCTGGGTGCATCGCGGTTACCAGCACCGTGTGTTCCGCACGTTGCTCGGGCCAACCAACGGGTCCATGGGGTATGGCGTGCCGGCGGCGGTGGCAGCCAAGCTGACCTATCCGCAACGTACTGTGGTGGCATTTGCCGGTGACGGCTGCTTCCTGATGAATGGCCAGGAGCTGGCCACGGCGGCGCACTACGACGCCCGCCTGATCACCGTGGTGGTCAACAACGGCATGTACGGCACTATCCGCATGCACCAGGAGCGCAGCTACCCGGGGCGGGTGTCCGGCACCGAGCTGCACAACCCAGACTTCGCCGTCCTGGCGCGTGCCTATGGGCTGCACGGTGAAACCGTCACCCGCACCGAGGACTTCGCTGCCGCTTTCGAGCGTTGCCAGGCTTCTGGCAAGCCGGCGCTGATCGAAGTGCAGGTCGACCCCGAAGCCCTGACCCCGCGCATGACCCTCAGCCAGATCCGCGACAAGGCCATGCAAGCCAAGCGCTGATTCGCCTCGGGTGGGGCGCGGTACGGCCCCACCTTTCTTCCTTTTTCGAACGAGTCAATCGACATGAACCTTGCCGATCGTGATCTGCTGCGTGAAGTTTGCTATATCGACGGAAAATGGCTGGCGGCCGACAGTGGTCAGCGCATTGCCGTGACCAACCCGGCCAGCGGCGAAGTGCTCGGCCATGTGCCGCGCATGGGGGCGGATGAAACCCGTCGCGCCATCGCCGCTGCCGAACGTGCCTTGCCGGCTTGGCGGGCGCTTGCTGCCAAGGAGCGTGCCGCCCGGCTGCAGGCCTGGTTCCGCGAAATCCTCGCCCACCAGGAGGACCTGGCGTGCATCATGACGGCCGAACAGGGCAAGCCGCTAGCCGAGTCCCGTGGCGAGATTGCCTTTGCGGCAGCCTATGTGGAGTTTTATGCAGAAGAGGGCAAGCGCATTTATGGTGATGTAATTCCTTCGCCGAGCGCTGATCGTCGGTTGATCGTCACCAAAGAGCCGATTGGCGTCTGCGCGGCGATTACGCCATGGAATTTTCCGGCGGCGATGATCACCCGTAAGGCGGCGCCGGCTTTGGCGGCGGGTTGCACGCTGGTGCTCAAGCCGGCCTCGCAAACTCCGTTCAGCGCGCTGGCGCTGTGCGTGCTGGCCGAACGCGCTGGTATCCCTGCGGGCGTGCTAAGCGTGGTGACTGGTGACTCGGCGGCCATCGGCGGGGAGCTGACGGCCAGCCCGGTGGTGCGCAAGTTGTCGTTCACCGGCTCCACGCCCATCGGCATCCAGTTGCTGCAGCAGTCGGCGGCGACGGTGAAGAAGGTGACCATGGAGCTGGGTGGCAATGCGCCGTTCATCGTGTTCGATGATGCCGACCTGGAAAAAGCCGTGGAGGGGGCGCTGATCGCCAAGTTCCGCAACAGCGGGCAGACCTGCGTGTGCGCCAACCGGTTCTATGTTCAGGGTGGAATCTACGAGCGCTTCGTGGCGCGCTTTGCCGAGCGCGTGGCTGAGCTGGTGGTGGGGCGGGGCGATGCGCCCGGGACCCAGGTCGGGCCTATGATCGACGGGCGTGCTGCCAGTGGTGTCGAGCGGCTGGTGGGTGAAGCGGTGGAGGCCGGGGCACGGGTGCTGGCCGGTGGGCGCCGGCATGCGCTGGGCGAGGCGTTTTTCGAGCCGACCTTGCTGGCGGATGTGACGCCGGACATGCGCGTGGCACGCGAGGAGATCTTCGGGCCGGTGGCGCCGATCTTCCGCTTCGGTAGCGAGGAGGAGGTGATTGCCCAGGCCAACGACACCGAGTTCGGCCTCGCCTGCTACCTGTATGCGCGGGATGTCGGGCGAATCTGGCGGGTGTCCGAGGCGTTGGAGTATGGGATGGTCGGGGTCAACGTCGGCGTGGTGGCGACCGAGGTGGCGCCGTTTGGTGGGGTGAAGGCTTCGGGCTTGGGTAGGGAAGGGTCGCGCTACGGGATCGAGGATTACCTCGAGGTCAAGTATGTGTGCCTGGGGCTTTGAGGTGATTCCGGGCCGCTGATGCTGCCTGTGCTGGCCTCTGCGCGGCCAAGGCCGCTCCTTCAGGTAATGCGTGATCCCTGTGGGAGCGGCCTTGGCCGCGCAGCGGCCGGTACAGGATAGCCATCAGGCCTTGCTGTCGAGCAACCGCTGATACCGCGACAAGCTTTCTTCCAGGTGCTTGCGCAGCGCCGTGCGCGCACTGGCCACATCGCCCATGCTGATTGCCGAGAGGATCGCCCCGTGCTCTCGGCCGATCTTCTTGATGTGCGCCTGGCGGTTCTTGCCCGTCACCTGCCCATGCTTGAGGTTCAAATCGAGGATGATGTCCGGGCCCAGCGCTTCCAGCAGCTGGGTGAAGTGCGGGTTGTTGGTGGCACGGGCAATTGCCAGGTGGAATTCGAAGTCGGCCCTGGCTTCTTCCTCCTGCGTGGCACCGTCCAGTGAGTTGAAACGGTCGAATGCCTCGGTGATTGCCGCCATGCTGGCCGGGCTGCGGCGCTCGGCTGCGCGGGCCACCGACTCGGTTTCGATCCCCAGGCGCAGTTCCAGGATCTGCGCGGCGGCACGCACGTCATCAACCACGCTGTCGATGGCAAAGCCGATGCGTTTCACGTCCTGCTCGACCACGAAGACGCCCACGCCCTGGCGGGCGATCAGGCGCCCACCCAGGCGCAGCGAGGCTACCGCCTCACGGATGACCGGGCGGCTGACGTTGAATTCCTTGCACAGCTCCTGTTCGGACGGCAGCTTGTCGCCCGGGCCGTAGGTGCCGTTGTCGATCCGGCCGGAAAGCTCCTGGATCACGGTTTCCGCCAGATTGGCGCGACGCGTGCCTAACGACGCATTCATAAAAGAGTTGCTCCTGAAACTGATTGGCTCATCACGGTTGATTCTCCGGCAGGTTGCGCGCAGCCCTCATGCCCCTTGCGGCGGGATCCGTAGCCAACCAGCGGTGATGTTGTAGGCATATGTTATCAAACATCTGATCTGTAGGAGCGGGCTTCCCCCCGAACAGGTCTCCACGCATGCCTGTAAATTTTAACCACGGCTCAAGCATACACCCATTGACAGTTGCCTGCTGACTGTTATCTTACAAGTGCGATGGCGTTCCGGCCAATTCGCATGCGGTAAGCGATGTCGAGGTTCGTCCAATCACTACTGGGAGCTGAGCATGAATAACAACAAGGGAGGGCGTGCAGCCCTCGCGACCGCGGTAACGTTGCTGATGGCCATGGGGACGGCAAACGCAGCAGACAGTGAAATCGTCAGGATCGGCTTCGCTGGCCCCCTGACCGGCCCTTCGGCGCACCAGGGACAGGATGTCGAGCACGGCATCCAGATTGCCGTTGATGAAGCCAACGAACAGCAACTGAAGATCGGCGACAAGGTCGCCCGGTTCAAACTGGTCTCCGAAGACGATGTCGCCGACCCGCGCACCGGCACGGCGGTCGCGCAACGCCTGGTGGACTCGAAAGTGGCGGTGGTGATCGGCCATTACAACTCCGGCACCAGTATCCCCGCCTCGAAGATTTACGCCGCCGCCGGCATCCCGCAGATCTCGCCCTCGGCCACCAACCCCACCTTGACCCGCCAGGGCATCCCTTCGGTGTTCCGTACCGTCAACGACGATGCCACCCTGGGCCGCTACGCTGGCAACTACCTGGTCAGCCAGCTCAAGGCCCAGCGCATCGCCATTTTCGATGACCGCACCGCTTACGGCCAGGGCCTGGCCGACGAGGTGACCAAGGCAGTCAAGGCTGCCGGCGGTAATGTGGTGGTGCGCGAGTACACCAACGACAAGTCCACCGACTTCAACGCCATTCTCACCACCGCCAAGGCACAGAAGGCCGATGCGGTGTTCTTCGCCGCCCTCGACTACCAGGCCGCACCGATGGCCAAGCAGATGAAGAATCTTGGCCTGAAGGCGCGCTTCATGAACATCGGCAACCTGCCCAACGACTCGTTCAGGCAGATGGCCGGCAGCGCCGCCGAGGGCACCTACGCCTGGAACTACGGCACGCCGCTGCTGGACATGCCCAAGGGCGCGGCCTTCGAGCAGAAGCTCAAGGACAAGTTCGGCGTGGGCGTAGTGCAGTCGTCGCCAGCTGCGTATGACGCCACCTGGGCAGCGATCAACGCCATGGTCAAGGCCGGCTCCGACGACCCCAAAGTGTACCTGCCAGTGCTCAAGAGCCAGAGCTACGAAGGCGTCACCGGCACCATCGCCTTCGATGATCAAGGCAACCTGAAGAACCCGGCGGCTACCGTGTTCCAGTTCGCCGACGGCGGCTGGAAAACCCTGTCGGTCCAGCGCGACTGAGCGCCACCCCCATAACAAGCAGGCGCCGGCCTGCCACATAACAAGAAGACTTTTCCCACCTGCCAGGCCTGTCGGCGTGTGGCGCTGAGCCGCCGCGCGCCGACGACAACGCAGTTTCGAGGATTCAGCGCGTGGACGGTAATTTCGATATCTTGTTGCAACAGGTCCTCAACGGCCTGGTGCTGGGCAGCATCTATGCCCTGGTAGCCTTGGGCTACACCATGGTCTACGGCATCATCGGCCTGATCAACTTCGCCCATGGCGAGGTGGTGATGGTCGGCGCCATGGTGACCATTTCGGTACTGACGATGCTCGCGGGCGCAGGTTTTGCCCCAGGCATCATCACCTTGCTGCTGGCGATCATGGCTGCGGTGGTGGTGTGCATGCTGCTGGCCCAGGGCATGGAAAAGTACGCCTACCGGCCCTTGCGCAAAGCCCCACGGCTGACCCCGCTGATTCTCGCCATCGGCATTTCCATCGCCCTGCAGAACCTGGCGATGATGATCTGGGGGCGCGGGTACAAGACCTTCCCCGAAGTGGTCGAGACCCAGCCGGTGGACGTGTACGGCGCCACCATTACCAACGTGCAGCTGTCGATCATGCTGATTGCGGTGGTGATCATGCTCGGCCTATGGCTGCTGGTGGACAAGACCCGTCTGGGCAAGGCCATGCGTGCCACCGCGCAGAACCAGGAGGTGGCCGGGCTGATGGGCATCAACATCAACCGGGTGATCAGCGCCACCTTCCTCATCGGTGCCAGCCTGGGCGCCATCGCCGGGGTAATGCGAGCGGTCAACTACGGCCAGGCCGATGCCTACATGGGCCTGCTGCTGGGCCTGAAGGCATTCTCGGCGGCAGTGCTCGGCGGCATTGGCAACCTGTTCGGGGCCATGGCCGGCGGCCTGTTGCTGGGGCTGATCGAGTCGCTGGCAGCGGGCTACACCGGGCAGATCACCGGTGGCTTCCTCGGCGCCAACTATCAGGACATCTTCGCCTTCGCGGTGCTGATCCTGGTGTTGCTGTTCCGCCCGAACGGCCTGCTTGGCGAACGCCAGGCTGACCGGGCGTAAGGAGTCGGCCATGAAAAACCTCAAGAGCCAATACTTGCTATTGATCCTCGGCTTCATTGCCTTGCCGTTCCTGGTCGAGGCCATCCCCATGCTCGGCCCGACCTGGGTGCGCATCCTGGGCTTCGCCATGCTCTACGTGTTGCTGGCGTTGGGCCTGAACATCGTCATCGGCTACGCCGGCTTGCTCGACATGGGCTACATCGGCTTCTACGCCATCGGTGCCTACCTGTACGCCTTGCTGGCCTCGCCGCACCTGCAGATGGCCGGCCTGGTCGAAGGCGTGCTGGACTGGCCGGTATGGGTGATCATCCCGCTGGCGGCAGTAGCCGCGGCCATCTGTGGGGTGTTGATCGGCGCGCCGGTGCTCAAGCTGCGCGGTGATTACCTGGCGATCGTCACCTTGGGCTTCGGCGAGATCATCCGCATTTTCATGAACAACCTGGACCAACCGGTGAACCTCACCAATGGCCCCCAGGGCATCAGCAACATCGCTCCGCTGCACGTGGATGGCGCAGCATGGGCGCATGCCCCGGGGGAGGGGGCAGCACCGCTGCTGTCGCTGCAGCAGAGCTGGAGCCTGTTCGGTCTGCAAGTGTCGCCGGTGATCAGCTACTACCTGTTCTTCCTGGCCATCGTCATCCTCAGCATCGTGCTGTCCAAACGCCTGGAAGTATCGCGTATCGGCCGTGCCTGGATGGCCCTGCGCGAGGACGAAGTGGCTGCCGAGGCCATGGGGCTGAACAAGCGCAACCTCAAGTTGCTTGCGTTCGCCATGGGCGCCACTTTCGGCGGCGTGTCCGGCGTGCTGTTCTCCAGCTACCAGGGCTTTGTCAGCCCCGAGTCGTTCACCCTGATGGAGTCGATCATGGTCCTGGCCATGGTGGTGCTCGGTGGCATGGGTTCGATCCGTGGCGTGGTGCTGGGCGCGCTGATCCTGTCGGTGATGCCGGAGTTGTTCCGCGACCTGGTCAACTGGGTCCAGCCATGGGTGATGGACAATGTCACTTTCATCAGCCGCGACATCCTGCGCAACGTACTGGATGCCTCGACGCTGCGCATGCTGGTGTTCGGCCTGGCCTTGATCCTGGTGATGCGTTTTCGCCCCGAAGGCCTTTGGCCGTCTGACCGCCGCCGTGCCGAACTGCACGATGGTGACCCAGAGGCGGAGCCGGTGCCTGCGGCGCTCAGCACCGCAGTGCATGCTCCGACCAGTGAAGCATCCTTCGAACTCCCGATCAAAGAGGCGGACAAGGCATGAGCGACATCCTTCTCGAGCTGCATCAGGTCAGCAAGTTCTTCGGTGGCCTGCAGGCCCTGCATGGCATCGACCTGAGCATTCGTCGTGGCGAGATCCGCGGCCTGCTGGGCCCCAACGGCGCCGGCAAGACCACCCTGTTCAACGTGCTCACCGGGTTGTACCGGGCCGAGCAGGGGCGGGTGATGTTCGACGGCAAACCGCTGCGTATCAGCAAGCCGCACAAGGTGGTGGAAGCTGGCATTTCGCGCACCTTCCAGAACATCCGCCTGTTCCACAACATGACCGCCCTGGAAAACGTGATGATCGGCCGCCATGTGCGCACTCGCAGCGGTGTGTTCGGCGCCATCCTGCGTACCCCGGCCTGCGTGCGTGAAGAGCGCGAAATCCGGCAGGCCGCCCGCCACTGGTTGAACTACGTCGGCATCGGCCACCTGGCCGGGGAGCTGGCCAAGAGCCTTTCCTATGGCGACCAGCGTCGCCTGGAAATCGCCCGGGCGCTGGCCACCGAGCCCAAGCTGATCGCCCTCGACGAACCGGCGGCGGGCATGAATGCCTCGGAAACCGAAGGCCTGCGCCAGCTGATGTGCAAGATGCAGGCGGACGGCAAGACGGTGCTGTTGATCGAGCACGATGTAAAGCTGGTGATGGGCCTGTGCGACCACATCACCGTGCTGGAATTCGGCCGCAAGATCGCCGACGGCCTGCCGGCCGACGTGCGCAAGGACCCACGAGTGATCGAGGCCTACCTCGGTGCGGAGGCAGTGGCATGAAAAACATTTTGCAAGTGAACGACCTCAAGGTGAGCTATGGCGCCATCCAAGCCATCAAGGGCATCGACCTGACAGTGGGCGAGGGCGAGATGGTGGCGCTGATTGGCGCGAACGGTGCAGGCAAGACCACCACCCTGAAAACCTTGGCCGGGTTGCTGAAACCTAGCGCCGGTAGCATTACCTTCGATGGCAAGGCGCATGCGGCGATCAAGGGCCATGACCTGATCCGCGAAGGGCTGGCGCTGGTGCCGGAGGGGCGGGGCATCTTCCCCAAGCTGACCGTGCACGAAAACCTCGAGATGGGAGCCTTCAGCCGGCGTGACGGCAAGGATGCCATCGGCGCCGATATCGAACGCATGTATGGCATCTTCCCGCGCCTGAAGGAGCGCGCTTTCCAGTTGGCCGGCACCATGTCGGGTGGCGAGCAACAGATGCTGGCCATTTCCCGGGCGCTGATGGGGCGGCCCAAGTTGCTGTTGCTGGACGAACCGTCCATGGGCCTGGCGCCGATCATCGTGCAGAAGATCTTCGAGACCATCGTCGAGGTGGTCAAGGACGGGGTGACATTGCTGCTGGTGGAGCAGAACGCCCGGCTGGCACTGCAGACCTGCCAGCGCGCCTATGTGATAGATGGCGGACGCATCAGCCTGGAAGGCTGTGCCAAGACCTTGCTGCATGACGACCAGGTGAAGAAGGCCTACCTGGGCGAATGATCCATTCACAATGACAAGAGGATCTGCCCTGGGGTGTGGTGCTTGTCTTGCCGGCCTCTTCGCGGGCAAGCCCGCTCCCACAGGTATTTCACAGCCCTTGGGACTTGTGCAGTACCTGTGGGAGCGGGCTTGCCCGCGAAGAGGCCGGTAAGGCCATACCCGATGTCCGCCCCGGCCAGGTCCCCCCAAAGGTTTTAACGATGTCGCAAGTATCCCTGCAACACGGCCTGACCTCGCGCCAGGTTTCCATGATTTCCATCGCTGGCATCATCGGCGCCGGCCTGTTCATAGGTTCGTCCAAGGCCATCGCCTCGGCCGGCCCGGCCATTCTCGTGTCCTACGGCATGACCGGCCTGCTGGTGCTGCTGGTCATGCGCATGCTCGGCGAAATGGCCGTGTCCAACCCCACCAGCGGCTCCTTTTCCACCTATGCCGCCGAAGCCATCGGCCCCTGGGCCGGCTTCACCATCGGCTGGTTGTACTGGTGGTTCTGGGTGCTGATCATTCCCGTCGAGGCCATTGCCGGCGCCGATATCCTGCACGCGTGGTTCCCGGCGATTCCATCCTGGTTGTTCGCCTTCCTGATCATGGCGGTACTGGCCACCAGCAATCTGGTCAGCGTGAAGAACTTCGGTGAGTTCGAGTTCTGGTTCGCCCTGGTCAAGGTGATAGCCATCCTGGCCTTCATCGTCATCGGTGGCATGGCGTTGTTTGGTGCCTGGCCACTGGCCGAGGCCTCAGGCGTGAGCCACCTGTGGGCCAATGGCGGTTTCGCGCCCAATGGCTGGGGTGCGGTGCTGGGTGGGGTGCTGATCACCATCTTCTCGTTCTTTGGTGCCGAGATCGTCACCATCGCTGCTGACGAAACCGCCAACCCGCAGGCCAAGATCCGCCGCGCCACCAACCTGGTGGTGTATCGCATCGCCGTTTTCTACCTGGCGTCAATCTTTCTGGTCGTGTCGCTGGTCGCCTGGAATGACCCCGCGTTGGTCGCGGTGGGTTCGTTCCAGCGGGTGCTGGAGGTGCTCAACGTGCCGGGCGCCAAGCTGGTGGTGGATGTGGTGGTGCTGGTGGCGGTGACCAGTTGCATGAACTCGGGGCTCTATACCGCTTCGCGCATGCTCCATTCACTGGGTGCGCGTGGCGAGGCGCTGCCCATTACCCGGCGGGTGACCGCGAATGGTGTTCCGGTGGTGGCGGTACTGATGTCGACCCTGGCCGGGTTTGCCGGCTGCCTGGTCAACTACGTGTTCCCCGGCAAGGTGTTCAGCTTCCTGCTGTCCACCACAGGCGCGATTGCCTTGCTGGTGTATCTGGTGATTGCAATTTCGCAGCTGCGCATGCGGGCACGGGCAGAACGCGACGGTGTGCAGCTGGAGCTGAAAATGTGGCTGTTCCCGTGGCTGACATGGCTGGTTATCGGCGCCATCCTGCTGGTGCTGGGGTACATGCTGCTTAGTGATGCTTACCGCTATGAAGCACTCATGACTGCTGGAGTGACGGTATTCATTCTGCTGGTGTGCGTGACGCGGCGGCGGGTGGGTATGGCGGGGAGGGCGGTGTACGGGGATTGAGAACCAGGGGCCGCTCTGCGGCCCATCGCGACACAAGGCCGCTCCTACAGGCGGACGCGGTCTCTTGTAGGAGCGGCCTTGTGTCGCGATGGGGCGCGAAGCGGCCCCAAAGACCTTAAGTGTGCGGCACGCTGCGAGGCACTACCCCACCCGCATACTCCGGCTTCAGATGCCCCTGCTCATCCAGCAGATAGGCATCCATCACCTCCCGCACCACCGGCCCTGCCACCCGGCCACCGGCTTCACCGTTCTCGATCATCACCGCCACCACCACACTCGGGTGATCAGCCGGGGCAAAGCCGACGAACAGGGCATTGTCGCGGTGCCGCTCCAGGGTCTTGTCGCGGTTGTAGCGTTCGCCTTGCTTGATCGCCACCACCTGCGCGGTGCCGCTCTTGCCGGCAATCCGGTATTGCGCACCGGCCGCGGCAGCGCGGGCGATGCCGCGCGGGTCGTGCATGACCATCTGCATACCCTGGCTGACCTGGTCCCAGGCGTGCCTGTCGTGCAGCACGATATTGGGCATCGGGTTGGGGTCTACCGGCGCATCGCCACCCACGGTCATCGCCAGGTGCGGGCGGTGCCACACGCCCTTGCTCGCCAGCAGGCTGGTGGCCTGGGCCAGCTGCAGCGGGGTGACCTGCATGTAGCCCTGGCCGATGCCCAGGATCAGCGTCTCGCCCGGGAACCAGGCCTGGCGCCGGGTGGCGCGCTTCCACTCGGCCGACGGCATCAGCCCGGACGCCTCCTCGAACATGTCCAGCGACACCTTCTGGCCCAGGCCGAACTCGGCCATGTAGTCATGCAGGCGGTCGATGCCCAGCTTGTGCGCCAGGTCATAGAAATAGGTGTCGTTGGAACGCATGATGGCGGTGTACATATCCACCCAGCCATCGCCGCTGCGGTTCCAGTTGCGGTATTTGTGGTCGTAGTTGGGCAGCTCGTAGTAGCCCGGGTCGAACACCCGGCTGCCCGGGGTGATCACGCCGCTGTCGAGGCCGGCGATGGCCACCTCCGGTTTCACCGTCGAACCGGGGGCATACAGGCCGCGCAGCACGCGGTTGAACAGCGGGCGGTCGATGGAATCGCGCAGGGCGGCGTACTGTTTGAAGCTGATGCCCTTGACGAACAGGTTGGGGTCGAAGCTGGGGTTGCTGACCATCGCCAGCACGTCGCCATTGGCCGGGTCGAGCACCACCACCGAGCCGCGGCGGTCGCCCAGGGCCTTTTCCGCGGCCAGTTGCAGGTGGGCGTCCAGTGTCAGGACGATGTCCTGGCCCGGGGTCGGGGCCTTGTGGTTGAGCACACGCATTACCCGGCCCTGGGCGTTGGTCTCGACCTCCTCGTAGCCCACATGACCGTGCAGCTGGCTCTCGTAGAAGTGCTCGATGCCCGTCTTGCCGATCGACTGGGTGCCCCGGTATTCGGTGCTGTCGAGGGTCTTGGCCTCTTTCTCGTTGATGCGCCCCACATAGCCCACCGAGTGGGCGAAATGCTCGGCCAGCGGGTACTCGCGGATGAACTGTGGTTCCACCTCCAGGCCTGGCAGGCGGAACTGGTTCACCGCCACCAGGGCTATCTGCTCTTCGCTCAGGCCGACCATCAGGGTCACTGGCTCGAACGGCTTGCGGCCACGGCGCAGGTCCTTGTCGAACTGCTTGCGGTCGTCGTCGGTCAGGCTCAGCACCTGGGCCAGGGTATCGAGCACCTTGGCCGTGTCGCCGCCGGCCCGCTCGCGGGTCATGGTCAGGTCGAAGCTGGGCTTGTTGTCGGCCAGCACCACGCCGTTGCGGTCGTAGATCAGCCCGCGCTCGGGGGCGATGGGCAGCACGTGCACGCGGTTGTTTTCCGATACGGCGGTCTGCTGGTCGTGCTGCAGCACCTGCAGCACGTAGAGCCGGCCCACCAGGACGGCGACCAGGCTGAAGACCAGGGCGGCGCAGGCCAGAAGCCGGCGGTTGACCAGGTGCTTTTCCTTTTCGTGGTCCTTGAGGGGTATGGGTTGCGGCATCGGGGTTCTGTCTGCTGATGGTGTGGCTGGGTGAGGTGTGAGCGCCTTGGGCACGCGCCTGTGGGAGCGGGCGTGCCCGCGAATGGGCCGCGCAGCGGCCCCGGGGGGCGGTGATGCTACGCAAGGTAGTGAGCCCCCTCAAGGTGACGGCCTGCGGCAGCAGAAGCGAAGAGGGCTGCCACGCCCGCAATCAGGGCGCTCGCCAGCAAAATGAAGATTTGTTCATGGCGGTAGTGCGTTGGTGCGGTTGGCTGAAAGCCGGACGTGATTGAGCGGAGGTACTGGTCAAGCGCTAGAAAGCTTGTGCGTGCCTCTGCGGGAGAAACTGTTGGGCGCAATGTGGGAGATTGCCCAGCCCTTTTGGGCTGCGCTGTCGCGCAGAGAACAAATATCGCTCTTTGTAGGAGCAGCCTTGTGCTGCGAAGAGGCCGGTACTGACAAAGCCTGTCTATTGTCTGTACCGGCCTCTTCGCAGCACAAGGCTGCTCCTACAGAACCTCACTAAACCCAATAAGTCATGTGTTGTTCTACGAGAGCGGGCGATCCCGCGAACACGGGCACAGCCCGTGCCATCTACCGCGATGTTGGCTTGGTAATCAGGAGCCTTCCTGAATCAGCGATACATGTGATGATCCATGATGGTGAGCTAGGCCCCCGGCAGGCAGCATGATGTAGTGCCGCGTCTATGAGTACTTGGCTCTAGGCGTTGAAATAGCCTTATTGCGTCGCAAAGAAAGCTCATTCTTAGTCCGTTCTTTCACAGGAAAGGAAGTACTCGAACTTGCTAAGGTCAAATAATCCATTCGTCATCTTTTCGATTTTTTTTGCAGCTTGCAAATCAATAGGGTATTCATCGTAGAGTTGATCTTGGTCTTCCCCTATTCTGAGTATTGAGCGTAATTCGTTTACCTCAATATGGTTGATAAATTCGAACTCTCCAATATATTTTTCACTATATTTGTCAAATACGGAGATTGAATATTTTACTTTAGGGGGCATGGCTCAATTCTCTTGGTCGATTCAGGGAGCGGTATCTGCACTCCTATCTCAGGATAAAAAGCCCAGAAATGTCTCTAGCTGACTCGAAGCTGGATGTGGTCGCTGTGCTTTGAATTTATAGAGCGAAGCAGATCTAAAGCTTTCTGTGATTATTTATTTTCTGGTTAAGTAGTGTTCTGCTTGTTGAGAGGTCTAAATAAACTGCGCTGGAAATCGGTATGCTGTTTCTAGGACTCGAAAGGAAACGCTCTACGCCGTCTTCAAGAGCCTTGAGAAGTTCAAAGCGGTTTACCTTGATTTTTAAGATTCCCTCATGGTTTATTAAGATTGTCTCCCGTTGCTGTTTAAATTTGATGCGAAATGAAGAGTCGGCCGCGATAAACTCAAAGTATTTATTGTTCCTGGTTAGTCCGTCAATCAATGATATGATTGAGAGGTATATCATGTTTGAATGTTTGGAGTTCAGTTTTGAGGTTATGCAGAGATTTTCTGAGATGAGGGAAATATCGCCTTGGTCGAATTCGTTTGCAAAAAGAGACTCATCTATGCGTGTAAATTCGAATGCAATCATGGTTACTCGCTTCTGACTGGGTGAACAGTAATGGTTCTATTGCTGTCGTTGATATCGAAAATGCCGCGAGTACTGGATCTCCGCCAACTTCGTTTGGTCGCGGGTTTCTCCTCCGCTAATCCTAAGGCCATATAATTCGCGTTGCAGATAATCTATCCATCCTCATTAACATTCAGGCCGGCGGTCTTAGGTCATCGAACTAAGAAAAATTCAGCGTATTGAATAGCTTCGGCGTCCTCTGTATAGGTAATGGTGAATACTATTTGATTTTCCATTATTTGCAGGTTTTTAATGCTGATTTTTCTGTTGCTCAAGGTTGCTGCGTAGAATGCGAGTGCTTGTATTTGTCGCTCTAATTGATCTGCGTGTGTAAGCAATTGTTTATTTGCAGTCTGTTCTAGGTCGGAAAAATATTTTTCATATTTTTTATAGTGCTGAGTTGGGAGAAATGTCCCGGAAATGACTTTCTCGGCTATAGCAGGGTTCTCAACGCTACCAATGCACATGTTCTGAGTGTCCATGATTTTAATAGCATTCGGCTTCGTTATGGGCATTTCGTAGTTTCTCCTAATGCGCTCGCTAGGCTTTTTTTGGGTTTCTATCGCTGAAAATATTTACTCCGTCAGGATGAATTTGGCACTTGCTGGAGAGTGCTTCAGGTTATTTTTTTATGAGCAAAAAAATATCGGTGTAGTTGTCGTTGGTTAGGTTTTTAATTTTTTGAGGTCGTCATTCTTTTTGATCGGCGATCCATCAAGAAATGTCCTGCTGCGCTAGGCTGATATCTGAAATCTTCATGATCAAACAAAGCTCTTCGAAATCGTCAATTGAGTTGTGGTTTATAGCGTATTCGCTGACATCTTCAGTGATGACAACTCTCAAGATGTTTCCTGTTCTTGTGTTCTTTGCTGAAAATATCGGATTTGCATCCATGAATGGAGTGCCGTCGGCAAAATGAGCGCTGTAATGAGGGCTCGTAAAGTCTTTGGCTATAGAGCGCCGCTTCTGAAGTTCGTTGTTGAAAATTTCAAAAAAATACTCTTCTAGTTGCTTGTGGCTTTCTGGGTTTGTTAGATAGTCTGTGTGCATTTCATTGCTCCGTGTAAGCCTTGTCTGATCTAATCTCGATGTCGACACGTTCGTAAGATTTTTGAGCGGTTGATTTGGATGTACAACTCTCTTGCAATTTCGGAGATAAAGATGTAGAGGTAGTTGCTTCTGGCAGAGTAGAGTGTTGCCGTAGCAATCCTTTGTATTACTTAGTCAGTGCTGGCAAAGAAATTGCGTTTTGTTCCAATATCTGCATTGCCTTATCTAGAAGTATCAATGGTAGACCTGTCTGGGCACCGTACAGGTCAACGAGGATGATTTGTTTTCTAGCGTGGCAAGAATTTCAGCTCTATTCATGATGGTTGCACCGTCAGGTCGGATTATTTCTTGATCTAATTTCCTTCAAGTGTTTTTGCAGTGCTCTTAAGTCTGGCGGGTTTTTTCTTGCGCTCTGTGAACTCACCCAAGAAGAAACTTTTGACTTTATGAGTTCTATCCCTTCTTGCGTGAAGTCACTCATTCGAAGTTCGGTGTCGATAAATTTGTTTTCCTGGTCGAGTATGGTTTTAGTTAGTAGGCCTTCCTCTAGAAAGAAGAGCCGCAGGGTCGTTAAAAGTCGTATGGCTATTTCTTGGCTTGGCAGGTCCGGGACAAGCTCATTGTGTTCATTGAAGGTCTGATACCGTTGAGCTTCAGATTTGATGGTGCCCCAAATTAGTGGATCTTTCGTCATTTTATGGTTCTCTGATAATTCTAGAGGGCTCTGTTTAGATACTAGGTTTTCGAATGCCAGCGTGTCGCCTTCCCGCACATACCAGGTGAGCCACCGTTGGCGTCGATGACAGCGATGGGCAGGTTATCGCTGTTGTAAGTGTAATGGACCTTGTTTTCCAAACTTTGTTAACCGATGTGTGAGTTTTTAAAGATCAGTACTATCTCGTATTCCCTAAGTGCTATCCGGCTATCGCGAGAAGCAAAGCCGCTTGATGCTTGTCAAAGTACATGTATATTGTCGAGCTCTACAGTCAACTCTCCGGAGGGAGTAGCGATCATTGTGAGCTCTAACGTAAGGTCCGATTTGCCTTCGGCTTTAGACCATAGAGGGCAGGTGACGGACCATGCCTTAGGTATTGAGTTTGTAATTTCTATAATAATTGCAGATGTTAGTTCGCTCCAGGGTACTGGTATCAGTGTTTCTCCGTATTCTTCAATGGCATTTTCTATTTCTTTAGCATTGAGTCTGACTCCATGGCACATATTTGATAATGACTCATAGTCCGCCGATGCAAGCAGTTCGGTGATGTCGTGCAATTTTTTAGTGATTAATTTGTGCTCTGCGTTCATTTGGTTTTTTTCCTGTTGCCTACAGTCCGCGTTGGTGTATTAAGGTCTATCCCAATGCTTTCGAAATATTGGTCTGCGCGTAGCACTTCAAGCCTCGAGTCCTCAGGAGAGTAGCCTGCAGCTCGCAATGATTTATAGCCAATTCGCCTTTCAGCACCATATGTGCCTCCGCCAGGCTGTCTCTGCGCCTGAGTTGCGGCATAATGAGGTGTGCCGATTTTTGTGGATGGCCCCTCCAGTTTAACCCCTGGTGCGTGATTGGTATTATATCCTGGCAGCTCTCTAACAGCTGCATCTTGTATTATGTGATGTGCGTCTTTTTGTCCCGCTGCTCTAAGTTCGCCGACGCTTCCTTCTGGGAATTCGCAGTCACATTTCTTTCTTGCTAACCCCAGCGGATCGATCCAAGAGTTTGGATTAGGGGCGTACTGGTAGAGGTTAAGGCCACCGGCAAGTCCGATTGGATCTTTCCCAATAAACTGCCCAATGCCGGAGTCGTAGTACCGATACCTGTTGTAATGTAAACCAGTTTCGATATCGAAATACTGCCCCTGAAAGCGTAGCGGATTACGAATCTCCGCCCACTTCGCCCCGTCACTCCGCTGCTCCTCCGCCAAACCCCAGGCCTTGTACCTCCCGCTCCAGGCAATCTCCCCATCTTCACCGGTCAACTCCATCGGCGTCCCTAGCTGATCGCACTGGTACCACGCCATCGCATCAAACGCTTTCGGCATCGGCTTATGCAGCCACACCGGATCCTTGTCGATGTCATACGGGAACACATACACCGGTTGGCGCAACAACTCGACAACATGGTTGGACACCGCCTGCGCCACCGGCACGAAGGTCCCGGGCTCGAACACATAGTGAGTGGTGTGGCCTTTGCCTTCCCGGTCCCGGCACTCGAATGCCAGCGTGTCGCCTTCCCACACATACCAGGTGTACCCACAACCCAACTCTTCATCCCGCTGCAGCCGTGCATTCTGGTTCCACACCGGGCCGGCCTGCGGTCGGTCGCGGTACTTGGCGCGTGAGTGCTTGTACAACCGCCGCCCGAGCGCGTCGTAGGCAAAGGTGACAATCAGTCGGTCATCCTCGTACCGCCGCAGGCGGTTGTAGAGGTCCCAGTCAAAGTGGCCTTTCTTGCTGCCCGTGGTGCGCTCCGCCAGGTTGCCGCGTTCGTCATAGCGGTACTGCGTGCTGCAGTAGCTGCGCAGTACGTTGTCGTTGATCCGGCGGGGTGAATGTGGGTTGGGGCCGGGCGGGGCTTGTGGGTCGAGCAGGTTGCTCGCCGGGTCGAAGGCGAAGAGCTCTTTCTTGTAGAAATTGCCCGCTTCCAGCAGGCGGCCGACCGGGTCGTAGCGGTAATAGGTGTCACCACGGGTCAGGTCATCCACGCGGGTGAGCTGGCCGCTGAGGTCGTATTGATAGTCGCGCACCGCGATGCGCCGGGTGGCACCGCGTCGGGCCAGGGTCTGCTGCTGCAACTGGCCATTCGGGGTCCAGGTCTGGCGTTGAACCAGACCGTTGCCTTGCTCGCGGCCAATTTCCCGATGCAGGTCGTCGCGCTGGTAGCTGAGCAGTTCGTGCTCGTCGAGCTTGAGGCTTAGCAGGTGGCCGCTGCCATAGGTGAGCCAGCTGACCCGGTGGCCATCAGGGCGGGTGGTCGCGATACGCAGGTTGAGGGCGTCGTACTCATGCTTGAAGACAGCGACCTTCGCTTCCTTCATGTACTTGAAGTGCTGGTGCTCGCGGGTGTTGTTGCCCGCCAGGTCGTAGAACCACTGCAGCTTGCAGGCCTTGTTCTCGGCAAGTAGCAGGTTGCCGTTGCCGTCGTAGGCGAAGGTTTCGCTTTCCCACTCCTTGCCACCGCGCTGGCCGGCATGGCTTTTCACCAGGCGGCCCATGGCGTCGTATTCGAAGCGGGTGATGCGGTCGCCATCGATGCGGCGGGTGGGCTGGTTGCTGCTTTGATCGTAGAGGTAATCGGTGACCTGCTTGTCGAAGCCGGTCTCCATGATCAATCGCCCGGCCGGGTCGTACTTGAAGCTGGCCTCGCTGTTGTTCTCGTTGCGCAACCGCAGCAACTGGCCGAGCTTGTTCCAGTGGTAGGTGAGGGTGCTGTCGTCGGGGTTGTGGCGTTGGTGAATCAGGCCGGCCTCGTTGTAGGCCCAGGCGGTACGACGGTTCAACGCGTCGGTATAGCTGAGCAGGCGGCCTTCGGCATCGTGTTCGAAGCGGTCCTGGGTGTTGTCGGGGTATACCAGGCGGGTCAGTTGCCCGGCCTGGTAGTGATACTCGGTGGTTTCCCCCGCTGCGTTGATCGCTTTGCTCAGTTGCCCGAGCCCGTCGTACTTCCACAGCGTGGTCTTGCCCGAGCAGTCGGTGTAGCTGGCCAGTTGGCCGTCGCGGGTGTAACCGAGCTTCTTCTCGCCACCGTTGGCGTCGATGATGGCGATGGGCAGGTTATCGCTGTTGTAGGTGTACTGGGTCTTGTTCTCCAGCGGGTCGAGCGTTTCGATGATGTTGCCGCGCTGGTCGTAGTCGTACTTCCACAGGCCGCCCTCGGCGTCGCGGGTCTTGAAGCGCTGGTCGAGGTCGTCGTAGGCGTGGTGCACCGCGGAGCCATCGGGGCGGGTGTGCTGCAGCAAGTTGCTGCGCTCGTCGTAGACATAGCGGTCGATACTGCCGTCGGTATGCACATGCTGGATGACGTTCTTGCCATCGTCGCGGAACAGCCACTCTTCGTTGCCGTCCGGGTAGATGATGCGGTAGGTGTAGCCGAGGTAGTCGTAGTAGTGGCGGGTTTCCTGGCCAAGCGCATCTGTGACGGTGGTTAGGCGGATATGCTTGTTCCATTTCAGGCGCGTATCGAAGCTGCCGTCATCGGCCCATTCGCGCACGGCTTTCGCGTCCGGGCCTTCGCCCTGCCATTCAAGGCTGGTGCCCCGCCCGGTGCGGTCGGTGTAGCGCGTGACCAGGTGGTGCTGGTACTGGTAGGTCCACTGCGCCCCATGTTCATCGCGTGCCGCGCGAAGGTCGCCCTGGTCGTCGTGGTCGTAGCTGGCCAGCTGTCGCGTTTGCCGGCCGTCCTGCATCAGCCAGAGTGCCTTGATGCGCCCATGCTCATCGAGCTGGGTATGCACATGCTGGTGCTGGTCTTCATCCTGGTAGGTGACCAGGTCGGAGAGCACTGCCTTGCCGGCGTGCTGGTGCTCGTAATGCAACGCGATGCGCGCGCCGCCGCGCTGGATGATGCCGACCAGGCGGAAGTGATCGCCGACGCGCTGGTAGTGTTCCTGGCGCTGGTGGCCGTGGGCCAGGCTCAGGTGGTTGTCGTCGACCCGGATGAGTACCGTCTTCTCTACCGGGTCGTAATGGGGCTTGCCAACCTTGGGCAGGGCGTAGCTGTGGGTGCGGCCATCGTCGGCGTGGTACAGCACACCCTCGTCAACCACATCGAAGCGCATCGAGAATGGCGTGATCCAGCGGGCACCGAACTCGCTGTCATCGTAGGCGTCCAGGCTGGAACGGTAGGTGCGTGCCCAGGCGACAGGAAACACGCCTGGCAGGTTGAAGTCGACATGCACCAGGGTTTCGGTACCGCGTGCATAGCTGATGCTCTTGCTGGTGCCGGGGCAGGTGCCGTTCAGGTCGCAGCGTGGGTCGTTTTTAGGTCGGGCCTCGTTGCGGGTGGCTTCCACGCGGCTTTCGGTGCCCTTGTCCTTTGCCACACCCGAGCCGTGCGCCGGGGTATTGGCCGACACCCGGCGCGCGGGTTTGCGCTTGCGCAGGCCTGCATTGAGCTGGGCGAGGAGCCAGGCAATGCTGTTTTGCGTGGCGGGGTCGGCCAGGGCGGTCAGCATCTGCCGGATCAGCTGGGCCAGGCCCCTGAGCACATTGGAGTGTGGCTGGACGAGCTTCAAGACCCAGCCAGTGTTGCTCGCTGCAGCTTTGTACCCCTCGGTCGCGCCGTACTGAACCGCACCAGCGGTGGCGCTGATGACCGCTTCGGCCCGGGTCAGCAGGTCCCAGAGGGACGGCTCTTCGATGGGGGCGTAGATTGCCTGGGCGCTGTTGATGATCGCCTTGCGCTGCTGGGTGGTGTCGATCTCGCCCTTGGCGATGCGCTCGATGGCATCCGCCAGGCTGTTGAGTGTCTGGAAGCCGGTGTTGGCGGCATTGTTCAAGATGCCAGGCAGTTCGGTTTCGGCCCGCTCGACGAAGGTTTCGATTTCGCCCATCAGCATGGCACTGAGGTGGCCGACCATGATGTTCATGACGGCTTGGGCGAAGTCACCTTTGTTTTTCTTCAGTTGCTGTCGGGCCAGGAACAGCACCGGGCGCAACGTCATCCGTGCGGCGGCCATGGTCGGCGGGACGGGTACTACGCCGATCAGGTTGATGCCCAGGCTGACCCAGTCCAGCGGGTCATTCGAGCCGGTCTTGGCCAGATGGATGATGTCGCCCAAGGCGTCGAACAAGGCGACGATGTTGCCCACCACCGGCACTGCACCGGCCCAGGCCTTGACGGTGGCCAGGTCTATGGTGTTGCCGCTGAGTTCCAGCAGCCAGGCGTTTACCGTGGCTTCACCTTGGCCGATGTCCTGGGCGACCAGGTTGTTCAACGGGACCAGTGCGATTTCGCGTTCTTCGATTTCTTTCTTTTCTTGTGGGGTCATCGTTTCAATTCCCTTCCCGGACGAGTGAGGTAGCCAAGGCACTGGCAGTGCCGAGCCGGGAAGGGGGAGGGGCCGAGGGGGCGATGGCGTCGAGCGGGGCCTTGAACGCTTGTGCCGCATGCTTCGCGAGGTTTTCGGTGCCCTGCAGGGCGGAAGGTAGCGTCAGCGCTGCAGCCGGGCCTGAAAAGTCCTTTCTCAGGTTGCCGAAATAGCTGCCGGCTACCCATGGGTCGGCTGGGTCTTTCTCGAAATCAACGGCTGTGGGGCCCGGGCTTACAGCTGCTACCGCCGCAAATCCTTGTTCGTCCAGCGTGCCTTTGAGCACCTGGCCCAGCGCGTCCTCTACCTGGTACCCGGAGCCTTTCAAGGGGCGGTTGTTGGCGTAGTTGCGGAATAGGTCGAGGTTGCCTTTGTCGGTTTTGGGAGCGTCCGGGAACGTGGCCGTCTGGCTTTGTGCACCTTTGTAGATGAAGTCAGTCGCGTGCGCGGTGTACTGGCCAGCGGTGGCATGCAGGATTCCCCCTGCGGTGTAGGTGGTACTGCTGCCGCCCCCCTGGATGACCAGTTCCTCCTTGGCGCTGAGGGTGATGCGTTCGGCGGTGACGCTGACCTTGAGCTTGGCCAGCAGGTTGATGTTGTCCTTGAGCGCCTTCAGGTCGATGTCGCCGGTGGCCGCGACCAGTCGCCAGCCCATGCTCTGGACGAACTGGCGTACCCCTCGGCTGGCACTGATCAGCAGGCGCTTGCCGATGGCCAGGCTGGTGTGGCCACCCGTGCTCAGGCCCAGGTGTTCGCCGCTGGCGATGTGGGTGGATTCCGGGGTGGTGGTCGCGATGCCGGTCGGGCTGGCGAGCACCAGCTGCGGGTCGGCCAGTTCCGGAAACCGGTTGGCTTCAGGGTTGCCGCCGTAGCCGCAGATGGCGTCGTGCTGTGCCTTGAGCGCTTCACCGACCTCATCCTGATCGCCACCTTCCTGGGCCAGGTGGTCGCGGGCGACCCTGGCGAAGGTGGTGTGGTACTGCTGTGCGGTCTGCAGGCGTTCGGCGGTTTCGGCCAGGTCGGTGTGGTGCTGGACGGCGCGGGCGCGCAGTTCGGTGGTCAGCAGCAGGCCGCCGCCTGCGCGGATCACCCCGTGGGTATCGGTGCGCAGCTCGAAACCTTGCCCACGGGGCTGGCCACCGAAGTGACGCGGATGGGTCAGGTAACCCAGGTGCAGCGCGGTGTGGTCGTGGTCACTCATCAGCGCCGCGCTGATCTGCCCGGTGGTGTCGTCCAGGCGTAGTTCGTTATGCCGCTTGCCGTGGTGCTCCTTGCTGCGGATCGGGCTCAACGCCTTGAACTCGGGTAGGCGATACGGCGGGCGGTTGACGATGTGGTAGCTACGCCCGGTGATCATCGGTTGGTCAGGGTCGCCGTCGAGGAAACTGACCACCACTTCCTGGCCAATGCGGGGTATGGCCATATGGCCCCAGGTGGCACCGGCCCAGGCCTGGGTCACCCGCACCCAGCACGAGCTCTTGTCGTCGTCCTGGCCCAGGCGGTCCCAGGGGAACTGCACGCGCACGCGGCCGTGCTCGTCGCAGTAGATTTCCTCGCCGGGCGGGCCGACCACCTTGGCCATCTGCGGGCCGTCGATCACGGGCTTGGGGCACGCAGGGGCATGCCATTCGGCCCGGGCTGGAATCAAGGTGGCGGTGAGGGTGTAGGAGGTGCCGACTTCGGCTTCGGCAGCATCCTCTTCCAGCGCTGTGAACTGCTGCCCCTTGTGCGTGATCTGCATCGGCCGCCAGAGGATGTTCAGGTCCTCACGGGCATGGCCGGCCAGCTGGAAGGCGATGCCCGGCTGCAGGCGCGCGTCGTCGCCTTTGACCTGGGCCACCCGGGCATCGCCGAACAAGGCGTTGATACGGGTCTGGGTAAACGGCTTGCCGGCGTTGTCGTGCTTGTAGCGGCCGGGGTAGTCGTAGCGCTCGTACTCGTTGCCCTGGTTGCCCATGTCCCTGGGGTACAGGGTGTGTTCCAGGTTGTAACGCGGGTGGGTGAAGGTGTAGTCGCGCTGGACCTGGATACTGGTGCGTACCTGTTCGCGATAGCGGAAGTCATGCAGGCAGGGCTGGCGCGCCGTGCCACCCCGGTTGGCCACGTACAACACCGGGTCGCCTTCCAGGCTGCCGAACTGGCTGATCTGGTCCGCCTGGACCACGCCATGGCTGCCTTGGCTGTGCTCGAAGACCGAGATCAGGCCTTCTTCTGCCGATAGCCGCCAGAAGAAATCTAGGTCCAGATCACCGGCCTGTACGCAGAACTCACGCGTCTGGTGCGGGTTGACCAGGTACTGGGTCAGCGTTCCCCATCGGCGCTCGCGGAACAGTTCTTCGAGCAACTGCGGCACGGGGCGGTGCTGGAAGATGCGCCAGTCCGACTGCAGGCCGGCGCGGGCTAGCTGCGGTTCGACAATGGCGCGGTAGCGGGTGCGGCGGTGGCCGGTCTTGCCCTGTTCGAAGCTGCTGATCAGGCCATGCACGTGACGCACCGGTTGCTCCTGCTGCCAGATGGTCAGCAGCGCGGGGTGGTCGAGCAGGGTGGCGAAGTCGGCATCGTCGGCGAAACTCACCAGTTCGACTTCCAGGCGATACAACTGGCTGACGCCTTCGGTCAGCTCGAATGACACGACATCAAACTGAATGGCTTCGTCGGCTGGGGTGCTGAAGGTAAAGCGCACATCATTCAAGTTGCTCATGGGTACTCCTGCGGTTCGTCCCATCGGGCAGGTTCATGAAACCGGACGCGTCCTAGGACGCGAGGCATTAGTTGTGCTCACGACCGTAATGAGGAATCCGTTCCTGGTCGTGAAAGTTGCTTCCTAAAAATTTGTAGGAAGTTTCGCTAAATGCAGGATCTATCTTGTTTCGGGCAAAGTTTTACTTGCTGCGCCCATCGGCACAGTGACTGTTGCGTCATGTCAGTTCGACGTTGTCGAGTTCATGGCTGCAGCATCGCCTGCAGTGATGCCAGTACTTGCTGGGTAATGCCGTCAAGTTTGGTGGCGAAGTAGAAATACAGGCCTGTGCAGAACACGCCCATCACGCCCCAGGGCGTCCACCAGGGCAGTTGACGGTTCATGCGGTAATGCCGGGGCGCGACATGGGCCAGAGGGTCGGTCAGGGGTTGCGATTCGGCTTCGGGGCCATGCAGTTCAACGATCCGGTCATGGACCCGCTTGAGCCAGGCGGCCAGTTGCTCATCGCCATTGGTCTGGTTGGCGTACTTGCCGCGGTAGCCCAGTGCCAGGCACCAGAACAGGAACACAAACAGGTCGTAGCGCTGTTCGGGGGCGTCCAGCAAGCGTTCGAGCACGCTGAAGAATTTCTCGCCACCCCAGGTTTCCTGATGGATGGCGCTGAGCAAGGACTGGGCCTTCCAGGACGAGTCGCGCCCCCAGGAGGTGGTCATCACGGCTTCATCGACCACGCAACACAAGCAGTAGGAAAACACCACGCGGTCGCCTTCGTCGCAGTGTTCAAGCTGGCGTACCTGCTCGACCATGCCGTGGATCATGTTCTTGACGTGGGCATGCAACTGCTCGACGTGGTCATAGTGTTCGGTGCCTTCCAGGCGGATGACCAGGCCGAACAGGGGAGAGGCGATGTCGAAGAGGGGGAATGTGGTGTTCGAGCGGGTGTCGAACCCCAGCGCGTCGACATGAGGGAACAGTTCGCTGAGTGGGGGAGCGGTGCGGGCGTCTACCCGGGTGTTCTCGAAGTCTTTCTCGGGCGCGTTGTTCATGCTCGGACCTCCTGGTCACATCACCGGCTGCCGCCCGGTCCGGGCGGGCCATAGCTGGCGGGTTGCGTTGGCGGTGTTGATGATCTGCAGTTGATGGAATGAGTTGCTGTTGGCGTACAACGTCATGAAGTGGGACAGCACGTTGCCGAACAGCTGCACCTCACCCTCGCATTCGAAGCCGGCAGGGTCGATGTGCAGGGTGGTGCGCATGCCCCGAACCGGCACGCCCTTGACCAGCCAATCGCAGGGCTCGTTGTCCACTTGTCTGATGGCGTCGAGGCGCTGGGTGGTATTGCGCTCCTGCTGCAGGTCATGGGCGGCGACAAAGTCGTAAACCCGCAGTACCGCGGCAAGGGTTGCAGGAGAAGACAGCGACAGGTTGTTCAGCGCAAGGTTGGAGACCAGCGCCCAGTGGCGCTCACCTTGGCCACCGCTCTGCAGCATCGGCGGGTAGCTGCGGGTGGGGCGGGTGAGGTTGCGATAGGTGACGAACGAGGGGGTGTCCTGGGTGGTCACATCGACTTCGCCAACCCTGAGCTGCTGCGCAAGGGGCCCGTTGCTGCAGGTAAGGTCGATGTTCAGTTCTTCGTGCAGGCCAAGGTAGGGCGCAAGGTTGTGATGCACCAGGCGTATCCTGTGTTGCACCTTGTCATTGACGGGTTCCTGCTCGATGTCCAGCTTGTAGTAGCGGGCGGGCGTCGGCTCGGCCAACGGGAAGTCGCGGTCCAGCGCCTCGAAGGGTTTGAAATCCTGTACATGGTCGTTGGATTTCTGACGTTGGCTGCTGACTCGATCAACGCTGAAAATTTCACCTTTCTTGCCGCCCTGGCGCCCCATTCGCACGGTTTCACACAGTGCCTGCCCATTCAACAGGATGGGCTCTGCCGTACAACTGAACAGGTTGATGGCAGGGATGCAGTTGAGCAGGATCGTTGTCTGGTCGATCTGTATGTCGGAAGGGAGGGGCGCACTGAAACCGAACTCCAGCTGGATATGAGCGGCGGCCTCGTCAGGCCAGTAGCTGCCGAGCCCGTCAATGCGAAACCCATGAAAGCGCTCCGGGAAGCAGAAGAATTCGTGCAGGATGCGGTAGCCATCCATCTGCTCGCCGGGGCTGGGCAGCAGCGCTTCATTTGCCTCGAAACCGACGAAGGCCACTGAGGGTGGTAGCGCAAAGCGGTGCTGGCCGATATGCAGATCAAGCTTGCTCAGGTGCTGCGCCAGCCACTGGTAGAGGGTGAGCGCATTGCGTTTACTGCCAGCCAGATGAAATCGCAGCTGGTCGCACTTCATCTGCCGCAGCGGCTGCTCGGACAAGGCGCCCAGGTCGATGCGCACTACCGGTGCTTCGGCACTGGGTTGCGTGGTGATGCTGCGAATTTCCAGCGGCGCGATAGCCAGGTCCGCGCAGGTGCGGAACTCGCAGCTCACGCCGTCAACGGCTCGGCTGAACACAGGGGTGCCCTTGGGCAGCACCTGGGTCTCGCTCAGCGCGTGGTCGACAGGCTGGAACTGCATCAGTGTCATGCTCGGCAGCGGGCGCAGAAAATTGGGGTAGAGCAGCTGCAGCAACGGGTGGGTCAGCTCGGGCAGATGGTCTTCGATCTTCATGACCAGGCGAGCGGTCAGGAAGGCGAAGTGTTCCATCAGGTACTCGCTGGCCGGGTCCGAGGCGGTGCGACCGAGGACAGGCGCCAGACGCGGGTCGTCCTCGACAAAGTCGTCACCCAATTCCCTTAGGGTCTGCTGCTCCTGCATGAACCAATCTTTGAACTTCATGTTTATCGCGTTGGACGCTCTATCTGGTGGCATGTGCCGGGGTTGATGAAAAGTGCGCATGGCTTATTTGTAGGAAAGTTCCCACAAGTTGCTGGGCTGTTAACTTTCCTGAAGCAAGTGCTTTTTATTTCATAATTCAGGTAAGTCGCCGGCGTCTGCAAGAAAAGTGTTAGCTGGTATTTCTTGCTTGATATCATTGAATAGTGTTTTTCAATGCTGCTACTGTTTTTGCCAGTGTGCACTGTGAGGTGCCTTAAATCATTCAGATATACAGTCGGTAAGGTTTGCCGCTATGAAAGTGAACAAGGTCAGTCTGCTGCGCGGTGTATTGCTGGTGCAGCGTCAGGCAATGCCGGTAGTTGTTGGTGTGGTACTGCTCGGCGTTGCTGCCGCAGTGGTCTGGCTATGGTGGTTGGGGCCTGAATGGCGGTGGCATGAGCAGCACCCGTTGGTTGACCTGCCGGTGCGGATTGCGGCAACCGTGCTGCTGGTGATGCTGCCATTGCTGGCATGGAGCGCGTGGGTGCATCGGCGCAACCGCTCGATCGTACGCGAACAGAAACGGCAGCGGCGCGAGGTGGAAGACCCGAGCCTGGTGTATCTGCAGGCCCAGCAGCGCTCCCTCGACAGCAGCCTGGCCCGCTTGCGCGACAGCCAGGGTGGCCGCGGGCACCGTTACGATGTGCCGTGGTACCTCATCCTTGGCGAACAGAATGCGGGCAAGTCGAGCTTCGTCAGCCGTTCGGATCAGCGTTTTGCACTCGCCCGCACCGATGGCGCCACCCAGCGGGCCAGTACGGATCCGGACCTGGCTTTTGGCATCGACTGGTGGGTAGGTGACGACGCGGTGCTGATCGATCCGCCGGGCGAGTTCATCAGCCAGCCTGAGCGCCCGGCGTATGTGGTCAAGCCCATCAAGGAGGAGGGGGGCGAAAACAACACCCTGCCAGTTGTGCAGGAGGCGGCACTGAAAGGGAGAGAGCTGGCCGAGCCCACAGGCCTGCCGGCTGGCGTCGAGCGACGCCTGTGGCGGCACATGATTGGCTGGCTTGCCCAGAACCGCAGCCGACGGCCACTCAATGGCGTGGTCTTGCTGGTGGATATGGTCAACCTGTTCGGGCGATCGGCGAAGGCGCGACGTGACCTGGCCTTGATGCTGCGCGCGCGCCTGACGGAGCTGGGCGGTGAGCTGGGTACGCGCTTGCCGCTGTACGTGGTGATGAGCAAGTTCGACTTGCTGGACGGTTTCGAGGAACTGTTCGCCGCGCTCCCGGCCCGTGAGCGGGAAGAGGTGCAGGGCTTTACCTTCACGCTGGGTTCGGTAAAGGACTTCGATGCCTGGCTGCAGGAGCTGGAGGGAGCCTATCAGGGCTTCCTGGGGCGCCTCGGCAGGCATCTGATGAGCGCTACCGTGGAAGCGCCTGGCAGCACGGGCAAGAGCGCCTGCTCGCTGCTTCGGGAGCTGAGCGGGGCGCAGGAGATGTTGCTGAATTTCCTTGGTGATGTACTGGTCAGTGACCGCTACAGCAGCCCACCCCTGGTGCGTGGCCTGTACTTTTCCTCGGTCTACCAGCGAGGCGAAGTGCGCAACCTGCTGGCGGATGCTTCTGCCCGCGCCTTTGCCTTCGCTGCCCCGGCTTTGTCGACCAAGCCGCAAGGCACCTCCGTGGTGTATTTCGCGCAGCGGCTGTTGCAACGCGTGGTCTACCCCGAGGCCGGCCTGGCGGGCGACAACCGCAAGGTCGCCCGGCGCAAGGGCCGCCTGTTGAAGGGCGGCGCCGTGGCGGCGAGTGTGTGCGGGTTGGCCATGGCCGGTGGTTGGGCGTACTTCTACAGCGTCAACCGTGACAAGGCGGAGCAGGTGCTGGAGAAAAGCCTTGCGTTCAGCAACACCAGCACGGACGCCAAGGATGATTTGACCGGGCGCAGCCTGCTGCTGCCGTTGAATGAGATCCGTGATGCCGTGAGCCTGTACGGCGATTATCGCTCTGGTTGGAGCGTGTTCACGGATATGGGGCTGTACCAGGGCAAAGCCATTGGCCCGCAAGTGGACCAGGCGTACCTGAGTGCCCTGGCCCAGCGCTTTCTACCGGTGATTGCGGGCGGCGTGGCAGCGTCTGTCATGCAAGCTGCCCCCGGTAGCGACGAGCAGTTGGCGGCATTGCGCGTGTATCGCATGATCGAGGATCGTGGTAATCGTCGGGCGGAGATGGTCGAGCAATGGATGGCTCGCGAGTGGCAAAGGGCGTATCCGGGCCAGGGCCAGCTGCAGGCCGCGCTGATGCGCCACCTCAGGTACGCTTTGGCCTACGCAGATGTCGAGCTGCCGGAGTATCGGAAAGTCGTTGCCCAAGCGCAGCAGCAGCTGCGCAAGCTGCCGCTGGCCGAGCGTGTCTACATCGGCTTGAGGCAGCAGGCTCGGGAGCAATTGCACGGTGAGCTGGATTTGCGCAACGAGATCGGCCCAGCGTTCGATATCGTCTACAGGCCACTGGCCGAGCGCGATCACCAGGCGGCCGTAGACGCCAATTTGTCCCTGCCACCTTTGCTGACGGCGACGGGCTTTCGCGACTATTTCGACCAGCATAGCCAGAACGTGGCCGACCTCGCCCTGGTCGACCAGTGGGTGCTAGGGGAGCGGCGTAGCCTCGACTACTCCGACATGGACCGCCAGGCCCTGGCGGAGCGTCTGCGAGCCCTGTATAGCGCCGACTACATCGACAGTTGGCGGCGTGTGCTGAACCAGTTTTCGGTTGCCGAATTCAGCGATCTTGCGCATGCCTTGGGTGTTCTGGAACAAGTCAGCGGCCCGGCAGCGCCGATACGCCGGCTGCTGGAAACCGTGCGCAGCAATACGCTGATCTATCCGCAGGCCGCGGACAGCGAGAAGGAATCGAACGCCGATCCGCAGGTTCGCATGCAGGCCATGGGCATCTATCGGTCTTTCGCGGGGCTTTCGGGGATGCTCGACGTGCGGGGTGACAAACCGTCCTACCATGACGAAACACTCCAGGCGATCAGCGCTGTACACGACTACCTGAAGGCGGTGCAGGACAGCCCTGACCGGGGCAAGGCCGCCCTGGCGCTAGTGTTGAGCCGTTTTTCGGAAACGGCGCCCGACCCCATTCGCAACCTTCAGCGCATTGCCACGGGCCTGCCGGAACCCCTCAATCGGCATGTTCGCCAGCTGGCGGAGCAGACTTCGCAGGTGCTGATGGTCATGGCGTTACGGGAGCTGGAGCAGCGTTGGGATGCCGAGGTTTACAGCGTCTACCAGGAGCGACTGGCCTCACGCTATCCCATCGACCCGGCCGGGCCGGATGTGTCGCTCAAGGATTTTGAAGCCTTCTTTGGCCCGCAAGGCCAGCTCAAGCGCTTCCAGGACCAGTACCTTGCGGTGTTTCTCGAAGACAACCTCGATGCGCTGTACTCCCGTGCGGATGAAGGTTACCTGGTCCGCCCCGAAGTCATGGTGCAGCTCAAGCAGGCTGAAGCCATACGCAACGCGTTTTTCGACAATCGCGGGGAATTGAACGTGAGCTTTGGCCTGGAGCCTCTGGCGATCAGCGGTGGCTTGCGCGGCAGTGTCTTCGACCTGGATGGGCAGCTGCATGCGTTTGCGGACCGGGCCAAGGAGCCGATCGGCATGACCTGGCCGGGCCCTGCCGGGGAGAGTGGGCATAGCCGTGTCACCCTGGTGCAGGTTGCGGGTACCACTGTCAGCCTGGGCTATCACGGCCCCTGGTCGCTCTACCGCCTGCTCAGCCGCGGTGGGCTGAATGCCCGTACATCCACCAGTATCGATCTCGGTTTCATGATTGCCGGCGATACGGCGCGCTACAAGGTTCACACCACGGGCGCAAACAACCCCTTCACCCGCCCGCTCTTTGCAGGGTTCGCCCTGCCGCAGCGGTTGTTGCGTGACAGACCGGCCAGCGAGGTGGCCGGGCGATAGGGCACGGCGCAGGCCACCCAAGAATCCCGATACCAGTGGCCTGGGTCGGGATTCGTTGTCTGTTTGTTCCGGTGCCTGGTCCGGCCTTCACAGGATGCTTTTTTTATTGGACGGATCATTTGTCACGGCGGTATTCACTGTCTTGCCTGAGTTCAACGGCGTTGTTCTCGAAGTGAACGTGTACGGTATGGTTGTAACCGCGTGCCTGGATGCGGACTGCATCTTTCCAGCGGCCCTTGGGGTTATCGCCCAGGCGAGCAACGACGGCGATGTAGCGGGTGCGCTCGTTGATTTCTTCGTGTTCGATGAACTTGAACTGGCCAGGGGTCAGACGGTAGTCATCGACGCTGATCAGCGTGGTGCCCAGTGCTTTATCCAGGTCTTCTTCGACTTGCTCATAAGTGGCATCCAGCAACAAGGAATCGTCCCGGAGTTGAAGTACCTTGAAAACGATGGATGACGGGGCTTGGTGTTGTGGTTGCAGGTCGAGTTCCTCAGGTAAAGCAGTTTGGGGCGTTGCGTAACTGGCCAATGCCGCAGGCGCCTTCGGCCCGACGATGGCTTGCTCGCCCTCGACAGAAGTGGGGTAGTTGCGGTGCAGCTGCTCCGCCAGTGAGCTCAGCTTGTCAGTCAGCTCGACAGGACTTGTGGCGCTGAGGTTGGCCGCCAGCTGTTCCGGGTGGCCATGCACCGGTATTTGCTCGCCTGAATCTGTCGGTTCGAGGCTGACAGGCGCAGGCGGGTCTGCGGCGTAGAGGCTCAGCGCCAGGTGGCTGATGTCATTGTTGGGGCCACCGACTGGCAAAGCCGGATCCATCGCCACCTGGTAGATCTTGCTGATCGAAGTACAACCACTTATCGCCAGGCAGGCCAGTAGCAAACCTACAGGCTTGTTCATTGCACCTCCTTGCCGAAGATTTCGACTATGGCCGGGTCAACCCGGGCTTGTGCGGCCCTGTCCAGATACGCCAACGGATCAAGCTCATCCACGGGACCAGGCATTGAGGCCCGGAAAAATCCGGCGATATCCGTTATCGGTACGCCAAGTACCTGCAGCGGGCACATCTGCTGATCAACCCTCACCTCGGAGAGCGGGTCCCTGCGGGTATGCGGCTGCGGCTCTTCCTCGTCCTCGCCCAGGTGTATGGCAATCTGATAGTCACCCATCTGCAGTCTGTCGTTGTGCCTGAGGCGGACAGGCGTGCCCGAAAGCAACTGGGTGTCACTGCCATTCATGAAACTCTTGCCGCTGTGGTCAATGATGCAGAAATGGCCTTCATGCCAGCCGATTTCGCAGTGCACCGGCAGGATGCGAACGCCCCGATCATGCAGGCGCCAAGCTCCTTGACTGCCGATGGAGCCGCCAGCCCGATCGAAGCGATGCCGCGGTTCGCTGCCGTGCAAGAGTTTTTCCGGGTTGAGGACGGTGAGCGTGACGCTGGGGGAGAGAACATTTGTACTCATGTGCGTACCGTGATGCGAACAGGGGGAGGTGTGGGGTCATTGCGGTTGGCGATGAAGCTTGTCCAACCGAGGTGGGTGCCTTGCTCGGCCCGTAGGCTGAAGGGTGGGGCTTGCTCGGCGCACATGCGTAACTCCAGGTCATAGGCCCCGACATCACGGAGCAGGAATTCCACCAGCCGCGCCAGCCTCTGGTAGTTGTCACCGCTGGGCAGGAATTGGCGGAACTGTTGCTGATCCAGGCCTGCGATCACAATGGTGAACTTGCTGCTGCGTGACTCGATGCTGTCGCCAACCAGGAAGTTGTTGCCGAGTTGGTAGTTTCTGGCCCCCAGGCAGTTGCGTTGGGAAGTGGGAATCGAGACGGTGCGCTTTTCGAATTCGCGGATGGCGACCTGCTGGAGGTCGAAGCAATGCGCGATCATGCCGGCTACCATGCCGGGGGAGCGGCTGCGGCTGGCGATCATTCCCACGAAACTGAGCAAGCGGCTCCAGGGTAGCGGCGTAGCGCCGCGTAGTGCTGAGTCGTCCAGGCCGATCAGGGCGAAGACATAGCGGGAGAAACCGTCCTTCGCGCCCGGTTGGAAGCGTACGTAGTAGCGGTACTTGCGCCACGCTTGATGGAGCAGGGTATGAAGGCGATGGTTGAAGAAATTGAGGAAAGCCGGGCGTAAACCGATGCCGTGTGCGTTTTCGTAGGCGATCTCGTCAAGGTAGTAAGTGGGCAGTGGCGAGTCTGTGCCATGCAGGCCCAGAAAACTTGCCTGGATGCGGTAGCGGTCGTCCTTCAAGCGATCGGCGCGCAACACGTCGGCAACAGGGAAAGACAGGCTGGGGGACACTTCCAGCCGTAATCGGCGTCGCGTCTCTCGAGCAAGTGGGCGTTGTTCCAGATCGTCGTCGTGTACGTGATACAGCAATTCCAGTAGCTGGAAATAGGCGTACTGGTGGGCGCTTTCCAAAGCGATATCGACCTGGCCAGCGGCGTGCAGAACTACTGGTTTTTCCATGGTTGAGTCTCTTGCCGTAACTAACGGGTGCAAAGTGAATGCTGATCGTAGTCGATGTTTTCTGATTCAGATCATTGTTTTCTCGTCTGAAAGTGGATATCGACCAATAAAAAGAACTTTCTGTAGGAAGTGTCTTTTTTTATTGGTGCGGGGTTGTTTATGTTGACTTTTTGGTAAGGCTTTCAGGAGCGAGGAATTAATAAGTTCATCGAAGGTTGAAGTTGGAAACCGCTTTTCGAATAGAGCCGGGAATTGCTTTATCGAGGAAAACGACGAGTGTTCGTTCACGCCGCGATGAACCTGCTATTCCTAAGAAGACCCCTGAACCCACCAAGGCCCGTCGATGCTGGTCATCGAGCAACTGCACAAATCATTCCTCACCCCCCAGGGCCCGCTCCCCGTGCTGCAGGGTGTCGACCTGCGTCTGGCGCGCGGCAGCAGCCTGGCGCTGATGGGCGAGTCGGGCAGCGGTAAGAGCACCTTGCTGCACCTGGTGGCCGGCCTGGACCGTGCCGACAGTGGCCGCATCCTGATCGACGACACCCCGCTCGACAGCCGTTCCGAGGCGTCGCTGGCGTTGTGGCGGCGGGAGGGTATAGGCCTGGTGTTCCAGCAGTACAACCTGATCAGCAGCCTGGACGTGGGGGCAAACCTTGCGTTTCAGGCCCGGCTGGCCGGTCGGCATGATCCCCTTTGGCTGGCCTACCTGGCGCAGCGCCTGGGTTTGGCGGATTTGCTGGTGCGTTACCCGGAGCAATTGTCTGGCGGCCAGCAACAGCGGGTTGCCATCGGCCGCGCCCTGGCCGGGCGCCCGGCCTGGTTGCTGGCCGACGAACCCACCGGCAGCCTCGATGAAACCAGCAGCGATGAGGTGTTGAGCCTGCTGTTGCAGCTGGTCGCCGAGGCTGGCAGTGGGGTGCTGATGGTGACCCACAGCCCGCGGCTGGCGGCGCGCTTGCAGCAGCGTTGTTACCTGCAGGCCGGCCGTGTGCGGCCCGAGCAGGGCGGATGAGGCTTCTATCGCTGGCCCTGCTGGCGCTGCTCAGCCACTGGCGGCGCCATCGCGTGCAGTTTTTCAGCATCTTCACCGGCCTGTGGCTGGCCACGGCGCTGTGGACCGGCGTGCAGGCGCTGAACAGCCAGGCACGCAGCGACTATGCCCGCGCCAGCGCGGTGCTGGCCGGGCCGTTGCAGGCGCAACTGGTGCCGCGCCGTGGCGAGCGCTTCGACCAGGCACTGTACGTGCAGTTGCGCAGGCTGGGCTGGGCGGTGACGCCGGTACTGGAAGGGCGCTTGCGCTTTGCTGGTGAGCCGGCGCGCAGCGTGCGGTTGATCGGCATCGAGCCGTTGAGCCTGCCGCCGGCCAGCAGCATCGCCGGTGTGCAGCCCGGAACGTTCGATCTGCAGGCCTTTGTCGGCAAGCCCGGGCAAGCCTGGGTCGGGCCGGACACCTTGCGCCAGCTGCATGCAGGCCCCGGGGCCTCAGCACGCGACAGCGAAGGGCAGCTGCTGCCGCCGTTGGTTCTACAGCCAGCGCTGGCCCCAGGGGTGATCGTGGTCGATATCGGCCACGCCCAGGCGTTGCTGCATGCCCCCGGGCAGTTGTCGCGCTTGCTGGTGGCTGCCTCGCCGGGGCCGCTGCCGGCGGATATCGCGCCTTACCTTGAGCTGCAACCCCGGCAGGACGATGGCGGCTTGCAGCGGCTGACCGACAGTTTCCACCTCAACCTGACCGCCCTTGGCCTGCTGGCGTTCGTCGTCGGCCTGTTCATTGCCCATGCCGCAATCGGTTTGGCACTGGAACAGCGGCGCGGCCTGATTCGCAACCTGCGCGCCTGTGGCATCAGCTTGCAAACCCTGCTGTGCGCCTTGGTGCTGGAGCTGGGGCTGTTCGCGGTGCTGGGCGGTTTGGCCGGCGTGGCCAGTGGTTACGGGCTGGCCGCGTGGTTGCTGCCCGATGTGGCCGCCAGCTTGCGCGGCCTGTATGGCGCCCAGGTCGCCGGGGCGCTGAGCCTGCCCGCAGGGTGGTGGCTGATGGGCGTGCTGGTGAGCGTGCTGGGGGCGCTGCTGGCGGGTTTGGGCAGTGTACTGCGTGCGGCGCGCTTGCCGTTGCTGGCGCTGGCGCAACCTCAGGCATGGCGGTTGGCCCAGGGGCCTTGGTTGCGGCGCCAGGCCCTGGTGGCCGGCCTGTTGCTTTTGCTGGCCCTGGGCTGTGGCGTGCTGGGCGACAGCCTGCCCAGCGCGTTCGGCCTGCTGGCAGGCTTGCTGCTGGCGGCGGCGCTGCTGCTGCCGGCCTTGCTCGACCGGGTGCTGGCCTGGCTGGCGCGCCATTGCCGGCGGCCTTTGGCGCAATGGTTCGTCGCCGATAGCCGCCAGCAATTGCCGGCCCTGAGCCTGGCGTTGATGGCACTGTTGCTGGCGCTGGCGGCCAGTGTCGGGGTGGGCAGCATGACCGAGGGCTTTCGCAAGACCTTTGTCGGCTGGCTTGACCTGCGCCTGTCCGCCGACCTGTATGTCACCCCAAGAGACACCGCCCAGGGCTTGCAGATAGCCGAGTGGCTCGGGCAGCAGCCTTCGGTGGATGTGGTATTGCCCGGCTGGCGTGTGGAAACACAGCTGCAGGGCTGGCCGGTGCAGGTCCAGGGCATCGTCGATCATCCCGTCTATCGCACACGCTGGCCATTGCTGGCGCAGCAAAAGCAGGCCTGGCAACAACTGGCCGCCGGGCAGGCCGTGATGCTCAGTGAACAGCTGGCCAGGCGACTGAAGCTGCAGCTAGGTGATCGCCTGAGGCTGCCCGCAGACACTTCGCCAGCCCTGAGCGTTGTGGGCATATATGCCGATTACGGCAACCCCAAAGGGCACATGCTGGTCAACGCCGGCTGGCTGCGCGGGCACTGGCCACAGGCAACCCTGACCGGGTTGAGTGTCGATCTGGTGGGCGACCAGATGTCGGCGCTCGAGGCTGCATTGCAACAGCGCTTCGCCCTGGACGACAGCCGCGTGGTCGAGCAGGCGCGTCTCAAACGCTGGTCGACCGATGTGTTCAACCGCACCTTCGCCGCCACCGCCGCGCTCAACAGCCTCACCCTTGGCGTGGCAGGCATGGCGCTGTTCATCAACCTGCTGACCCTGGGCCAGACCCGCCTGGGCCAGCTGGCGCCGCTGTGGGCACTGGGTGTGCGGCGCACGCATCTGGTGTGGCTGAGCCTTGGGCAGACACTGTTGCTGAGCAGCCTTACCGTGCTGCTGGCGATTCCGCTGGGCAGCCTGCTGGCCTGGTGCCTGGTCGCGGTGGTGAACGTGCAGGCATTCGGCTGGCGTTTGCCGCTCTACGTGTTCCCTGCGCAACTTCTGCACCTGGCCGTGCTGGGCATGTTTACCAGCCTGTTGGCCAGCGCCTGGCCACTGTGGCAGCTGGCGCGTCGCCAGCCGCGTGAACTGTTGAGGCCGTTTGCCGATGAAGCGTAGCGCCTGGCTGTTGCTGTTTGGGTTGGTGGGCGGCTGTGACCAGCCCGCCGAGCAAAGCTATGCCGGGCTCGGGCAGCAGGCGGGCGAGTTCAGCCAGGTAAGCCGCGGCCATCGCCTGGAATTTCCGCGGGACCACGGGGCCCACGATGGCTTTCGCATCGAATGGTGGTATGTCACCGCCAACCTTCAGGACCTCCAGGGGCGGGACTGGGGCGCGCAGTGGACGCTGTTTCGCTCGGCCCTGCGGCCAGGCCCCGAGACTGCTGGCTGGAACAGCCCGAACCTGTGGATGGGGCACGCGGCGTTGACCGGCCCCGGGGGGCATCGGTCTGGCGAAACCTTGGCGCGTGGGGGTATCGGCCAGGCTGGCGTGCAAGCCCAGCCGTTCCGGGCGTGGATCAATGACTGGTCGTTGCAGGGCAGCAATGGCATCGAAAATCTGCAAATGGTCGCCGGTGGTGACGGCTTTCGCTATGACCTGCAACTGCACAGCGATCGGCCCTTGGTGCTGCACGGGGACCAGGGCTACAGCGAGAAGTCCGGCAAGGGGCAGGCTTCGTACTATTACAGTCAGCCGTTCTATCGGGTGAGTGGGGAAGTGCAGCGTGGCGGCCAGTGCATTGCAGTCACCGGCCAGGCCTGGCTGGACCGGGAATGGAGCAGCCAGCCGCTGGCTGCCGGGCAGACGGGTTGGGACTGGTTTTCCCTGCACCTGGACAGTGGCGCCAGGCTGATGCTGTTCCAGGTGCGCGAGGTGCAGGGGGAGGCGTATCGCGCCGGGACCTGGGTCGGCCCGCAGGGTGAGGTGGTGGCACTGCAGGGTGCGCAGATCCAGCTGCAGGCGCTGGCCTGGGCCCGGCAGAAGAACGGCAAGCAGGTGCCGACGCGATGGCGGGTGCAGGTGCCAGGGCATGGCGTGGATGTGCAGGTCGAGGCTGTGGAGTCGCAGGCCTGGATGGAGACGCGGTTCCCGTATTGGGAAGGGCCAGTACGCTTGACCGGGAGTGCGGGTGGGCGTGGGTATCTGGAGATGACCGGCTATTAGCACCTCATATCCCGGCCATGAGCCCAGCCCTTTGGGCTGCGCTGTTGCACAAGGAGCTATGCTCGAGAGCGTGTCATATTACCTGTGGGAGCGGGCGTGCCCGCGAAGAGCCCAACACGGTGCATGGCACTGTCTGCTGGCCGGCTTGTTCATATATCGGGCATGACGCGGTCCCGTGTAGGAGCGGCCTTGTGTCGCGAAAGGGCCGCAAAGCGGCCCCGGCAATGCTGTGGTGATGCGAAGATCGTGGGGGCGCTTCGCACCCCTTTCGCGACACAAGGCCGCTCCTACAGGGAATCGCGCCAACTTTTGGAATTTGGACAAGACAGTTGCTCGCACAGGTACTGCACAAGGCTTGAGGTCGATGCAGTCGAGGTGGGAGCAACTGTCTTGCTCAATTTCTAAAAGCTGGCGCGCCCCCTGTGGGAGCGGGCTTGCCCGCGAACACGGGCGAAGCCCGTGCCATCCACCGCGGTGTCGTCTCGCGGGTAACCCG
>Ga0268257_1000121_pt1 | contig 151488 bp, 138 predicted proteins | sample AgamicAtPrz_FD_200249 | JGI IMG/M metagenome (GOLD analysis project Ga0268257, IMG submission 200249) | Agave microbial communities from Guanajuato, Mexico - At.P.rz (v2) (version 3) | ecosystem: Host-associated > Plants > Phyllosphere > Phylloplane/Leaf | place: Guanajuato, Mexico | collected... | reverse complement strand
AATCTCAAATGACTATGTGATTTCTCGCATGGCCACTTGTGATGCTGATAATCTTGGCGACTATCAGTCCGTACTCACAAGCACCCACACGAATTGCTTGATTCAATTTGTTAAAGAGCGTTTGGCTAAGAGCTTTTCGTCTCAACCGAGGCGCGCATTCTACGCTTTCCTCATTTCGTGTCAAGCGTTTATTTTGAGGTTTTTCACGAAGAACTCGTTCAACTTCAAACACTTGACTCGCTGCGATCTCTCGTAGCGGGAGGCGAATCATACAGCGTTACAACCTGCTGTCAACTGCCTTTTTCACCGCTGCCGATCTGACGATCGAAGCACTTCCGCCACCCTCTTCAACAATCAACTCATTGATATTCAAGGAGTTTTTCGTTCCGATGTCGCTGGAAGTGGGGCGCATTATAAGGGGATCTGACAGGGCGTCAACCGTTAATTTCATAAAAATCAAAAAGATCGTGTCAGAAGCCCTGGTACCTACATAAGCAGCCCCAAAACAGAAGCAGGGAGGCCTATCGGCCTCCCCGCCTCTTCCTATATAGATAGCGCGTTACAGCACCCCGGCAGCCCGGAGCCGCTGCACCGCCGCCCCATCCAACCCCAGCACATCGCCCAGCACCGCCTCGGTATGCTCCCCCAGCAACGGCGGCGCCTGCCGATATTCCACCGGCGTCTCCGACAACCGGATCGGGCTGGCCACCTGCGGCACGCTCCCTGCCAACGGATGAGGAACATTCACTGCCAGCCCACGGGCCAGCACCTGCGGATCCTGGAACATCTGTGCCAGGTCGTTGATCGGTCCGCACGGCACGCCTGCCTTCTCCAGCTCGCTCACCCACTCGGCCGTGGTCTTGAACACCGTGGCCTGGCGAATCAGCGGAATCAGCTCGGCGCGATTGGCCACCCGCTGTTTATTGGTGGCAAAGCGCGGGTCATCCGCCCAGTGCGCCTGCCCGGCCACTTCCGCGAACTTGCGGAACTGCCCGTCATTGCCCACGGTAAGAATGAAGTTGCCATCGGCCGTCGGGAAATCCTGGTACGGCACGATGTTCGGGTGCGCATTGCCCAGCCGACGAGGCGCGGTTCCGGTGGTGAGGTAGTTCATTGCCTGGTTGGCCAGGCAGGCCACCTGGACATCCAGCAGCGCCATGTCGATGTGCTGGCCAATACCAGCCTGGTCACGGTGCGCCAGGGCCGCCAGGATCGCCACCGTGGAATACAGCCCGGTGAGGATGTCGGTCAGCGCCACCCCGACCTTCATCGGCCCGGCACCCTCCTCTCCCTCCGGGCGACCGGTCAGGCTCATCAGCCCACCCAGCCCCTGGATCATGAAGTCGTAGCCGGCACGCTTGGCATACGGCCCGGTCTGGCCGAAGCCGGTGATCGAGCAGTAGATGAGCTTGGGATTGACCGCCTTGAGGCTTTGATAGTCCAGCCCATAGGCCGCCAGCCCGCCTACCTTGAAGTTCTCGATGACGATATCCGACTTCGCCGCCAGCTCACGCACCAGGCGCTGGCCTTCCGGCTGGGTGAAGTCGATGGTCACCGAGCGCTTGTTGCGGTTGGCCGACAGGTAGTAGGCCGCCTCGCTGGTGTTCTCGCCCTGAACATCGCGCAGGAAAGGCGGCCCCCAGGAGCGGGTGTCGTCACCCGCCCCCGGACGTTCGACCTTGATCACATCGGCGCCAAGGTCAGCCAGGATCTGGCCGGACCAGGGGCCGGCCAGCACCCGGGAGAGATCAAGCACCCGCAAATGGGAAAGCGCGCCCATGGCCTGGTCCTCTATTAATAGAACGCCTGGATGCCGGTCTGCGCACGCCCGAGGATCAGCGCGTGCACGTCATGGGTCCCTTCGTAGGTGTTGACCACCTCGAGGTTGACCAGGTGGCGGGCCACGCCGAACTCGTCGGAGATGCCATTGCCGCCCAGCATGTCGCGGGCCAGGCGGGCGATATCCAAGGCCTTGCCGCAGGAGTTGCGCTTCATGATCGAGGTGATCTCGACCGCCGCGGTGCCTTCGTCCTTCATCCGCCCCAGGCGCAGGCAGCCTTGCAGGGCCAGGGTGATCTCGGTCTGCATGTCGGCCAGCTTTTTCTGGATCAGTTGGTTGGCAGCCAGTGGGCGGCCGAATTGCTGGCGGTCCAGGGTGTACTGGCGCGCGGTATGCCAGCAGGCCTCGGCGGCGCCCAGGGCGCCCCAGGAGATGCCATAGCGGGCCGAGTTCAGGCAGGTGAACGGGCCTTTGAGGCCACGCACATCCGGGAAGATGTTCTCTTCCGGCACGAACACGTTGTCCATGACGATCTCGCCGGTGATCGAGGCGCGCAGGCCAACCTTGCCATGAATAGCCGGAGCGCTGAGGCCGTCCCAGCCTTTCTCCAGCACGAAGCCGCGGATATCACCGGCATCGTCCTTGGCCCAGACCACGAACACATCGGCGATCGGGCTGTTGGTGATCCACATCTTGCTGCCGGTCAGGCGATAGCCACCGTCGACCTTGCGGGCGCGGGTGATCATCGAGCCCGGGTCGGAACCATGGTTGGGCTCGGTCAGGCCGAAGCAGCCGATCCACTCGCCGCTGGCCAGCTTCGGCAGGTACTTCTGCTTCTGCGCCTCGGTACCGAACTCGTTGATCGGTACCATGACCAGCGACGACTGCACGCTCATCATCGAGCGGTAGCCGGAGTCGATGCGCTCCACCTCGCGGGCGATCAAGCCGTAGCACACGTAGTTCAGGCCGCTGCCGCCGTACTGCTCGGGAATGGTCGCGCCAAGCAGGCCGACTTCACCCATCTCGCGGAAGATCGCCGGGTCTGTCTGCTCGTGGCGGAACGCTTCCAGCACACGGGGTGCCAGCTTGTCCTGGGCGAACTGATAGGCGCTGTCGCGAACCATGCGCTCTTCTTCAGTGAGCTGCTGATCCAGCAGCAGCGGGTCGATCCAGTTGAAGCTTGCCTTGCCAGCCATGTGCGGATTCCTCGAAAGATGGGAACGAATTGTTGTGCTGGATTGATCCTAGGCCTGATCGGTCCGCGGGACAAACGAGGATTGCGCACGGTTTAGTGATATTTTCTCACTTCGTAATCATCGAAATGCCCTGTTCAACGCCCTACAAGTGAGGTTGACGTACATGCGCCGCAAGATCCCCAGCACCACCGCCCTGGTCTGCTTCGAGGCGGCCGCGCGTCACGAGAGCTTCACCAAGGCTGCCCAGGAGCTGGCCCTGACCCAGGGCGCCGTCTGTCGCCAGATCGGTGGCCTCGAGGCCTTCCTCAATGTCGAACTGTTCCGCCGCTCGCGCCGGGGCGTGAAACTGACCGAAGCCGGGCTCTCCTACAGCCGCCAGGTGGCTGCGCAGCTGGATGCGGTGGAGCGCGACACGCTTTCGGTGATGCGCCAGCAGGGCGCCAACGTGATCGAACTGGCGGTGGTGCCGACCTTCGGCACGCAATGGCTGCTGCCGCGCCTGAAGGACTTCCAGCAGCGCCATCCCGAGGTCACGGTCAACCTGACCAACCGCACCCGCCCCTTCCTGTTCGCCGACACCCCGTTCGACGCCGCCATCTATTTCGGCGACGCTGACTGGTCCGGCACCCAGTCCCACCGCCTGATGGGCGAAAACCCCATGCCGGTGTGCAGTCCCGCGCTGCTGGGCGGGCAAGCCAGCCTCGACGCCCGGCGCATCGCCGAGTTGCCCCTGCTGCAGCAGACCACGCGCCCCTATGCCTGGCGGCAGTGGTTCGACGGCCTGGGCCTGAGCGTCGAGCGGGACATGACCGGCCCGCGCTACGAACTGTTCTCCATGCTGGCCCAGGCCGCCATGCACGACATGGGTATCGCGCTGATCCCGCCGTTCCTGATCCAGCGCGAGTTGCAGGAAGGTCGATTGCTGGTCGCTAACAGGCATGCCCTGTCCAGCGACAAGGCCTACCATCTGATGATCCCCGAGCGAAAGGTGGAATCCGCTTCGCTGCGGGCGTTTCGCGACTGGCTGGTGGTGCAGGCACAGCAGTACACCGCCGCCAACTGAAGGCTAAAACCAAATAACTGACTCCGTAGTCAATTATTTTAAACACCTACAGATATATGGATTTGTCGCAAATTCGTAATCTGTTCCGTATAGCGGAAAAACCGTAGCAACCCTAATGACTACGCGGGTTTGCGGCTTATTTTGCGACATTCACAACGCCGTGAACGAAAACGACCGATTTTTTTTCATTTTTTCCCCTAAGCTGCGAATAGCGCGTACTTGACGGGCTGGCTTGGAATCGATGCGACATACGGTCACAGGGTGACTTGTAGTTTTGAGTTCGTTTCGCTTCAGAACCTGTTGAAGGCCCCTGGGTTCGTCTGCAAAATGCCTCTCCCGCCTCGAACCAGGCGGAGTCGTGCTCTACGGCCGCCCAGCCGCACCACCCGAAGTGCGCTGGTTTCCATAAAGACAATAAAGGTCACCGCAGGAGACATAGTCGTGCACATTGGTGTTCCTCTCGAGACGCAGACGGGTGAGACAAGGGTCGCCGCGACCCCGGAAACCATCAAGAAACTGGTAGGCCAGGGCCATCAGGTCACCGTGCAACGGGGGGCAGGGCTCAACGCCAGCATCCCGGACAGTGCCTATGAAGCCGTGGGCGCCACCCTGGGTGAAGCCACCGACGCCTTCGGCGCGCAGCTGGTACTCAAGGTGGTCGCGCCCAATGACCAGGAACTGGCGCTGATCAATAGCGGCAGCCTGCTGGCGGGCATGCTCAACCCCTTCAACAACGAACTGATCGGCAAGATGGCCGAGCGCGGCATCACCGCCTTCGCCCTGGAAGCCGCGCCACGCACCTCGCGGGCCCAGAGCCTCGACGTGCTGTCGTCCCAGGCCAACATCGCCGGCTACAAGGCCGTGCTGCTGGCGGCCCACCACTATCCACGCTTCATGCCCATGCTGATGACCGCCGCAGGCACGGTAAAAGCCGCCCGCGTGCTGATCCTCGGCGCCGGCGTCGCCGGCCTGCAGGCCATCGCCACGGCCAAGCGCCTGGGTGCGGTGATCGAAGCGTCGGACGTGCGCCCGGCAGTGAAGGAGCAGATCGAGTCGCTGGGAGCCAAGTTCATCGACGTGCCCTACGAGACCGATGAAGAACGCGAATGCGCCGAAGGCGTCGGCGGCTATGCCCGGCCGATGCCGGCCAGCTGGATGCAGCGCCAGGCCCAGGCCGTGCACGAGCGCGCCAAGCAGGCCGATATCGTCATCACCACCGCGCTGATTCCCGGGCGCAAGGCGCCGACCCTGCTCAGCGCCGAAACCGTGGCGCAGATGAAACCCGGCTCGGTGGTCATCGACCTCGCCGCGGCCCAGGGCGGCAACTGTCCGCTGACCGTGGCCGATCAGGTCGTCACGCACAACGGCGTGACCCTCGTTGGCCCGACCAACCTGCCGGCCCAGGTCGGCGCCGATGCCTCGGCGCTGTACGCGCGCAACCTGCTGGACTTCATGAAGCTGCTGTTCGACAAGGACGGCAACCTGGTCATCAACCTCGAAGACGACATCGTCGCCGCGTGCCTGATGTGCCGCGACGGCCAGGTCGTGCGCAAGAACGGCTGAGGAGCACGACAATGGAAGACATGCTGATTTCCCACGGCATCTACAACCTGATCATCTTCGTGCTGGCCATCTACGTGGGCTACCACGTGGTGTGGAACGTCACCCCGGCCCTGCATACACCGCTGATGGCGGTCACCAACGCCATTTCCGCGATCGTCATCGTCGGCGCCATGCTGGCCGCGGCGCTGACCGTCACCCCGGCCGGCAAGGTCATGGGCACACTGGCCGTGGCGCTGGCCGCGGTCAACGTGTTCGGTGGCTTCCTGGTCACCCGCCGCATGTTGGAAATGTTCAAGAAGAAAACCAAGAACGAGGGGCAGAAGTAAGCATGAGCATGAATCTGGTAACGCTTCTGTACCTGGTCGCCTCGGTCTGCTTCATCCAGGCGCTCAAGGGCCTCTCGCACCCGACCACCTCACGCCGCGGCAACCTGTTCGGCATGATCGGCATGGGCATCGCCATCCTCACCACGGTCGGCCTGATCTACAAGCTCGGCGCGGAGCTGGCGACCGCCGGCATCGGCTACGTCATCGTCGGCCTGCTGGTCGGCGGCAGCGCCGGCTCGATCATGGCCAAGCGCGTCGAGATGACCAAGATGCCCGAGCTGGTCGCCTTCATGCACAGCATGATCGGCCTGGCCGCGGTATTCATCGCCATCGCCGCCGTGCTCGAGCCGCAATCGATGGGCATCGTCGCCAGCATCAGCGACCCGATCCCCACCGGCAACCGCCTGGAGCTGTTCCTCGGCGCGGCCATTGGTGCGATCACCTTCTCGGGCTCGGTGATCGCCTTCGGCAAGCTGTCGGGCAAGTACAAGTTCCGCCTGTTCCAGGGCGCACCGGTACAGTTCGCCGGCCAGCACAAGCTGAACCTGATCCTGGGCCTGGCGACCATCGCCCTGGGCCTGCTGTTCACCTTCACCGGCCACTACAGCGCCTTCACCCTGATGCTGGCCCTGGCCTTCGTCATGGGCGTGCTGATCATCATCCCGATCGGCGGCGCCGACATGCCGGTGGTGGTGTCGATGCTCAACAGCTACTCGGGCTGGGCGGCGGCGGGTATCGGCTTCTCGCTGAACAACTCGATGCTGATCATCGCCGGCTCCCTGGTGGGCTCCAGCGGTGCGATCCTCTCGTACATCATGTGCAAGGCGATGAACCGTTCGTTCTTCAACGTCATCCTCGGCGGCTTCGGCGGCGATACCGATGCCGGCGCCGCGCAGGGTTCGAAGGAGCAGCGCCCGGTGAAGTCCGGCTCGGCCGACGACGCCACCTTCCTGCTGAGCAACGCCGACAGCGTGATCATCGTCCCCGGCTACGGCCTGGCGGTGGCCCGCGCCCAGCACGCGCTCAAGGAACTGACCGAGAAGCTGGTGCACAACGGCGTGACCGTGAAGTACGCGATCCACCCGGTGGCGGGGCGCATGCCCGGCCACATGAACGTGCTGCTGGCCGAGGCCGAGGTGCCCTACGACCAGGTGTTCGAGATGGAAGACATCAACGCCGAGTTCGGCCAGGCCGACGTGGTGCTGGTGCTGGGCGCCAACGACGTGGTCAACCCGGCGGCGAAGAACGATCCGAAGTCGCCGATCGCCGGCATGCCGATCCTCGAGGCCTTCAAGGCCAAGACCATCATCGTCAACAAGCGCTCCATGGCCAGCGGCTACGCGGGCCTGGACAACGAACTGTTCTATCTGGACAAGACCATGATGGTGTTCGGTGACGCCAAGAAAGTCATCGAGGACATGGTCAAGGCCGTGGACTGACCTGGTCTTACCCACATAGAAGCGCATAAGGCCCCTGGGGAGATATTCCCAGGGGCCTTTTCATTTGCTTGATCCAGATCAACGGCTCTACTTCCGGCCTTCGCCTACGACCATGGTCGCGGGACGGTTCCTGGCTAAATCTCTAGACTGCGCTTCCAGTAGCTTCAGTAGCCTGAGATAACAATCCATGTACCGTGATCGTATCCGCTTGTCCTCCCTGCACAGCAAGGTTATGAGTGCGGCTGACGCCGCTGGCCTGATCCAGGACGGCATGACCGTCGGCATGAGCGGTTTCACCCGCGCCGGCGAAGCCAAGGCCGTGCCCCACGCACTGGCCGAGCGTGCAAAACAGTCGCCGCTGAAGATCAGCCTGATGACCGGCGCCAGCCTGGGCAACGACCTGGACAAGCAACTGACCGAGGCCGGCGTGCTGGCCCGGCGCATGCCGTTCCAGGTCGACAGTACCCTGCGCAAGGCCATCAACGACGGCAAGGTGATGTTCATCGACCAGCACCTGTCGGAAACCGTCGAGCAGCTGCGCAACAAGCAGCTCACCCTGCCGGACATCGCGGTCATCGAGGCGGTGGCGATCACCGAGCAAGGCCATATCGTGCCGACCACCTCCGTCGGCAACTCGGCCAGCTTCGCGATCTTCGCCAAGCAGGTCATCGTCGAGATCAACCTGTCGCACCATGCCAACCTCGAAGGCCTGCACGACATCTACATCCCGACCTACCGCCCGACCCGCACGCCGATCCCGCTGGTGAAGGTCGACGACCGCATCGGCAGCACCGCGATCCCGATCGACCCGGCCAAGATCGTCGGCATCGTCATCAGCGACCAGCCGGACTCGCCGTCCACCGTGCTGCCGCCTGACCACGAGACCCAGGGCATCGCCGACCACCTGATTGCCTTCCTCAAGGGCGAGGTGGACGCCGGGCGCATGAGCAACAACCTCGGCCCGCTGCAGGCTGGCATCGGCAGCATCGCCAACGCGGTGATGTGCGGCCTGATCGAGTCGCCGTTCGAAAACCTGACCATGTACTCCGAAGTGCTGCAGGACTCGACCTTCGACCTGATCGACGCCGGCAAGCTGAGCTTCGCCTCGGGCAGCTCGATCACCCTGTCGAGCCGCCGCAACGCCGACGTGTTCGGCAACCTGGAGCGCTACAAGGACAAGCTGGTGCTGCGTCCGCAGGAGATCTCCAACCACCCTGAAGTGGTGCGTCGCCTGGGGATCATCGGCATCAACACGGCGCTGGAGTTCGACATCTACGGCAACGTCAACTCCACCCACGTCTGCGGCACGAAGATGATGAACGGCATCGGTGGCTCGGGCGACTTCGCCCGCAACGCGCACCTGGCGATCTTCGTCACCAAGTCGATCGCCAAGGGCGGCGCGATTTCCAGCGTGGTACCGATGGTCAGCCACGTCGACCACACCGAGCACGACGTGGACATCCTGGTGACCGAGGTGGGCCTGGCCGACCTGCGTGGCCTGGCGCCGCGCGAGCGCGCCCGGGTGATCATCGACAACTGCGTGCATCCGGACTACCGCGCAGCGCTCAACGATTACTTCGAGCGTGCCTGCCAGCGTGGCGGGCATACCCCGCATATCCTGCGCGAAGCCTTGAGCTGGCATGAAAACCTGGAAGAGACCGGGCGGATGTTGGTCGGTTGATCATCTTCACGGTTTGAAATTGCTGGGGGCGCTTTGCGCCCCTTTTCGCGGCACAAGGCCGCTCCTACAGAAGACCGCGATCACCTGTAGGAGCGGCCTTGTGCCGCGAAAAGGCTGCATGGGATCTACAAGGTCTGCACCAGACCCGGACTCGGCACCTGCAACAGGTACTCGATCAACGCCTCCACCGGCAACGGCCGGCTTACCAGGAACCCCTGCACCTGGTCGCAACCGAACGCCCGCAGCAGCGCCAGTTGCTCCTCGCTCTCCACCCCTTCGGCCACCACCTCCAGGTTGAGGTTGTGCGCCAGGTTGATCATCGCGTGCACCAGCTTGGCGTTCTCTTCGCGCTGCTCCATGCCGCCGACGAAGCTGCGGTCGACCTTGAGCAGGGTGATCGGCAGGCTGTTCAGGTGCACGAACGACGAGAAACCGGTCCCGAAATCGTCCAGCGAAAAACGCACCCCCAGGCGCCCCAGGGCGTCCATGGTCTGGCGCACCAGCTCGTTGCGCCGCATCACGGCGGTCTCGGTCAGCTCGAACTCCAGCCAGCGGGCATCGACGCCGTGCTCGACGATCAGCCGGCTCAGGGTGGCCAGCAACTGGCTGTCCTGGAACTGGCGGAAGCTCAGGTTCACCGCCATGTGCAGCGGCGCCAGGCCACGCTCGCGCAGGGCCTGCATGTCGCTCAGCGCCCGGGAGATCACCCAGTAGCCCAACGGCACGATCAACCCGCTCTGTTCGGCCAGCGGCACGAATTCGCTCGGCGCCAGCAGGCCGCGCTCGGGATGGTTCCAGCGCACCAGCGCTTCCAGACCGACGATACGGCCGTCGGCGAGATTGAGCCGCGGTTGATAGTGCAGTTCCAGCTCGTCGCGGCGCAGGGCGCGACGCAGCTCGCTCTCCAGGTCGGCCAGGCTGCGGGCGTTGCGGTTGATGCGCTCGTTGAACACATGGAAGGTGCAGCCCTGGCTGCTCTTGGCCTGGCGCATGGCGATGTGCGCGTGCCACATCAGCGGGTCGGCGCCGGCCTGGGCGCGGGCATGGGCGATCCCCAGGCTGCAGCCGAGCAGCAGGCTCTCGCCGTCGACCCAGTAGGGTTCGGTCAGCGCCTCGGTGATGCGTTCGGCCATCCACTCGGCGCGGTTGGGGTCGCGACGGGTGTCGATCAGCAGGGCGAACTCATCGCTGCCTAGGCGCGCCAGCTGGTCGCTCGCCTCCAGCTGGTGCTTGAGCCGGGCGACCACCTGCAGGATCAGGCGGTCGCCGCCCTGGTGGCCGAGGGCGTCGTTGACGTGGCGGAAGTTGTCCAGGTCGAGGTGGCCGAGGGCCAGGCCGCGGCCTTCGTTCTCGGCCAGGCGCGCGGTCAGCAGGGCCTGGAAGCCCTGGCGGTTGGCGATGCCAGTCAGCGGGTCCTGTTCGGCCAGGCGCTGCAGGGTGGCCACCAGCACGCCACGCTCGCGCACGTGGCGCAGGGAGCGACGCAGGGTGTCGGTGGTCAGCTGCGCAAGCACCAGCCAGTCGCTGACGCCCAGCGGCGCGCTGGCCGGCTCCTGCTCCAGCAGCAGGATGGTCGGCAGCTCGCAACGCCCCGGCGCCGGCTGCAGCTCGGGCGTGGCCAGTACCACGGCCTGGCGGTCGTTGGCGAACAGGCTGTCCACTGCCGCCCAGTTCGGCGCGGTCAGCAGCACGACGCTGCCGCCCATCGGCTGCAGGCACTCGCGCAGGTGCAGGGCCCATTCCGGCTCATCAGCCAACAGCAGCAAACGCAGGGGTTCGACAGGCGTGGACAAGCGGGCTCCTTAGACATGGGCGGTGGAACGGCGAGCGCGGGCAATCCTACCCGATTAATTGGAAATGATTTTCACTTTTAGTCGTTGCCCTTCCCTGGCCGCCATCCCGACGCAATCTGACGTGCATCCTGCGCGAAAGTAGCAGATGCGGCAAATCCGATTCGCGCCCTGCATCACAACGTCAGACGGTCGCGCATTAACAGCCCCATGCCTGCTAGAATGCGCGGCTATTTTCTGGTTACCCCCGGTTTCTAGCATGTCCCGACTCAATCCCCGGCAACAGGAAGCCCGAGACTACGTCGGCGGCCCTCTTTTGGTGCTCGCCGGTGCAGGCTCCGGCAAGACCAGCGTGATCACGCGCAAGATTGCCCACCTCATCCAGAACTGCGGCATCCGCGCCCAGTACATCGTGGCGATGACCTTCACCAACAAGGCCGCGCGCGAGATGAAGGAGCGGGTCGGCACCCTGCTGCGTCCGGGAGAAGGCCGGGGCCTGACGGTGTGCACCTTCCACAACCTGGGCCTGAACATCATCCGCAAGGAGCACGAGCGCCTGGGCTACAAGCCGGGCTTCTCGATCTTCGACGAATCCGACATCAAGGCGCTGCTGTCGGACATCATGCAGAAGGAATACTCCGGCGACGACGGCATCGACGAGATCAAGAACATGATCGGTGCCTGGAAGAACGACCTGATCCTGCCGCCAGAGGCCCTGGAAAAGGCGCGCAACCCGCGCGAGCAGACCGCGGCCATCGTCTACACCCACTACCAGCGCACGCTCAAGGCGTTCAACGCGGTGGACTTCGACGACCTGATCCTGCAGCCGGTCAAGCTGTTCCAGGAGCACCCCGACGTGCTCGAACGCTGGCAGAACCGCGTGCGCTACCTGCTGGTGGACGAATACCAGGACACCAACGCCAGCCAGTACCTGCTGGTGAAGATGCTGATCGGCATGCGCAACCAGTTCACCGTGGTCGGCGACGACGACCAGTCGATCTACGCCTGGCGCGGCGCCCGCCCCGAGAACCTGATGCTGCTCAAGGAGGACTACCCCTCCCTGAAGATCGTCATGCTCGAGCAGAACTACCGCTCCACCAGCCGCATCCTGCGCTGCGCCAACGTGCTGATCGCCAACAACCCCCACGCCTTCGAGAAAGAGCTGTGGAGCGAGATGGGCGTCGGTGACGAGATCCGCGTGATCCGCTGCAAGAACGAGGAAGCCGAGGCCGAGCGCGTGGCCATGGAAATCCTCACCCTGCACTTGCGCACCAACCGCCCGTACAGCGACTTCGCCATCCTCTACCGGGGCAACTACCAGGCCAAGCTGATCGAACTGAAGTTGCAGCACCACCAGGTGCCGTACCGCCTGTCCGGTGGCAACAGCTTCTTCGGCCGCCAAGAGGTCAAGGACCTGATGGCCTACCTGCGCCTGCTGGTGAACCCGGACGACGACAACGCCTACCTGCGGGTGATCAACGTGCCGCGCCGCGAGATCGGCTCGACCACCCTGGAAAAGCTCGGCAACTACGCCACCGAACGCGGCATCTCGATGTACGCCGCCAGCGAGGAGCTGGGCCTGGGCGAGCACCTGGATGCCCGCTACACCGAGCGCCTGCAGCGCTTCAAGCACTGGCTTGACGGGGTGCGCCACAAGGTCGCCCTGGAAGACCCGATCGCCGCGCTGCACGAGATGATCCGCGACATCGACTACGAGAACTGGATCCGCCAGCAGACCGCCAGCGACAAGGCCGCGGAGTTCCGCATCAGCAACGTCTGGTTCCTCGTCGAAGCACTGAAGAACACCCTTGAGAAGGACGAAGAGGGTGACATGACCATCGAGGACGCCATCGGCAAGCTGGTGCTGCGCGACATGCTCGAGCGCCAGCAGGAAGAGGAAGAGAACGCCGAGGGCGTGCAGATGATGACCCTGCACGCCTCCAAGGGCCTGGAGTTCCCCTACGTGTTCATCATGGGCATGGAGGAGGAGATCCTCCCCCACCGCTCGAGCATCGAGGCCGACACCATCGAAGAGGAACGCCGCCTGGCCTACGTGGGCATCACCCGCGCGCGCCAGACCCTGGCCTTCACCTTCGCCGCCAAGCGCAAGCAGTACGGCGAGATCATCGACTGCACCCCGAGCCGGTTCCTCGACGAATTGCCGCCGGACGACCTGGCCTGGGAAGGCCTGGACGATGCGCCCGTGGAAGTGAAAGCCGCGCGCGGCAACAACGCCCTGGCCGATATCCGGGCGATGCTCAAACGCTGATCAACCATTACTCTTTAACTTTGCCGCATTTTGCGGCCACGGTGGCTTGTATGGCCGATTTGTGAGTTCAAATTCGAGTGCCAGGGTTCGGCACACAAGGCGCCGCGACGAGTCGTAGCCCAGCTACGGCGAGGAGTGGCAACGCAGTGTGACGAAGTCTGGCGCCGAAGTTGGACTTACAAATCGGCCATACAGGCCACTCATTACATCGGAGACACACAGTGGAAGCACTGCAGCAGAAGATTCGCGAAGAAGGCATCGTGCTTTCCGACCAGGTACTCAAAGTCGATGCGTTTCTCAACCACCAGATCGACCCTGCGCTGATGCAGCTGATCGGTGACGAGTTCGCCCGCCTGTTCGCCGATTCGGGCGTGACCAAGATCGTCACCATCGAAGCCTCCGGCATCGCCCCGGCGGTGATGACCGGCCTGAAGCTCGGCGTACCGGTGATCTTCGCCCGCAAGCACCAGTCGCTGACCCTGACCGAGAACCTGTTGACTGCCTCGGTGTACTCCTTCACCAAGCAGACCGAGAACACCGTGGCCATCTCGCCGCGCCACCTCAACAGCAGCGACCGCGTGCTGGTGATCGACGACTTCCTGGCCAACGGCAAGGCGTCCCAGGCACTGATCTCGATCATCAAGCAGGCCGGCGCCACCGTGGCCGGCCTGGGCATCGTCATCGAGAAGTCGTTCCAGGGCGGCCGTGCCGAGCTGGACAGCCAAGGCTATCGCGTCGAGTCGCTGGCCCGGGTGAAGTCGCTGGAAGGCGGCGTGGTCACCTTCATCGAGTAAAGCCTTGCCCTTACCCTGTAGGAGCGGCCTTGTGCCGCGAAAGGGGCGCGTAGCGGCCCCAGGATTTCAGCGTTCATGCATAGATCGCCGGGGCCGCTTTGCGGCCCTTTCGCGGCACAAGGCCGCTCCTACAGGGGGCCAGTCGCCTGTAACCCCGCCAGCAGCAACCGCTGATACAACTCCTCCTTCAAACCCTTCGGGTCATCCAGCTTCATCCGCGCCAACTGTGCCGTATATCCCTCGGGCCCTGGCGCATCCAACGCCGCCTTGCCCAGCTCCAAGACCTCGCTCAGCTTGAACTTGCTCTTCAACCAGTTCAGCGCCCGCAACAGATCCCGCTCCTCTGCCGTGAAATCAGTCCCCAGCGGATACTCAGGGAACAGCCGTGCATGCCGCGCCCGAACAGCCTCGAGCCGCTCAGGCCTATTGTCCATGAACCGCGCATCCAGCTCGAAGTCCTTGGCCAGCTTGCCCGCCGCCTTGGCCTGCTCCATCAGCTCGCCCTGAAAACGTGAATCACTGATCGCCAGCAACCGCGCAATCACTTCGCTGTCGGTCTGCCCGCGCAGGTCAGCGATGCCGTACTCGGTGATCACGATGTCCCGCAGGTGCCGGGGGATGGTGCAATGACCGTAGGTCCAGTAAAGGTTCGAGGTCACTTCGCCACCGGCCTCGCGCCAGCTGCGCAGCAACAGGATCGAGCGACCGCCCTCCAGCGCATGTCCCTGGGCGACGAAGTTGTACTGCCCGCCCACGCCGCTGAGCACCCGGCCATCCTCGAGCTGGTCGGCGACCCCCGCGCCCAGCAGGGTCATGCCGAACACCGTGTTGACGAAGCGCGCATCCCGACGCTGGCGACGCTTGCGCTCCTCCTGGCCGTAAAGCTCGTTGATGAAGCTGATGGCGCTCATGGCGAAACGTGCGCGCTGTTCCAACGGCATCTCGCGCAGGCGCTGGTAGAACGCCCGTGGCCCGAGGAAGAACCCGCCATGGATCAGCACCCCCTGCTCGTCGGCAGGACGGCGCACCACTCCGGCGTCGGCCAGTGCCAGCAGGCCATTGACGAACATCTCGCTGCAGCCGTACAGCCCCTGGGCGAAGGTATCCAGCCCCCCTTCCCGCTCGATCAGCGCCTGCCATGGTCCGATATCCAGCTCATCGAGCAGCGCACGATAGCCCTCGTTGTCGCCCTGGCGCGCCAGTAGCGCCGCCGTTATCGCATCGCCCATGGCACCAATGCCGATCTGCAGGGTGCCGCCGTCGCGTACCAGGGCGCTGGCATGCAGGCCGATGCAATGGTCCTGGGTGTTCACCGGCATGTTCGGGGTGGAGAACAGCCGACGTTGCTCGGGCTGGTCAATCAGCAGATCGAACTGCTCCAGACCCAGCTCCGCATCTCCGGGCATGTAGGGCAGTTCGTCGTGGACCTGGCCGAGCACCAGGATGGTTTCACCGGCGGCGCGGCGCCGGGCGATCATCGGCAGCAGGTCAAGGGTGATGTCGGGATTGCAGGCCAGGCTCAGGTGGTCGGGCCTTTCAGGCGTGGCCGCCACCAGTTGCGCGACCAGGTTCAGGCCCTTGGCGTTGATATCGCGGGCCGCGTGGCTGTAGTTGCTGCTGACATAGTCCTGCTGCGCCGCCTCGCTGTGCAGCAGGCTGCCAGGCTGCATGAAAAACTGCTCGACACGGATGTTTGGCGGGAGTCGGTCGGCACGCAGGTCGGCCAGGTAGGTGAGTTCCTCGTAATCGGCGAATACACGCTCGATGAAGGGTTCGATAAACCGCCTCTGCAAGCCATCGCCCAGCGTTGGACGACCTAACGACAGGGCGGTGTAGATGGTCAACCGACGCTCAGGCAGCTCACTCACCCGGGCATACAAGGCATTGACGAAGGCATTGGGCTTGCCCAAGCCCAGGGGAAGGCCCATATGAATATGGGCAGGGAGGCGTGACAGGGTCTGCTCGACAGCCTGATCAATGGAGCAGAGGTACATCTCGGCCTCCTGAGTCGTCCATGGGTTCAGGGGTTGGACAGTGGTCCACGCGGGTTGGTTGCAGGCTCCGACCTCATTCCGGTCGAGTGATCAATTATATACCACGCCTCCCAGGGACCGGTGTAAGTACTCAATGGATGGCTCAGATCTTTTGAAAACTTGAGACCTGAATATTTTGCAAACTTTACATACTCAGCATTGAAATGCATGGAACCCACAATTTCTTTCTGCACGGTAAGCAACTTTAATGCGGGCTCAAGGAATACCAACACACCTGAAGAGTACTGCTTATAATGAACTCCAGGCACGAGAATTTCAGGCTGCTTCGTAAACACCCCGTAGACATAGCCTCCATCACTGGAATTTCTAGCGTAGTGCAAGGCCTTTTCAAAGTCTGGCGTGGTATAGAAGCCAGGGCCATTAGCTTGCCTTTCTGAAAACACCAACGACACCCCACTTCTCAATGAGTGCTCATTTGCTTTATCACTGCCATGTAAAGAAATCAACTTGAGTGGTAATGAATTCTGGCTTGCAAGCGAAGCACCCACCCCATTTGGTGCTTTTTGGAAAAATCGTCCGACGGCACCAGAAAAGTAACGTTCTTTGGAGTGACCACTTGGATCGAAATAGTTTACTGGATCCCCCAGGCAGTACACATACGCATTCAAACCACCCCGTGCAAATGGGCTCAGGGAGTCCGGGCTACTGAAGCGCATCAACATTGGATTAAATGCTCGATAGCCATTACCCAAAAGATAATGACCGGTTATCGGTTCTAGTCGCTCGCCGTTAAAACCAAGGACAGTCGTCAGACCAGGATGGTAGCCATAAGGTAAATAGGCAAAGCTCTGCGGCAAACAGCAGGGATTGATTTTAGTCAGAATCGATCCCTGTTGAGCCACCGCCAACAAAACACTAACTCCTTTGTCGCTTAGCATGACGCACCCTCTGCCGCGGCTGGGTGCATCATTATCATGACTCCGCCTGAAACAGAGTACTGGTAAAAATGCCAGGTATCGGCCTGTAGGACTACAGGGCAAAAAACAAAGCCCGCCAGGATAGGCGGGCCTCGTGTATTTCATCTATGGCTTACAGCCCGGACATCTTCTTGATCGCACCCTTCAGGTCTTCATCCGAGCAATCGGCGCAGGTGCCCTTCGGCGGCATGGCGTTGATGCCGGTGATAGCCTTGGCCAGGATGCCATCGAGGCCGCCCTGGTGATCGGCGCGCTCTTTCCACGCCGCGGTGTCGCCGATCTTCGGCGCGTCCAGCAGGCCGGTGCCATGGCAAGCGTTGCAGTGCTTGGCGATGATCTCGTCCGGTGTCTTGGCACCGCCACCGCCGGCAGTGGCGGCCACTTCCATGCCCTTGCATTCCTGGCCCTGGACGCACACCTGGCCGACCGGCTCGAGGCGCTTGGCGATGTCGTCGTTGGTTGCAGCGGTTGCGCTCATTGCCCAAAGGGCGAATACGGCTGCTGGTACGGCCAGCATCTTCTTGATTTGGTTCACGCGAACACCCTCATGGTGGCTAATCACGCCCGCGGCCACGGAATTGCGAGCGTTGAAAAGTATAGCGGGAACCCGGAAGGCGTGAAACGACCACACTCAGGGAAAGGGTATTGGCGAATCAATGCACTGCGCTGGATCAAAAGTTCGACGGGGTCGCCGCACTGATCAGCCGCGCCGGCTCCTCGAACGGGTTGCGAAAGCGGTGTGGACGGGTGCTTTCGAAGTAGTAGCTGTCACCGGCTTCGAGAATGAAGATCTCGGTGCCGACCACCAGCTCCAGGCGACCTTCGAGCAGGATGCCGGTCTCTTCGCCGTCGTGGGTGAGCATTTCCGCGCCGGTGTCGGCACCCGGCGGGTAGACCTCGGTGAGGAAGGCGATGGCCCGGTTGGGGTGCGACTTGCCGACCAGCTTCATGGTCACCGCGCCATCGGAGATGTCGATCAGCTCGTGGGCCTTGTAGACGATCTGGGTCGGGCTCTCAGGCGCCAGCTCCACCGAGAAGAACTCGACCATGGACATGGGGATTCCGCTGAGCACCTTGCGCAGGGAGCTGATCGACGGGCTCACGCTGTTCTTCTCGATCATCGAGATGGTGCTGTTGGTCACCCCCGCGCGCTTGGCGAGTTCGCGCTGGGACAGGCCCTTGAGCTTGCGGATGGCTTGCAGTCGTTCACCGACGTCCAAAGCTGGAGCCTCCTGAATCGGTCGAGATGGGGGTAGTGTGAACGATATGATGGCAATGCCGTTCAGTATTTACAACACACAGCCCCGCAGCCTGTCCGCTTCAGCGCCTTATTCGCCGATATAGTCCAGAGGCACGCGTTTGAGATTGCAGAAGATCTGGTACGGAATGGTCCCGGCCTGCAGCGCCACGTCGCTGGCCAGAACCTGCTTGCCCCACAGCTCCACCGGGCTTCCGACAGTGGCCTCGGGCACCTCGGTGAGGTCGACGCAGAGCATGTCCATCGATACTCGGCCGATCAGTTGGGTGCGCTTGCCGGCCACTACCACCGGGGTACCGGTGGGCGCCTGGCGTGGGTAGCCGTCGGCATAGCCCATGGCGACCACGCCCACGCGGGTCGGGCGCGGGCTGACGAACTTGGCGCCGTAGCCCACCGGCTCGCCGGCCGGCAGCTCGCGCACGCTGATGATCCGCGATTGCAGGGTCATCACCGGCTGCAGGCGGGCCGCTTCGGCCTGCGCCACCTCGAACGGCGTGGCGCCATAGAGCATGATGCCCGGGCGCACCCAGTCGCTCTTGATGCTCGGCCAGCCCAGCACCGCCGGGGAGTTGCGCAGGCTGCACTCGGCGGCCAGGCCCTGGCGCGCGGCCTCGAACACGGCGACCTGCTGCTCGGTGGCGGCGGCATCGAGCTCGTCGGCGCGGGCGAAGTGGCTCATCAGCACGATGCGCGACACCTTGCCGCTGGCCAGCAGGCGCTGGTAGGCGTCGTGGTAGTCCTTGGGGTGCACGCCGACGCGGTGCATGCCGGTGTCCATCTTCAGCCAGATGGTCAGCGGCTTGCGCACCGAGGTCTGCTCGAGCGCTTCCAGCTGCCACAGCGAATGCACCACGCACCACAGGTCGTGCTCGGCGATCAGCGCCAGCTCGCTGGCCTCGAAGAACCCTTCAAGCAGCAGCACCGGTGCCTTGATGCCCGCCGCGCGCAGCTCCAGGGCCTCCTCGATGCAGGCCACGGCAAAACCGTCGGCCTCGGGCTCCAGCGCCAAGGCGCAACGCACCGCGCCATGACCGTAGGCGTCGGCCTTGACCACGGCCAGGGCCTTGGCGCCGGTCAGCTCACGGGCCAGGCGGTAGTTGTGACGGAGGGCTTGGAGGTCGATCAGGGCACGGGCGGGACGCATGGCGGCAGCCTTCTGGCAGTTCTGGTTTTCGATAAAGCCCCGGCGCGGCAGATGGGGGTAGGTACCCACCGCGCCGGGGTGAGGGAACAGGTGAATCGGTGTGAACTTCTTCGCGGGTAAACCCGCTCCCACAGGGGACAGCACAAATCCTGTGGGAGCGGATTTACCCGCGCAAGGGCCGGCGCAGACGCCCGCTTACTGGTGCGCAGGCGCCGGCTGGCCATGCTTGGCGATCTCGCGGCTGTTGCCATAACGCGAGATGTCCAGGCCTTCGGCACTGATCTGCGGCTTCTTGCGCGCGATCAGGTCTGCCAGCAGGCGACCGGAACCGCAGGCCATGGTCCAGCCCAGGGTGCCGTGACCGGTGTTGAGGAACAGGTTACGGAACTTGGTCGCACCGACGATCGGGGTACCATCCGGGGTGGCCGGGCGCAGGCCGGTCCAGAAGCTTGCCTGGCTCAGGTCGCCGCCGCGAGGATAAAGGTCGTTGACGATCATCTCCAGTGTTTCGCGTCGACGCGGGTTCAGCGACAGGTCAAAACCGGCGATCTCGGCCATGCCGCCGACACGGATGCGGTCGTCGAAACGGGTGATGGCGACCTTGTAGGTCTCGTCCAGGATGGTCGAGGTCGGCGCCATGTCGCCATTGGTGATCGGCACGGTCAGCGAGTAGCCCTTGAGCGGGTAGACCGGGGCCTTGATGCCCAGCGGCTTGAGCAGTTGCGGCGAGTAGCTGCCCAGGGCCAGCACGTAGCGGTCGGCGGTTTCCAGCTTGCCGTCGATCCACACGCCGTTGATGCGGTCGCCGGCGACATCCAGGCGCTGGATGTCCTGGCCGAAGCGGAACTCGACGCCCAGCTTGATGGCCATCTCGGCGAGCTTGGTGGTGAACAGCTGGCAGTCGCCGGTCTGGTCGTTGGGCAGGCGCAGGGCACCGGCGAGGATGTCCTTCACCCCGGCCAGGGCCGGCTCGACGCGGGCGATGCCGTCGCGGTCGAGCAGCTCGTAAGGCACGCCGGATTGCTCCAGCACGGCGATGTCCTTGGCCGCGGCGTCGACCTGGGCCTGGGTGCGGAACAGCTGGGTAGTGCCCAGGCTGCGGTTTTCGTAGGCAATGCCGGTTTCGGCGCGCAGCTCGTCGAGGCAGTCGCGGCTGTACTCGGACAGGCGCACCATGCGCTCCTTGTTCACCGCGTAGCGGCTGGCGGTGCAGTTGCGCAGCATCTGCGCCATCCACAGGTACTGGTCGACGTCGCCGGTCAGCTTGATGGCCAGGGGTGCGTGGCGCTCCAGCAGCCACTTGATGGCCTTGAGCGGCACGCCCGGGGCGGCCCAGGGCGAGGCATAGCCGGGCGAGATCTGGCCTGCGTTGGCGAAGCTGGTTTCCATGGCCACCGCCGGCTGGCGATCGACCACCGTGACCTCGAAACCTTGCCGGGCCAGATAGTAGGCACTGGCGGTACCGATCACACCGCTACCAAGTACCAGAACTCGCATTGTTGTATCCCTCGCACGCGGCTCGCCGCAGTCTTTTGTTGAAATGGCATGGATGCGCGCAGTATATGAATCTCCGACCAGTGCTATTCACTATATAAGCAGCTATATTTGGCGAGAATTCTCGGCAAAATCGCCTTTCACGGAGGGGCATCCCCTATGAGAACCCAGCACCAGAGCAAACGTGAACTGGACAAGATCGACCGCAACATCCTGCGGATCCTGCAGAATGACGGGCGTATTTCCTTCACCGAACTGGGCGAGAAGGTCGGGCTGTCCACCACCCCTTGCACCGAGCGCGTGCGGCGCCTGGAGCGCGAGGGGATCATCATGGGCTACAACGCCCGGCTCAATCCGCAGCACCTGAAGGGCAGCCTGCTGGTGTTCGTCGAGATCAGCCTGGACTACAAGTCCGGCGACACCTTCGAGGAATTCCGCCGCGCCGTGCTCAAGCTGCCCCACGTGCTGGAATGCCACCTGGTGTCGGGCGACTTCGACTACCTGGTGAAGGCGCGGATCTCGGAGATGGCCTCGTACCGCAAGCTGCTCGGCGACATCCTGCTCAAGCTGCCCCATGTGCGCGAGTCGAAGAGCTACATCGTGATGGAAGAAGTGAAAGAGAGCCTGTGCCTGCCGATCCCGGATTGAGGCTTCAGACCAGCACCTGACGGGTCGTGGCGATGAACTGGTGGACCAGTTGCTCGGCCGCAGGCTCGATGGGTTGCGCCGGCCCTCGGCCACGGGGACAGGCCAGGCGCGGGGTGGTGCCGAACAGGCGGCAGATCATCGGGCGCTCTGCATAGACCGTGCAGCCGTTCGGCCCCAGGTGCACGCAGTCCAGGCGCTCCAGGGCGGCGTCCTGCTCGGCCTGGGTCTTGCGCGGCAGGCGGGCCATTTCCTCGGCGGACGTGGTGACCGGGCCGCAGCAGTCATGGCAGCCGGGCTCGCACTCAAACGAGGGGATGAGTTCGCGCAGGAAGTGGATCTTGTGGCGGTTGCAGGACATGGGGCGGGATATCTGGAGAATGTTTGCCGAATTATAAGGCCAATCGCCGGCAAGCCGGCTCCCACAGGTCCGCTTTAAACTGTGGGAGCCGGCTTGCCGGCGATGGGGCCGGATGCCTATCCTCCCCCTTTGGCCTCAGCCCCAGGAATCGATAGATGATCCACAGCGCGCAGCACGCCGCCTCCTACTACGCCGCCAGCAGCGCGCCACACCCAGACCATCCGTTCCTGCAAGGCGAGCACAGCGCCGACGTATGCATCGTCGGCGGCGGCTACTCGGGCCTGAACACCGCCATCGAACTGGCCGAGCGCGGTTTCTCGGTGATCCTCCTGGAAGCCCGCAAGCTCGGCTGGGGCGCCAGCGGCCGCAACGGCGGCCAGCTTATCCGTGGCGTCGGCCACGGCCTCGAGCAGTTTCTCCCGGTGATCGGTGAAGAAGGCGTGCGCAGCCTGAAGCTGATGGGCCTGGAAGCCGTGGAAATCGTTCGCGACCGCGTCGAGCGCCATGGCATCGACTGCGACCTGACCTGGGGCTACTGCGACCTGGCCAACAAGCCCGCCGAACTGGAAGGCTTTGCCGAGGACGCCGAGGAACTGCGCAGTCTGGGCTATCGTCACGAACTGCGCCTGGTGCAGCCTGGCGACATGCACTCGGTGGTGGGTTCCGAGCGCTATGTCGGTGGCCTGGTCGACATGGGTTCGGGCCACCTGCACCCGCTCAACCTGGCACTCGGCGAAGCCGCCGTGGCCAGCCGCCTGGGCGTCGGCCTGTACGAGCAGTCTGAAGTGACCCGCATCGAATATGGCCCCGAGGTGAAGGTACACACCGCCCAGGGCCGGGTGCGCGCCAAGACCCTGGTGCTGTGCTGCAACGCCTACCACAACGACCTCAACCGCGAGCTGGGCGGCAAAGTGCTGCCCGCTGGCAGCTACATCATCGCCACCGAGCCCCTGGGCGAAGAACGCGCCCGCCAGCTGCTGCCGCAGAACATGGCGGTGTGCGACCAGCGCGTGGCGCTGGACTACTACCGCCTGTCTGCTGACCACCGTTTGCTGTTTGGTGGCGCCTGCCACTACTCCGGGCGCGACCCGCAGGACATCGCGGCCTACATGCGGCCAAAGATGCTCAAGGTGTTCCCGCAGCTGGCCGATGTGCGCATCGACTACCAATGGGGCGGCATGATCGGCATCGGCGCCAACCGCCTGCCGCAGATCGGCCGCCTGGCCAGCCAGCCCAACGTCTACTACGCCCAGGCCTATTCCGGTCATGGGCTCAACGCCACCCACCTGGCCGGGCGCCTGCTCGGCGAGGCCATCAGCGGCCAGCAAAGTGGTCGTTTCGATCTGTTCGCCAAGGTGCCGCACACCACCTTCCCCGGCGGCAAGCTGCTGCGCTCGCCGCTGCTGGCACTGGGCATGCTCTGGTATCGGCTCAAGGAGCTGGTCTGATACCAGTCTGAAGCAAGCCCTCTGTGGGAGCGGCCTTGTGTCGCGATAGGGCCGCAAAGCGGCCCCAGCGATTTCAACAGTAACCAGAAATCCGGCTCAGTCCTTCCAGAAGGGTTTGCGCCCTTCCTGTCGCGCCTGTTCCCAGGTCAGTCCGATATCGCGCAACTGCCGATCATCCAGTTGCAGCAGCGCCCTGCGGGTCCGCCAGCGATGCAGCATCAGGCCCCAACGACTCAGGCCGGCCGGCGCATTGAAGACCTTGGGCCGCTGCCCAGCCTCGAGTTCACCAGGCAACAGTTGCAAACGCACATCGCTCAAGCCACCCATCACTGCGTTCTCCCATCAGTTGATACCGTGGAGAAAGCATGCACCCTCGTGCCCTCGACAATACAGGCTCAACGGAGGCTTATTATTCCCATACAGAATTGGCAAAAAGTCAGTTGAATGAAGTATTTTCCAACAATCTGTATCGGTCATCGACCCGCAAACGCGTAGGAGTATGCCGTGACGCTCTACCTCAATCTCGCCGAACTGCTCGGCTCGCGTATCGAGCAAGGCCTCTACCGCCCCGGCCAGCGCCTGCCCTCGGTGCGCGCCCTGAGCGTCGAGCACGGGGTCAGCCTGAGCACCGTACAGCAGGCCTACCGCCTGCTCGAGGACAACGGCCTGGTATCGCCTCGGCCCAAGTCCGGCTATTTCGTCGCCGAGGATCGCCAGCTCCCCGCCCTGCCCGACATCAGCCGCCCCGCCCAGCGGCCTGTGGATATCTCCCAGTGGGAACAGGTGTTGGAGCTGGTCCGCGCCACCCCGCGCCCGGACGTGATCCAGCTCGGTCGCGGCATGCCCGACGTCGACAGCCCCACGCTCAAGCCACTGTTGCGCAGCCTGGCGCAGATCAGCCGACGCATGGACATGCCCGGCCTGTACTACGACAACATCCACGGTAACGCCCAACTGCGCGAGCAGATCGCCCGGCTGATGCTCGACTCCGGCTGCCGCCTGGGCCCGGCCGACCTGGTGGTGACCACCGGCTGCCACGAAGCGCTGTCGTGCAGCATTCGCGCGGTGTGCCAGCCCGGCGACATCGTCGCGGTCGACTCGCCCAGCTTCCACGGCGCCATGCAGACATTGAAGGGCCTGGGCATGAAAGCCCTGGAGATCCCCACCGACCCGATTACCGGCATCAGCCTGGAGGCCCTGGAGCTGGCTCTGGAGCAGTGGCCGATCAAGCTCATCCAGATCACCCCCAGCTGCAACAACCCGATGGGCTACATCATGCCCGAGGCGCGCAAGAAGGCCCTGCTGACCCTCGCCCAGCGCTACGACGTGGCGATCCTCGAAGACGATGTGTATGGCGACCTGGCCTACACCTACCCACGCCCGCGCACCATCAAGTCGTTCGACGACGATGGCCGCGTGCTGCTCTGCAGTTCGTTCTCCAAGACCCTGGCCCCGGGCCTGCGGGTCGGCTGGGTGGCCCCGGGGCGCTACCTGGAGCGGGTGCTGCACATGAAGTACATCAGCACCGGCAGCACCGCCTGCCAACCGCAGCTGGCGATTGCCGACTTCATCGCCGAAGGCCACTACCAACCGCACCTGCGGCGCATGCGCAGCCAGTACCAGCGCGGCCGCGACCAGATGTGCGACTGGGTGACCCGCCACTTCCCGCCGGGCACCCGCGCCAGCCGCCCGCAGGGTGGCTTCATGCTGTGGGTTGAATTGCCGGAAAGTTTCGATACGCTGCGCCTGAACCGCGCTTTACTGGAGCAAGGCGTGCAGATTGCCGTGGGCAGCATCTTCTCGGCCTCGGGCAAGTACCGGAACTGCCTGCGCATGAACTTCGCCGCCCGGCCCACGGCGCAGATCGAAGCCGCCGTGCGCAAGGTCGGTGAAACCGCCCTTCGTCTACTGGAGGCCGAGCACGGCGACGGGTAACGTTGCGCCGCCTGCCATTGTCCAACCCCATAAGCCCTTGTTGCACAGGACGATCCACCCTTGAGACTCCAGCGAGCCTTGCCTCTGCTGTTGGCGCTGCTGCTCGGCCTGACGGGCTGTGCCAGCGTCGGTATGCCCCGTGAAGTCAGCCAGGCCCTGCCGGCCGGCGACTCGGCGTTCGGCCGCTCGGTGCAGCGCCAGGCCGCGCCCTACGAGGGGCGTTCGGGCTTTCGCCTGCTGCCCAACAGCAACGAGGCGTTCCGCGCACGCGCCGAGCTGATACGCAACGCCCGGACAAGCATCGACCTGCAGTACTACATCGTCCACGACGGCCTCAGTACCCGCGCTCTGGTCCACGAACTGCTGCGCGCCGCCGACCGCGGCGTACGCGTGCGCATCCTGCTCGACGACACCACCAGCGACGGCCTGGACAGCCTGATGGGCACCCTCGCCGCCCACCCGAACATCCACATCCGTGTGTTCAATCCGCTGCACCTGGGGCGCAGTACCGGCGTCACCCGTGCCGTGGGGCGACTGTTCAACCTGTCGCGCCAGCACCGGCGGATGCACAACAAGCTGTTCCTGGTGGACAACAGCATGGCCATCGTCGGCGGTCGCAACCTGGGCGACGAGTACTTCGACGCCGAGCCCAACCTCAACTTCACCGACATCGACCTGTTGGGCGTGGGCCCGGTGGCCGAGCAGCTCGGCCACAGTTTCGACCAGTACTGGAACAGCGCCCTGAGCCGCCCCATCGGCGATTTCCTCTGGCGCCAGCCCGATGCCGACGACCTGTTCGCCAGCCGCCAGCGCCTGGAGGTGTCGCTGGCCGAGGCGCGGGTCGAGCGCAAGGCGCTATACGACCGCCTGATGGCCTACCAGTCGCAGCCGCGCCTGGACGTATGGCGCAACGAGCTGATCTGGGCCCACAGCCAGGCCTTGTGGGATGCCCCAAGCAAGGTGCTGGCGGACGACGAGCCGGATCCACGATTGCTGATGAGTCGGCAATTGGCCCCGGAGCTGAACGGTGTGCGCAAGGAACTGATCCTGGTCTCGGCCTACTTTGTCCCGGGCGAACCGGGGCTGCTGTACCTGACCAGCCGCGCCGACGCCGGCACCTCGGTCAAGCTGCTGACCAATTCCCTGGAAGCCACCGACGTACCGGCCGTGCACGGTGGCTATGCGCCCTACCGCCGCGCCCTGCTCGAGCATGGCGTGCAGCTATACGAGCTACGCCGTCAGCCTGGCGCCCCACGGCCGCGACTGGGCTTCCACGGCAGCTCCGATTCGAGCCTGCACAGCAAGGCCATGGTGTTCGACCGGCGCAAGACCTTCATCGGTTCGTTCAACTTCGACCCGCGCTCGGTGCTGTGGAACACCGAGGTCGGGGTGCTGGTGGACAGCCCGGAGCTGGCCGAATACACCCGCGACCTGGCCGTGCAGGGCATGGCGCCGGCGCTGAGCTACGAGGTGAAGCTGGTGGACGGGAAACTGGCCTGGGCGACCGAGGACAATGGCCAGCGGCATATGCTGGTGACCGAGCCCGGAGGGATATGGCGACGCTTCAATGCCTGGATCAGCAAGGCGGTCGGGCTGGAGAAAATGTTGTAGAACGCATCGCGGGGCAAGCCCGCTCCCACGCCGGTCGTGGGAGCGGGCTTGCCCCGCGATTGCTATCGGTCAGGCCGACGCCGGCTCGAAGGCATCCCGCCGCCGGGTCAGCACCACCAACCCCGCCGCCCCCACCGCCATCAGCAACGGCAGCGCGTGCCCGCTGATCCACTGGCTCCCCGCTCCGGCCAGCAGCGGCCCAAGCAGGCAACCGATGCCCCACAGCTGCGCCACATGGGCATTGGCGCGCACCAGTTCATCATCCCGGTAGCGCTCGCCGATCAGCACCAGCGACAGGGTGAACAAGCCACCCGCACTGGCACCGAACAGCACCCACAGCGGCCAGATCACCGGTGTGTGCAACAGCAAGGGAATCGCCAGGCTGGAAACCAGCAAGGTCAGCGCGCAGCCACTGAACAGCGTGCGCCGCGACATGCGATCGGCCAGGGCACCAATCGGCAATTGCAGCACCGCATCGCCCACCACCACGGTGCTGACCATGAACAACGCCACCTCCGTGGTGAACCCTTGCTGCAGGCAGTACACCGGCAGCAACGTCAGGATCATCGCCTCGAACGCCGCGAACAGCGCAATGGCCCAGGCGATCACCGGCAGGCGCCGGCAGAAGCCGAACAGGTCGCTGAAGGTCACGCTGCACGCCTCGGTGGTCGGCGCCCCTCCCCGGCCCAGCAAAATCAAAGGCGCAACCAGCAGCAGGCCGGTCGCGGCCCAGAAACCGAAGTCGTCGTCCGAGCCGAGGAAGCCCAGCACCAGCGGCCCGGCCAGCTGGCTCAGGGCATAGCTGCTGCCATACAGCGCCACCAGCCGCCCGCGCCACTGCTCGACCACCAATTGGTTGATCCAGCTTTCGCCGAGGATGAACACCACGGTCAGCGACATGCCGATCATCAGGCGCAGCAGCAGCCACAAGGGGTAGCTGGGTAGCAGCGCCACCAGGGCAATGGATACCGCGCCGCCCCACAAGCACAGGCGCATGGCTGCAGGCACACCGACCCAACCGGCCAGGCGGCTGGCCACCGCGGCCCCCACCAGCACGCCCAGCGCCGGCATCGCCGCCATCACGCCGATGGCGAACCCGCCGTAGCCCCAGCCCTCCAGGCGCAAGGACACCAGCGGCATGCTCACGCCGAGCGCGAGCCCGACACTGAGCACCGACGCCAGTACGGCAAAGTAGGTTCCCCAACGCATAGTGGCCTCCGGGTAAAAATCTGGCAAAAAGCATCGCGGGGCAAGCCCACTCCCACGACTGACGTGGGAGCGGGCTTGCCCCGCGAAAAGGCGCTACCTGATTACAGCTTGATCCAGGTCGCCTTCAGCTCGGTGTACTTCTCCAGGGCATGCAGCGACTTGTCACGGCCGTTGCCCGACTGCTTGAAACCACCGAACGGCGCGGTCATGTCGCCGCCGTCGTACTGGTTGACCCAGACGCTGCCGGCGCGCACGGCGCGGGCAGTCTTGTGGGCCTTGGAGATATCCGCGGTCCAGATGCCGGCGGCCAGGCCATACGGCGTGTCGTTGGCGATGGCGATGGCTTCCTCGGCGGTGTCGAAGGTGATCACCGACAGCACCGGGCCGAAGATCTCTTCCTTGGCGATCTTCATGGCGTTGGTCACGCCGTCGAAGATGGTCGGCTCGACATAGGTGCCACCGGTCTCTTCGAGGATGCGCTTGCCACCGGCCAGCAGCTTGGCACCGTCCTGGTGACCGGCGTCGATGTACGACAGCACGGTGTTCATCTGCTGGGTGTCGACCAGCGCGCCGACGGTGGTCGCCGGATCCAGCGGGTTGCCCGGCTTCCAGGCCTTGAGGGCCTCAACCACCATGGGCAGGAACTGGTCCTTGATCGAACGCTCGACCAGCAGGCGCGAACCCGCGGTGCAGACCTCGCCCTGGTTGAAGGCGATGGCGCTGGCGGCGGCCTCGGCGGCAGCCTGCAGGTCAGGGGCGTCGGCGAAGACGATGTTCGGGCTCTTGCCACCGGCTTCCAGCCAGACGCGTTTCATGTTCGACTCGCCCGCGTAGACCATCAATTGCTTGGCGATCTTGGTGGAGCCGGTGAACACCAGGGTGTCGACGTCCATGTGCAGGGCCAGGGCCTTGCCCACGGTGTGGCCGTAGCCTGGCAGCACGTTCAGCACGCCAGCCGGGATACCGGCCTCGATGGCCAGCTGGGCGATGCGGATGGCGGTCAGCGGCGACTTTTCCGACGGTTTCAGGACGATGGAATTACCGGTGGCCAGGGCCGGGCCCAGCTTCCAGCAGGCCATCAGCAGCGGGAAGTTCCACGGTACGATGGCACCGACCACGCCTACTGGTTCGCGGGTCACCAGGCCCAACTGATCGTGCGGGGTCGGGGCGACTTCATCGTAGACTTTGTCGATGGCTTCGGCAGTCCAGTGGATGGCCTGGGCTGCACCCGGAATGTCGATGGAGGAGGAGTCACTGATCGGCTTGCCCATGTCGAGGGTTTCGAGCAGGGCCAGCTCCTCGACGTGCTTGCGCAGCAGGTCGGCGAAGCGGATCAGCTTGGCCTTGCGCTTGGCCGGGGCCAGGCGCGACCAGACGCCGGATTCGAACACGGCGCGGGCGTTGTCGACGGCGCGGTTGGCGTCGGCCAGGTCGCAGCTGGCGACCTTGGCCAGGAAGCGTCCGTCCACCGGGCTCAGGCAGTCGAAGGTTTCACCGGATGCGGCATCGGTGTATTCGCCGTTGATGAAGGCGCGGCCTTCGATCTTCAGTTGCTGGGCACGCTGTTCCCAGTCCGCACGAGTCAGGGTGGTCATAGGAAACTCCTCTCTTGTTAAGGTGCAACGCCGCACTGAGGACTCACGGGCGCTGTCAGAAATTCTGGCCGGGCGACGAACGCACACCGGCATCCGACACCCTAAACCAGGGCGGACAAACTATCAATATATTTGACACGAATGGCCTAAACGCCTACTGATGTGCATTTTATTAAACAACAACAGGGTAATCACCATGAGCATCGCCAGTATCGTCGACTTTGCCCAGGTTCTCACCGAGGCCGAACGCTACCGCCCGGCGGCGGAGAAAATCCTCAAGGGCGAGCCTGACCAGGCTGTCTACAATCACTATTCCAGCCCTTGCGGCCAGTTCGCCGCCGGCGTGTGGGAGGGCGAGGTGGGCCAGTGGACGGTGAGCTATACCGAACACGAGTACTGCGAGATCGTCCAGGGCGTGTCGGTGCTGCGCGACCAGGAAGGCAACGCCAAGACCCTGCGTGCCGGTGATCGGTTCGTCATCCCGGCCGGGTTCAAGGGCACCTGGGAAGTGCTGGAGCCCTGCCGCAAGATCTATGTGCTGTTCGAGCAGAAGTAACCTTGTGGGAGCGGGCTTGCCCCGCGATTGCCGATTCGCAGACATAAAAAAACCCGCCACCTTTCGGTAGCGGGTTTTTCAGGTTACCGATCAATTACTTGATCTTGGCTTCCTTGTACACCACGTGCTTGCGGACGACCGGATCGTATTTCTTGATCTCGATCTTGTCCGGAGTGGTGCGCTTGTTCTTGTCGGTGGTGTAGAAGTGGCCGGTGCCGGCACTCGAAACCAGACGGATCAATTCACGCATGACGTTCTCCTTAGAACTTTTCGCCGCGAGCACGCAGCTCGGCCAGCACTACGTCGATACCACGCTTGTCAATGACGCGCATGCCTTTGGCGGATACGCGCAGACGCACGAAACGCTTCTCGGACTCAACCCAGAAACGGTGGTGCTGCAGGTTCGGCAGGAAACGACGACGGGTTTTGTTGTTTGCGTGGGAAATGTTGTTCCCGGTTACTGGACCCTTACCAGTAACTTGACAGACTCTCGACATGACTCAGCCCTCTAAAACCACATGCCCAACCCGGCATGGGTTGGCCGCTTAATCTCTCAGTCTTTGGCGCCAGGCGCCGTGATTCTGGAGGTCTTATCGACCGTATTCGCTGACGCGACAGGCCGAGCCCCTAGAAAAGAGCGCTGCTTTATACCAGAAAGACTCTGCCACAACAACAGAAGATGAGTATTCCGGTCGGGCCGAGCGCGCCTGGGCAGCATAACGACTGGGGCGGGAAGCTGTCGACCGCCCGTCGCCGAATTAATGCGAAAGGGTGTGGTCATTTGCCCATGTCCGCACTAGGGTAGGACATTTCCTGAATTTTCCAGACTGCACCGGCAGATGGGCCACCGACCAGCCAAGGAGTCACCATGCGTGCCGCCGCCCTATCCCTCCTGTTCACCACCCTGTGCGCCGCCGGACTGGCCCAGGCCGCACCGCTGTCGGTGTGCACCGAAGCCAGCCCGGAGGGCTTCGACGTGGTGCAGTACAACTCGCTGACCACCACCAATGCGTCGGCCGATGTGCTGATGAACCGCCTGGTCGAGTTCGACGCCGGCCTCGGCAAGGTGGTGCCGAGCCTGGCCGAAAGCTGGACGGTGTCGGCCGATGGCCTGATCTACGACTTCAAGCTGCGCCAGGGCGTGCAGTTCCACACCACGGCGTACTTCAAGCCGAGCCGCGAGCTGGACGCCGACGACGTGCTGTTCAGCTTCCAGCGCATGCTCTACCCGGCCCACGCCTGGCACAAGACCGCCCCGGGCGGCTACCCGCACGCCCAGTCGCTGCAGCTGGGCAGCCTGATCAAGGCGATCGAGGCACCCGACCCGCACACCGTGCGCTTCACCCTGACCCACGCCGACGCCACCTTCCTGGCCACCCTGAGCATGGGCTTCGCCTCGATCTACTCCGCCGAGTACGCCGACAAGCTGCTCAAGGCCGGCACCCCGGACAAGCTCAACAGCCAGCCGGTGGGGACCGGGCCGTTCGTCTTCCAGCGCTTCCAGAAGGACGCCGTGGTGCGCTACCGCGCCAACCCCGACTACTTCGCCGGCAAGCCATCCGTCGACCCGCTGATCTACGCCATCACCCCGGACGCCAACGTGCGCCTGCAGAAGCTCAAGCGCGGCGAGTGCCAGGTGGCCCTGTCGCCCAAGCCACTGGACATCGCCGAGGCCGGCAAGGACGGCAACCTGAAGGTGGTGACCACGCCGGCGTTCATGACCGCCTTCGTTGCCATCAACAGCCAGCACCCGCCGCTGGACAAACCCGAGGTGCGCCAGGCGATCAACCTGGCCTTCGACAAGGCCGCCTACCTGAAGGCGGTGTTCGAAAACACCGCCACCGCCGCCAACGGCCCCTATCCGCCAAATACCTGGAGCTACGCCAAGGACCTGCCCGGCTATCCCCTGGACCAGAAGAAGGCCAAGGCGCTGCTGGCCAAGGCCGGCCTGGCCAAGGGCTTCGAGACCACGATCTGGACCCGCCCGGCAGGCAGCCTGCTCAACCCCAACCCCAGCCTCGGCGCGCAGATGCTCCAGGCGGACCTGGCCAAGGTCGGCATCAAGGCCGAGATCCGCACCATCGAATGGGGCGAGCTGATCCGCCGCGCCAAGGCCGGCGAGCATGACCTGCTGTTCATGGGCTGGGCCGGCGACAACGGCGACCCGGACAACTTCCTCAGCCCGCAGTTTGCCTGCGCGGCGGTCAAGTCCGGGACCAACTTCGCGCGCTTCTGCGACAGCCGCCTGGACCAGTTGATCAATGCCGGGCGCACCACCAACGACCAGAGCGTGCGCAGCCGCCTGTACCAGCAGGCGCAGACGTTGATCCAGCAGCAGGCGCTGTGGCTGCCGCTGGCCCATCCGACGGCGGCGGCGCTGCTGCACAAAGGGGTCGAGGGTTATCAGGTGAGTCCGTTCGGGCGGCAGGACTTCAGCAAGATCGCCGTCAGCCGTTGACGTATGCGCAACCTGAACCGGCCTCTTCGCGGGTAAACCCGCTCCCACAGGTTACGCGCAAATCCTGTGGGAGCGGGTTTACCCGCGAAGAGGCCGGTGCAGCTTGCCCACGACTAACCTGCCAACCACCCATGCTCGAGCATCGACAACGGCTCGCCATCGCCGACGATGACATGGTCCATCACCCGCACATCGATCAGCGCCAGCGAGCGCTTGAGCATCAACGTCAGATGCACGTCATCCTGGCTCGGCTCGCAATTGCCCGACGGATGGTTATGACAGAGGATCAGCGCCGCCGCGTTGTGCAGCAAGGAGCGGCGCACGACCTCGCGTGGATAGATGCTCGCGCGGTCGATGGTGCCGCGGAACAGAATCTCGAACGCCAACGGTCGGTGCTTGGTATCCAGGAACAGGCAGCCGAACACCTCGCTGCACTCGTGCCGCAGCATGGACTTGAGATAGCGCCGCACCGAGGCCGGGCTCTCCAGGACCGACGCACGCTCGATGTGTTCGTCCAGATAGCGCCTGCCGATCTCCAGCAATGCCTGCAACTGCGCATACCGCACCGGCCCCAGGCCTGGCTCGCGCAGCACCTTGGTCCGGTCCGCCTCGAGGAACTGCCGAAGCCCGCCAAACTTCGCCAGCAGGCCACGGGCGAGGTCGAGCACATTGCGCCCGGCAACCCCCGAGCCCAGCAGTACGGCCAGCAATTCCGCGTCCGAAAGGATCGACGCCCCACGCTGCAACAGTTTTTCCCTCGGCCGCTCCTCAGCCGGCCACTCCCTGATGTTCATTTCCCCTCCTCGCCTGCCACTACGGCCCCTTTGGGCGCTGTGTTAATCTAGTTCGCTTCGAAAATGCGACGATCTGCCGCAGGCAGCTGTCGTCGCCACCCGCTTTCACTGGAATAAGGCAAGGCCTATGCAGCGGTTGTATCGCAAGCGCATCGTTCTCGGCGTGGGTGGCGGCATCGCCGCCTACAAGAGCGCCGAGCTGATTCGCCGACTCCTGGAACACGGCGCGCAGGTGCGCGTGGTCATGACCCGTGGTGGCGCCGAGTTCATCACCCCGCTCACGCTGCAGGCGCTGTCCGGCCACCCGGTGCACCTGGACCTGCTCGACCCCGCCGCCGAAGCGGCCATGGGCCATATCGAGCTGGCCAAATGGGCCGACCTGGTGCTGATAGCCCCGGCCACCGCCGACCTGCTGGCGCGCATGGCCCAGGGCATGGCCAACGACCTGCTGACCACCCTGGTGCTGGCCACCGATGCCACCGTGGCCGTCGCCCCGGCGATGAACCAGGCCATGTGGCGCGACCCGGCCACCCAGGCCAACCTCGAGCTGCTCAAAAGTCGCGGCATCCAGGTGTTCGGCCCGGCCTCCGGCAGCCAGGCCTGTGGCGACGTCGGCCTGGGGCGCATGCTCGAGGCCACGGACCTGGCCTGGTGCGCCGCCGAGAGCTTCAAGCGCCAGGCCCTGACCGGCAAGCACGTGCTGATCACCGCCGGTCCGACCCAAGAGAACATCGACCCGGTGCGCTACATCACCAACCATAGTTCAGGGAAGATGGGCTTCGCCCTGGCCGAGGCCGCCGCCGAAGCCGGGGCCAGGGTGACCCTCGTCACCGGCCCCGTGCACCTGCAGACGCCCGACCGGGTCAGCCGCATCGACGTGGTCAGCGCGCGGGACATGCTCGCGGCCTGCGAGGCGGCCATGCCCTGCGACCTGTTCATCGCCTCGGCTGCGGTCGCGGATTACCGTCCGGAAGTCGTCGCCCCACAGAAGCTCAAGAAGGATCCCACCACTGGCGACGGCATGCTGCTGCAGATGGTGCGCAATCCCGATATCCTTGCGACCATTGCCGGCCGGCCTGATCGCCCGTTCAGCGTGGGCTTCGCCGCCGAGACCGAGCACCTGCTCGACTACGCCACGCGCAAGCTCAAGGACAAGAACCTCGACCTGATCGTCGCCAATGATGTGGCCAACCCCAGCATCGGCTTCAACAGCGAGGAGAACGCCCTGACCGTGATCGACCGCCAGCAGCACCAGACCCTCTTCGCGCAGACCAGCAAGGGCAAGATCGCCCGCCAGCTGGTTGCCTTCATCGCCGAACGGCTCAACCAGGTTCAATAAGTTACATGCACGCTCTTCAAGCCAAGATCCTCGACCCACGCCTGGGCACCGAATTCCCCCTGCCGCAGTACGCCACCCCCGGCTCCGCCGGCCTGGACCTGCGCGCCCTGCTCAAGGAGGACACTGTCCTCGAGCCGGGCCAGACCCTGCTGATCCCCACCGGCCTGTCGGTGTACATCGGCGACCCGGGCCTGGCGGCCATGATCCTGCCGCGCTCGGGCCTGGGCCATAAGCACGGTATCGTGCTGGGCAACCTGGTCGGCCTGATCGACTCGGACTACCAGGGCGAGCTGATGGTCTCCTGCTGGAACCGCGGCAACACCCCGTTCACCATCACCGTCGGCGAACGCATCGCCCAGCTGATCCTGGTGCCGGTGGTGCAGGCGCACTTCGACATCGTCGAGCAGTTCGACGAAACCCAGCGCGGTGCCGGCGGCTTCGGTCACTCCGGCACCCGCTGAGCCGACAGCAGACCGCTCGGGCCATGGATGGCGAACTCTCTGGCGAAACCGCCGTCCAAGCGTTCAGTTTGCGCTTGCCCAGAAGCCTTTGACTTATGGAGTCCCCAGAGATGAACGACATGGCCCAGCTGGTCCCCGCACTGCCCGACAGCATCTTCCGCGCCTATGACATCCGCGGCGTGGTCGGCAAGACCCTGCATGCCGAGACCGCCTACTGGATCGGCCGCGCCATCGGCGCCCAGACCCTCGCCCAGGGCGAGCCACAGATTTCGGTCGGCCGTGATGGCCGCCTGTCCGGCCCGATGCTGGTCGAGCAACTGATCAAGGGCCTGGCCGACGCCGGTTGCCAGGTCAGCGATGTCGGCCTGGTGCCGACCCCGGCGCTGTACTACGCCGCCAACGTGCTGGCCGGCAAGTCGGGGGTGATGCTCACCGGCAGTCACAACCCGTCGGACTACAACGGTTTCAAGATCGTCATCGCCGGCGACACCTTGGCCAACGAACAGATCCAGGCCTTGCTGACGCGCCTGAAGACCAACGACCTGACCCGCGGCGAAGGCCGTGTGGAAAAGGTCGAGATCCTCGACCGCTACTTCCAGCAGATCACCGCCGACGTGAAGCTGGCCAAGCGCCTGAAAGTGGTGGTCGACTGCGGCAACGGCGCCGCCGGCGTGGTCGCCCCGCAACTGATCGAGGCCTTGGGCTGCGATGTCATCCCGCTGTTCTGCGAGGTCGACGGCAACTTCCCCAACCACCACCCTGACCCGGGCAAGCCCGAGAACCTGGAAGACCTGATCGCCAAGGTCAAGGAAACCGGTGCCGACATCGGCCTGGCCTTCGACGGTGACGGCGACCGCGTCGGCGTGGTGACCAACACCGGCAGCATCGTCTACCCCGACCGCCTGCTGATGCTGTTCGCCCAGGACGTGCTATCGCGCAACCCGGGCGCCGAGATCATCTTCGACGTCAAGTGCACCCGCCGCCTGACCCCGCTGATCGAGCAGCACGGTGGCCGTGCGCTGATGTGGAAGACCGGCCACTCGCTGATCAAGAAGAAGATGAAACAGACCGGTTCGCTGCTGGCCGGCGAGATGAGCGGACACATCTTCATCAAGGAACGCTGGTACGGTTTCGACGACGGCATCTACAGCGCCGCGCGCCTGCTGGAGATCCTCAGCAAGGCCGGGCAGGACGCCGAAAGCCTGTTCGCCGCGTTCCCCAATGATATTTCCACGCCGGAAATCAACATTGATGTGACCGACGAGGGTAAATTCAGCATCATTGATGCACTGCAACGCGACGCCGACTGGGGCGAAGCCAACCTGACCACCATCGACGGTGTGCGGGTCGACTATCCCCACGGCTGGGGCCTGGTTCGCGCCTCCAACACCACGCCGGTGCTGGTGCTGCGCTTCGAGGCCGACAGCGCCGCAGAGCTCGACCGAATCAAGGCTGTATTCCGCACGCAGTTGCTGCGGGTCCAACCCGGCCTGCAACTGCCGTTCTGACGACTTTACGTTCCTTACCTGGAGCCCTGCATGACCCTCGATCGCGATGCCGCTTCCCATGTAGCCGAGGTTTTGTCCGAAGCACTGCCTTACATCCGCCGCTTCGTCGGCAAGACCCTGGTGATCAAGTACGGCGGCAACGCGATGGAGAGCGAGGAGCTCAAGACCGGCTTCGCCCGTGACATCGTGCTGATGAAGGCCGTGGGCATCAACCCGGTGGTGGTGCACGGTGGTGGGCCGCAGATCGGCGACCTGCTCAAGCGCCTGTCGATCGACAGCCACTTCATCGACGGCATGCGTGTCACTGACGCTGCGACCATGGACGTGGTGGAGATGGTCCTGGGCGGCCAGGTCAACAAGGACATCGTCAACCTGATCAACCGCCACGGTGGCAGCGCCATCGGCCTGACCGGCAAGGACGCGGAGCTGATCCGCGCCAAGAAGCTGACCGTCACCCGCCAGACCCCGGAGATGACCACCCCGGAGATCATCGACATCGGCCATGTCGGCGAGGTCGTGAGCGTCAACACCGACCTGCTGAACATGCTGGTCAAGGGTGATTTCATTCCGGTAATCGCACCAATCGGCGTGGGTGCCAACGGCGAGTCCTACAACATCAACGCCGACCTGGTGGCCGGCAAGGTGGCCGAGGCGCTGAAGGCCGAGAAGCTGATGCTGCTAACCAACATCGCCGGCCTGATGGACAAGCAGGGCGAGGTCCTCACCGGACTGACCACCGAGCAGGTCAACGAACTGATCGCCGACGGTACCATCTACGGCGGCATGCTGCCGAAGATCAAATGCGCGCTGGACGCAGTCCAGGGCGGCGTCAACAGCTCGCACATCATCGACGGTCGCGTGCCGAATGCCGTGCTGCTGGAGATCTTCACCGACAGCGGCGTGGGTACCCTGATCACCAACCGCAAGCAGCGCTGATGCACAAGCGCGCCTCGATCAGAGGCGCGCTTGCTTTCTGCCGGGAAATTTCCCACACCAAAGCGGGACCGGTACTACAACAGCCGCCCAAGAATCGCTACTAGCATGGAATCTCCCTACAAGGAGATTCATCCATGACGCAAAAAAACCTGGTCAAATATGGCAGCGACGTTTCCGCTGGCACCTATGCCTGCGCGGATTGCGGCCACAAGTATTCCAACCAGAGCAAGACCTCACTGCCACCCTGCCCCCACTTCAAGCCCATGACCCATCCGCTGCGCGGCTGGAAGATTCTCAGCGGCCAGGGCGACGCGGTGCGCGACCCTTACCCTAACGGCCGCTGACACGCGGACATGAAAAAGGCGACCATCAGGTCGCCTTTTTCGTGCTGCCAACGTCTCAGATGCCGTACTGAGCGCGGTACGCCTCGACCGCCGGCAGGTGCTGCTTGAGCTGAGGATCGTCAGCCAGGAATTCCAGCACCTGGGTCAGCGAGACGATGCTGACCACGGGAATGCCGAAGTCGCGTTCGACTTCCTGGATCGCCGACAGCTCGCCATTGCCGCGCTCTTCGCGGTTCAGCGCGATCAGCACGCCAGCGGCCTTGGCCTGCTGGGCATTGATGATCTGCATGACTTCGCGGATGGCGGTGCCGGCGGTGATCACGTCGTCGATGATCAGCACGTCACCGGCCAGCGGGGCGCCGACCAGGCTGCCGCCCTCGCCGTGATCCTTGGCCTCTTTGCGGTTGAAGCACCACGGCATGTCGAGCTGGTGCTGTTCGGCCAGGGCCACTGCAGTGGCCGCCGCCAGTGGAATACCCTTGTAGGCCGGGCCGAACAGCACGTCGAAGGGGATCTTGCTGTCGACGATGGCCGCCGCGTAGCAACGCCCCAGCTGGGCCAGCGCGGAACCTGTGTTGAACAGGCCGGCATTGAAGAAGTACGGGCTGGTACGCCCCGATTTCAGGGTGAACTCACCGAAGCGCAGAACGCCGCGATCGATGGCAAAACGGATGAAGTCGCGCTGATACGGCTGCATGAAAGGTCCCGGACACCACGGATTTAGCTAAATGTGTTGAGCTCGGGTATCATACACGCACGAGATTTTTGGGGCCATTTATGCGGATCATCAGTGTGAACGTAAATGGCATTCAGGCTGCGGCCGAGCGTGGATTGCTCAGCTGGCTGCAAGCCCAGAATGCCGACGTCATCTGCCTTCAGGATACCCGCGCCTCGGCCTTTGAACTCGACGACCCAGCTTTCCAGCTCGATGGCTATTTCCTTTACGCCTGCGACGCGGAGGTGCCCACCCAAGGTGGCGTGGCACTGTACTCGCGCATGCAGCCCAAGGCAGTCATCACCGGCCTGGGCTTCGAGACAGCCGACCGCTACGGGCGTTATCTGCAAGCAGATTTCGACAAAGTCAGTATTGCCAGCCTGCTGCTGCCTTCGGGCATGCACGGCGACGAAGACTTGAACCAGAAGTTCAAGTTGATGGACGACTTCGCCAAGTACCTGGACAAGCAGCGTCGCAAGCGTCGCGAATACATCTACTGCGGCTCGTTCTACGTGGCGCAGCAGAAGCTCGACATCAAGAACTGGCGCGACAGCCAGCAGTCGGTCGGCTTCCTGCCGCCGGAACGCGCCTGGATGGACGCGATCGTCGGCGACATGGGTTATGTCGACGCCCTGCGCGAAGTCAGCCGTGAGGGCGACCAGTACAGCTGGTGGCCGGACAACGAGCAGGCCGAGATGCTCAACCTGGGTTACCGGTTCGACTACCAGATCCTCACCCCAGGCCTGCGCCGCTTCGTGCGCAACGCCCGTCTGCCACGCCAGCCGCGCTTCTCCCAGCATGCGCCGCTGATCGTGGACTACGACTGGACGCTGACCATCTGAATGCTGTCCAGACACGAAAAAGCCGACATTGAAGTCGGCTTTTTCGTGTCTACAGGAACCGTCAGTCAGCCAGCGCGGCCTGCTGCAGTTCGAAGATCTCGGTCATGCCCTTCTGCGCCAGCGCCAGCATGGCGTTGAAGTCTTCAGGCTGGAACGGCGCGCCCTCGGCGGTGCCCTGCACTTCGATGAAGCCACCGGCGCTGGTCATGACCACGTTCAGGTCGGTCTCGGCGGCGGAGTCCTCGAGGTAGTCGAGGTCGAGCACGGCCTCGCCCTGGTACATGCCCACCGACACAGCGGCGATCATGTGCTTGAGCGGGTTGCCGCCCTTGAGGCCGCCACGCTTCTTGATCACCGCCAGGGCGTCGCACAGGGCGACCATGGCGCCGGTGATCGAGGCGGTGCGGGTACCGCCGTCGGCCTGGATCACGTCGCAGTCGACGTACAGGGTGATGTCGCCGAGCTTGCTCATGTCCAGCGCGGCGCGCAGGGAACGGCCGATCAGGCGCTGGATTTCGAGGGTGCGGCCGCCTTGCTTGCCGCGGCTGGCCTCGCGCTGGTTACGCTCGCCGGTCGAACGCGGCAGCATGCCGTATTCAGCGGTGAGCCAGCCTTGGCCCTGACCTTTGAGGAAGCGGGGAACACCATTCTCGACGCTGACCGTGCAGATGACCTTGGTGTCACCGAACTCGACCAGTACCGATCCCTCGGCGTGCTTGGTGTAGTTGCGGGTAATGCGGATCGAGCGGAGCTGATCGGCGGCGCGACCACTTGGACGTTTCATCTGGGATACCTGTACCGGGACTTTGAATCTGCCGAGCATTATAGAGCCCGCCGCCCGCCGAAGGCACGCCTGTCGTCGTACCCGCGCAGCCTGTCGCCTTTTCCGACAGGCCCGAGGAGGGTCGGTAGCATGGGTGGATTGGGCGCCCGGGCCGCACTGCGCTACAATCCTGCGCCTTGCAGCCGACAGGCTCCCCGTTCACCTGAATACGCGAGGTACTCCCCATGGTGCATAGCATGACCGCTTTTGCTCGTGTCGAGCGCGCTGGCAGCCAAGGCACCCTGGTCTGGGAGCTGCGTTCGGTCAACCACCGCTATCTCGAACCCCACCTGCGCCTGCCCGAAGCGCTGCGCGACCTCGAAGGCGCGGTACGCGAGGGCCTGCGCCAGGGCCTGTCCCGCGGCAAGGTCGAGTGCACCCTGCGCCTGAGCGAGGACAACGCCGGCAAGCCGTTGCAGGTCGACCGCGAGCGCGCCGCGCAACTGGTCGCCGCCGCCGAGACCGTGGCCGGCCTGATCAAGCAGCCGGCGCCGCTCAACCCGCTGGAAGTGCTGGCCTGGCCAGGCGTGCTGGTGGCCGACGCCAGCGATCCGCAGGCCCTCAACGCCGAAGCCATCGCCCTGTTCGACGAGGCACTGGCCGAACTCAAGGCGGGCCGTGAGCGCGAAGGTGCCGAACTGGCCCGGCTGATCAACGAGCGCCTGGACAGCATGGCCGGCGAAGTCGCCACCCTGCGCACCCTGGTGCCGCAGATGCTGGCCGCGCAACGGCAGAAGGTCCTCGATCGCTTCGGCGACATGAAGGCCGAGCTCGACCCGCAGCGCCTGGAGCAGGAAATGGTCATGCTGGCGCAGAAGAGCGACGTTGCCGAGGAGCTGGACCGCCTCAGCACCCACGTCACCGAGGTGCGCCGGGTGCTCAAGTCCGGCGGCGCCGCCGGCCGGCGCCTGGATTTCCTGATGCAGGAGCTCAACCGCGAAGCCAACACCCTCGGCTCCAAGGCCTTCGACCCGCGCAGCACGCAGGCGGCGGTCAACCTGAAGGTGCTGATCGAACAGATGCGTGAACAAGTACAGAATATCGAGTAAGGCCACCCCTACCATGAATCACAGCAGCGGCACCCTCTACATCGTTTCGGCCCCGTCCGGCGCCGGCAAGACCAGCCTGGTCACGGCCCTGATCAAGGACGACGCCAACGTGCGCGTCTCGGTCTCCCACACCACCCGCGCCATGCGTCCGGGCGAGGAGCACGGGGTGAACTACCACTTCGTCGTCCACGAGGAATTCAAGGCGCTGATCGCCCAGGGCGACTTCCTCGAGCACGCCGAAGTGTTCGGCAACTTCTACGGCACGTCGCGCAGCGCCCTGCAGGAAACCCTCGACCAGGGCTATGACCTGATCCTGGAGATCGACTGGCAAGGCGCCCAGCAGGTGCGCAAGCTGATGCCTGAGGCGCGTTCGATCTTCATCCTGCCGCCGAGCCAGGAGGCCCTGCGTCAACGGTTGGATGGCCGTGGGCAGGACAGCGAGGAGATCATCGCCGGGCGTATGAAGGAAGCGGTCAGCGAGATGGTGCACTACGACGAGTATGAGTACGTCATCATCAACGATGATTTCGACGTGGCGCTGGAAGAGTTGAAAACCGTGTTCAAGGCCAATCGCCTGCTGCTGAAGAAACAGCAACAGCGCCATGGGGCGCTGCTGGAACAACTGATCGGCTGAAGATTGCCGGGGCCTCTACGAGGCCCTTTCGCGGCACAAGGCCGCTCCTACAGGTGATCGCATCAGTCCATATTGACGCAATCCCTTGTAGGAGCGGCCTTGTGCCGCGAAAGGGGCGCAGAGCGCCCCCCAGCTTCATTCCTGCAACTGAATGGTCGCCTGCTGACGCAGGGTCGCCCCCAGGAAATACGCCGGCGCACGCAACCGCGACAGCATCATCAGCACGATCCCCAGTGCCGAGATGATCGCCGCGATCACGAATACCAGCCCCAGCCCACCCACATGCGAGCCGCTGCCGAAGTCCGGTGAAGCGCTGTCGATCGCCGTGCGCACGAAGATAACCGACAGGATCACCCCACCCACCAGCGGGCAGACGCCGCGCATGAAGAAGTGGCGCGCGCTGTCGAACAGGCTGCGGCGGAAATACCACACGCAAGCGAACGCGGTCAGCGAGTAATAGAAGCAGATCATCATGCCCAGGGCGGTGATGGTGTCCGCCAGCACGTTCTCGCTCAAGGTACGCATGGTCACGTAGAACAGGCCCGCGGCAATGCCGGCACAGATGGTTGCGTAGCGCGGCGTCTGCGAACGCGGGCAGACCGTGGCGAAGCGCTGCGGCACGGCGCCGTAGTAACCCATGGCGAGCAGGGTGCGCGCCGGCGAGACGAAGGTCGACTGCAGCGAGGCGGCGGTGCTGGCCAGTACCGCGATCGACATCAGGATCGCCAGCGGCCCCATGACCGGGCCGGCCAGGTGGGCGAAGACGTTCTCCTGGATGCGCGGGTTGCCCAGGCCCAGGCCCTCCTCGCTGATCCCGGCGAACTGCAGGGTGGCGATGGCGGTGAGCAGGTACAGGCCAAGGATCAGCAACACCGTCCAGGTAGCGGCCTTGCCCGGCACTTCCTCACTGCCGATCGACTCCTCGCTGACGGTCAGGCATACGTCCCAACCCCAGAAGATGAAGATCGACAACGACAGGCCCGCGGCGAACGCCGAGAACGACTCGACGCCGAACGGGTTGAACCAGGCAAGATCGAATGCCAGCGGTGGCGGCGCCGTGGTCTCGCCGAAGGCGGCGAAGGCGAAGCCGATCAGCACCAGCAGCTGCAAGGCCACCAGGCCGTACTGCACGGTCATGGTGGTGGCCATGCCGCGACAGCAGATCCACACCGCCAGGGCGATGAACACGCAACAGGTGGTGACGTTGACCAGCAGGTTGTCCGCCAGCGCCGCCAGTTCCTGGTTGCCGGTGATCTGGGCCAGGAACAGGTAGAAGAAGTCCACCGCCACGCCCGCCAGGTTGGACAGCACGATGGTGGTGGCGACCACCAGCCCCCAGCCGCCGATCCAGCCGATCATCGGACCGAAGGCCCGGGCCGACCAGGTGAAGGAGGTGCCGCTGTCGGGCTCGGCCGAGTTCAGCTCGCGGTAGCCCAGGGCCACCAGCAGCATCGGCAGGAAGCCGACGATGAACACCGCCGGCAAGTGGGCGCCGACTTCGCGCACGGTCGGGCCGAGCGCGCCGGTCAGGGTGTAGACCGGGGCGATGGTGGAAATGCCCAGCACGACGCTGGCCAGCAGGCCGAGGCGGCCCTTGGCCAGGCCCTTGCTGCGCTGGGTGTTGCCCGAGTCGGACGCCGCGTCGGGTGGGCGGCCGGCTTCTGTGTATTCATTCATGAGTCTGTGCCGTAACTATTGGAATTGTTCTCACAGGCCCGCCGTAGAGGGCCCGCTTTCACTCATTGAAAGCTCGTGGTGGGGGCACGGTCATCCTGGACCTTCGGCTAACGTCAGCGTGTTTCCTGACGCACACCCTCCCGAGCAGCATGGGCAATGCAAGCCTCGCGGAACGCCTCGAACAGGCGCAGCGAGACCGGGTTTTCGGCAAAACGCCATTCAGGGTGCCACTGCACGCCGACTACAAAGCCCGGCGCATCAGGCATCGACACCGCTTCGATCAGGCCATCCGGGGCCCGTGCCTCGACACGCAGGCCCGGGGCCAGGCGGTCGATGCCCTGGCTGTGCAGCGAGTTGACCTCGAACTGCGCAGCCAGGCCCAGGCGCTCGAACAACCCGCCCGCGGCGACCGCGACGGGATGACGAGGGCCGTATTGCACCTCCAGGGGTGCGTCCTCAGGTTCGCGGTGGTCCAGGTAGCCGGGCAGTTCCTGCACGCGCTGGTGCAGGCTGCCGCCAAGGGCCACGTTCAGTTCCTGGAAGCCACGGCAGATGCACAACACCGGCACACCGGCGGCAATGGCCGCCTGCAGCAGCGGCAAGGTCAGGCGATCACGTGCAAGATCGTGCCGGGTGCCTTCCGCGCTGGGGGCGCCATTGTAATGATGCGGCTCGACATTTGAAGGCGAACCGGTAAAAAGAATGCCATCGAGCCGGGCCAGCAGCGCCCGGGTGTCGCTGCCGCCATCACGCGCCGGCAGGATCAGCGGCAGCCCGGCAAAGCCCGCGGCCTCGACATACTTGTCGCCCACCGTGTGCGACGAGTTCTTCCCCACCTGCTGACGGCAGGCGCTGACACCGATCAAGGGGACCGCAAATGCGCTCATGGGCTTACACCGTGTGCAGGTACCAGTTGTACTCGAGGTCGGAGATCGACACTTCGAACTCGGCCAGCTCGCTCTCCTTGCAGGCCACGAAGATGTCGATGTAGTCCGGGCTGATGTATTGGTTGAGGACTTCGCTGTCGTCCAGCGCGCGCAGGGCGTCGCGCAGGTTGTTCGGCAGGCTCTGTTCCAGCTGTTCGTACGAGTTGCCTTCGATCGGCGCGTCCGGCTCGACCTTGTTGGTCAGGCCATGGTGGATGCCGGCGAGGATCGCCGCGAGCATCAGGTACGGGTTGGCGTCGGCACCGGCCACGCGGTGCTCGATGCGCACGTTCTCGCTGCTGTCGGTCGGCACGCGGACCGCCACGGTGCGGTTGTCCAGGCCCCAGCTCGGCGCGTTGGGCACGTAGAACTGGGCGCCGAAGCGGCGGTAGGAGTTGATGTTCGGACACAGGAACGCCATCGACGCCGGCATGGTCTCCAGCACGCCGCCGATGGCATGGCGCAGGGTCTCGCTCTGCAGCGGGTCGTCGTGGGCGAAGATGTTCTTGCCGGTCTTCTTGTCCAGCAGCGAGATGTGCACGTGCAGGCCATTGCCCGCCTGGCCCGGATAGGGCTTGGCCATGAAGGTCGAGTCCATCTCGTGGTCGTAGGCGACGTTCTTGATCAGGCGCTTGAGCAGGATCGCGTAGTCGCAGGCCTTCAGCGGGTCGGCAACATGGTGCAGGTTGACCTCGAACTGCGCCGGGGCGCTTTCCTTGACGATGGCGTCGGCGGGCAGGCCCTGCTCCTTGGCGGCTTCGAGCATGTCCTGCAGGCAGTCGGCGTACTCGTCGAGATCATCGATCAGGTACACCTGGGTCGACTGCGGGCGCTTGCCTGAAATCGGCGAGCGCGGCGGCTGCGGACGGCCGTTGAGGTTGTCCTGGTCGATCAGGTAGAACTCCAGCTCGAACGCGGCGCAGATATCCAGGCCCAGGTCGTCGAAACGGCTCACCACCTGGCGCAGCACCTCGCGCGGATCGGCGAAGAACGGCGCGCCATCCAGCTCGTGCATGGTCATCAGCAACTGCGCGGTCGGACGCTTCTGCCACGGCTCGTCGCAGAGCGTGCCGGGAATCGGGAAACAGATGCGGTCGGCGTCGCCGATGTCCAGGCCAAGGCCCGTGCTTTCGACGGTCGAGCCGTTGATGTCCAGGGCGAACAGCGAGGCCGGCAGGTTGATGCCCTTCTCGTACACCTTGTGCAGGCTGGCGCGCTCGATGCGCTTGCCGCGCACCACCCCGTTCATGTCGGAGATCAGCAGGTCGACGTACTGGGTATCCGGATGGGCATCCAGGAACTCATTCATCTCGCGGGAAGAACTGGCGCACGGGGAGACCGACGTCATGGCTGTACATCCTTTGATTCGGAGCGGCGATGTGGGGAACTGCGGATGACGCCTCGTAAGGCGACGATGGTGCTGCTGTTGTTCTTTTCACTGGCCCATCGTGGGGGGCTGGTCGCCGACCGGCTGCATTGATTCCCGGGGGCCGTTTCACTATAAAATGGCCCCAACGCAACAGACATTGGCATTTCGGCAAGCAGAGCGTGCATCGATGCAATATCAGATCAACCATGCGGACCTCGCCCTGGTCCTGGCACTGGAGCGCGGCCGCTCCCTGGCCAAGGCCGCCGAACTGCTCAAGGTCGACGTTTCCACGGTCTTCCGTTCGATCCGCCGACTGGAGTCGGCGCTGGGCACCGCGCTGTTCGTCAAGAGCCGCAAGGGCTACCTGCCCACCGACACCGCCCAGGCCCTGGCCGAACAGGCCGAGCGCGCCGAACAGGCGCTGGACGCGGCGCGCATCGCCCTGACCAGCGGCGAGCAGGTGGTCAGCGGCACCGTGCGCCTGACCTGCACCGAGGCGGTGCTGCACAGCCTGCTGCTGCCGGCGCTGGCCGAGTTCATGCCCAACTACCCGGCGCTGTCGCTGGAAATGGGCACCTCCAACACTTTTGCCAACCTCAGCCGTCGCGATGCCGACATCGCCCTGCGCCTGACCAACACGCCGCCGGAACACCTCGTGGGCCGCTGCCTGGGCTCGACCTCCTACGTGGTCTGCGGCCTGCCGGCGCTGCGCGAGCGCCTGCAGGAGTCCGCCGCCAGCGTGCCCTGGATTGCCCCCGACGACTCCATGCAGGACCACGCCACGGTGGTCTGGCGCAACCAGCATCACCCGGGGTTGATTCCGCGCTACCAGTGCAGCGGCATGTCGACCATCGCCCAACTGGTGACCACCGGCCTGGGCGTGGCGGCACTGCCCGACTACATGGTCCACGACCTGCCCGGCGTCGAGGCGCTGAGCGGCCCGCTGCCCGGCTGTGACACGCAGTTGTGGTTGCTGACCCGACCCGATTGCCGCGCCCTGCGCTCGGTGCAGACGCTGTTCGAGGAACTGACCCCGCGCCTGCGCGACGCAATGTTGCGTTAACGCGTCAAGGACGGTTGTGTCGGCGATGGACGGCAGGCTATTGTCGGGCATCGGCGGTGGGCTCCAGTTGTCTGGATCGGCCCTATCGCGGGTCAAGCCCGCTCCCACGAATGTGTCCCCGAAACGGGGCAACGTGGGAGCGGGCCTGCCCCGCGATGGAAGCGCCACAGGCACACCCGACAAAACAGCCCTTCCCTATTGGCTGGTGATTTTTTAAACTATCGAGTCCGCCTGCCCATTCTGGGCGCACGCCTACCGCATTTGCTACTGAGGAAGACCATGGCCCGCGTAACTGTTGAAGACTGCCTGGAACACGTGGATAACCGCTTTGAGCTGGTCATGCTCTCGACCAAGCGCGCCCGCCAGCTGGCTACCGGCGGCAAAGAGCCACGCGTTGCGTGGGAAAACGACAAGCCGACCGTCGTCGCCCTGCGTGAAATCGCCGAAGGCATCGTCACGCCAGAGTTCATCGCCGCCGAAGAGATCGTCACCGAGGATCCGGTATTCGCCGCGTTCGAGGACGAGAACAACGAGGCCGTCTGATTGATGCCCAGTCGACACCGTGCGGCGCAAGGCCCTCTTCTTCAGCAAGAGGTGAAACCATGCCGGGTATAGAAGCCCTCGCCGAACGGCTGTCGACTTACCTGGGCCCCGAACAGGTCAACCTGGTTCGCCGGGCCTACTTCTACGCCGAGCAGGCCCACGATGGCCAGCGCCGCCGCAGCGGCGAGCCCTACGTGACCCATCCGCTGGCGGTCGCCAGCATCCTCGCCGACATGCACATGGACCATCAGAGCCTGATGGCGGCCATGCTGCACGACGTGATCGAAGACACCGGCATCGCCAAGGAAGCCTTGAGCCAGCAATTCGGCGAGACCGTCGCCGAGCTGGTCGACGGGGTCAGCAAGCTGACCCAGATGAACTTCGAGACCAAGGCCGAGGCGCAGGCCGAGAACTTCCAGAAGATGGCCATGGCCATGGCCCGCGATATCCGCGTGATCCTGGTCAAGCTGGCCGACCGCCTGCACAACATGCGCACCCTGGAAGTGCTGTCCGGCGAAAAACGCCGACGCATCGCCAAGGAAACCCTCGAGATCTACGCCCCCATCGCCAACCGCCTGGGGATGCACACCGTGCGCGTCGAGTTCGAGGACCTCGGCTTCAAGGCCATGCACCCGATGCGTTCGTCGCTGATCCACCGGGCGGTCAAGAGCGCGCGGGGCAACCGCAAGGAAATCGTCGCCAAGATCGAGACCTCGCTGGCCAACTGCCTGGCCGCCGACGGCATCCAGGGCGAGGTCAGCGGCCGGCAGAAACACCTCTATGGCATCTACAAGAAGATGCGCGGCAAGCGCCGCGCCTTCACCGAGATCATGGACGTGTACGCCTTCCGCATCATCGTCGACAAGGTCGACACCTGCTACCGCGTGCTCGGCGCCGTGCACAACCTGTACAAGCCGCTGCCGGGCCGGTTCAAGGACTACATCGCGATCCCCAAGGCCAACGGCTACCAGTCGTTGCACACCACGCTGTTCGGCATGCACGGCGTGCCCATCGAGATCCAGATCCGCACCCGCGAAATGGAAGAGATGGCCAACAACGGCATCGCCGCGCACTGGCTGTACAAGTCCAACGAAGAAGAGCAGCCCAAGGGCAGCCACGCCCGCGCCCGCCAGTGGGTCAAGGGTATCCTCGAGCTGCAGCAGCGCGCCGGCAACTCGCTGGAATTCATCGAGAGCGTGAAGATCGACCTGTTCCCGGACGAGGTCTACGTCTTCACCCCCAAAGGCCGGATCATGGAGCTGCCCAAGGGCTCCACCGCCGTCGACTTCGCCTACGCGGTGCACACCGACGTCGGCAACAGCTGCATCGCCTGCCGCATCAACCGCCGTCTGGCGCCGCTGTCCGAGCCGCTGCAGAGCGGCTCTACCGTCGAGATCGTCAGCGCACCGGGCGCCCGGCCGAACCCGGCCTGGCTCAACTTCGTGGTCACCGGCAAGGCGCGCACGCACATCCGCCACGCCCTCAAGCAACAGCGCCGCTCCGAATCCATCAGCCTCGGCGAGCGCCTGCTGAACAAGGTGCTGACCGGCTTCGACAGCAGCCTGGAAAAGATCCCCCAGGAACGCATCCAGTCGATCCTCGCCGAGTACCGCCTGGAACTGCTCGAGGACCTGCTCGAGGACATCGGCCTGGGCAACCGCATGGCCTACGTGGTCGCCCGCCGTCTGCTGTCCGCCGAAGGCGAGCAACTGCCGGCGCCGGAAGGCCCGCTGGCGATCCGCGGCACCGAGGGCCTGGTGCTCAGCTACGCCAAGTGCTGCACCCCGATCCCGGGCGATCCGATCGTCGGCCATCTGTCGGCCGGCAAGGGCATGGTCGTGCACCTGGAAGACTGCCGCAACATCAGTGAAGTCCGCCACAACCCGGAGAAGTGCCTGCAGCTCTCCTGGGCCAAGGACATCACCGGCGAGTTCAACGTCGAACTGCGCGTCGAACTGGAACACCAGCGCGGCCTGATCGCGCTGCTGGCCAGCAGCGTCAACGCCGCCGACGGCAACATCGAGAAAATCAGCATGGACGAACGCGACGGCCGTATCAGCGTGGTCCAACTGGTGGTCAGCGTGCACGACCGCGTGCACCTGGCCCGCGTGATCAAGAAGCTGCGCACCTTGACCGGCGTGGTCCGCATCACCCGGATGCGTGCGTAGTCCGCCAACCGCAAGGAGTCATCATGAGCAAGACCGTCATCACCAGCGACAAGGCCCCTGCCGCCATCGGCACCTACTCGCAAGCGATCAAGGCTGGCAACACCGTGTACATGTCGGGCCAGATCCCGCTCGATCCGAAGACCATGGAACTGGTCGAAGGCTTCGAAGCCCAGACCGTCCAGGTGTTCGAGAACCTGAAGTCGGTGGCCGAAGCCGCTGGCGGTTCGTTCAAGGACATCGTCAAGCTGAACATCTTCCTCACCGACCTGAGCCACTTCGCCAAGGTCAACGAAATCATGGGCCGTTACTTCGAACAGCCTTACCCGGCCCGCGCCGCCATCGGCGTAGCTGCTCTGCCGAAGGGTGCCCAGGTCGAGATGGACGCGATCCTGGTCCTCGAGTAATACCCCCGGTGACGGGCGCCACGCCCGTCACCACCCTCTCCTGCCCCAAGGTTTCCCCCATGCGCCACGCATTGCCTCTCGCGCTGGCAGCCCTGCTCCTGGGCGGCTGCGCTAGCCACAAACCCGAAGACTTCAACGGCACCTGGATCAACCAGGCCGCCATCGACGCCGCCGGCAAAGGCACCAGCCTGCGCCAGGCCCTCGACGCCCAGGGCCCGGTGTTCGAATGGAAGATCGACGTCAAGAACCAGCAGGCCAGCTTCAGCAATGGCTTCGAGGCTGCCGACGGGCGCCTGAGCGCCAACGAGAAAGACTGGCAGGTCAGCTTCGAAGGCGGCCTGATCGAGCAGCTCAAGCTCGACGGCGACGAGTTGCTGGCGATCGACCCATCCGGTCACCAGCAAACCTTCGTGCGCAGCGAAGGCCCACAGAATACTCCGCTGGGCGGCAGCTTCGAGAAGGCGCTGTACCAGCAATACCTGGGCGGCGACTGGAAGATCGTCGAAGGCCAGGGCAAGGGCGCCGTGGTGCACTTCAGCGACACCGGCAACGTCACCGGCCTGCCCGGCCCCGACCGCTTCGCCCTGTGCCTGGCGGGTGACTGCGCGACCATGGGCGATGGCAACGACAGCCTGTGGCTGGAGCGCAACCAGCGTGGCGCGCCGTGGATCTTCAAGCGCGACGGCGACACCCTGGAAATCTTCCAGGCGGTGAACCGCGCCCAGCCGGATGAAATGCCGCAACTGGCCGCCGGTGCGCGGCAGTGGGTGCTGGAGAAAGACTGAAGCACGCACGCCCTCTGTAGGAGCGGCCTTGTGCCGCGAAAGGGCTGCGAAGCAGCCCCAGGATCTCAGAGTTGCCGGGGCCGCTGCGCGGTCCTTTCGCGGCGCAAGGCCGCTCCTACAGGGGGGCGCATCAAGCCTTGAAGGTTAGTTTCTTCCCTCGAGAATGGCCGCATACCCCTCTTTATAGCTCGGGTACTGCGGCACCCATCCCAACGCCCGCGCCCGCGCATTGCTGCAACGCTTGCTGCCGGTGCGCCGCACCCGCTGCTCATCCGACCACTGGGTAACGCCCAGGTACTCACGCAGCCAGGCCACCACCTCGGCCAGCGGCGCCGGATCGTCATCGACACCGATATAGCAGTCGTCCAGCGCAACACCCCGGGCATCAGCCCGCAGCAGGTGCGCCATCAGGCCGGCGGCATCCTCGGCATGGATGCGGTTGCCATACAACGGTGGCTCCTCGGCCACGCGATAACCCTGCCGCACCTGGCTCAGCAACCACTCGCGCCCCGGACCATAGATCCCGGTCAGGCGCACGATCGTCGCGGGAATGCCGCTGTCCAGCGCCAGCCGCTCGGCCTCGAGCATCACCTTGCCGGAATAGCCCTCGGGCTGCGTGGCTGCCGCTTCGGCAATCCATTCACCGTCCTGCTGCGCATACACGCTGCTACTGGACACGAACACCAGGCGTCGCGGCCGCTGCCCTTTCGCCACCAGCCATCCCAGCACATGGCGCAAACCTTCGACATAGGCCGCCTGGTAGCCGGCTTCATCGTGCTGGCTGGCCGCCACGCAATACACCAGGTAATCAGGTCCCTGCTCAGGCCAGGCGCTCGGTATCTGCGGCTCGGCCAGATCGGCGACGATCGGCCGAACCCCTTCGGGCAACTGATCGACCGAACGGCGCAAGCCGCTGACCTGCCAGCCTTGAGCAAGCAGTTGGCGGGCCAGGCGGCTGCCCACATCACCGCAACCCACGATCAAAGCTGAAACGTCTGACATACCAAACCTCCTAATGCGAAAGGCACAGGCTATCGGGTTAGCGCGATAAACGGCTATACCAAGGTCAAAAAAAGCAACAGTATTACTTTTGTTAACAAGAATTACTTGCAATAATGGCGACCCTGTCTGTTCTCGGCCTGCTTCGAGGCCTTGAAGAACTCAACCCATTTCTCTTCATCAGGTCCGGCCAGCATGACACGTACTCAACCTTCCGCTTCGCCAACCCCGTCGCGCGCCTGGCGCGCCATTGCCGCGCTGATGTTCAGCCTGGTACTGGCCCCGGCAGCCATGGCCGATGAGCCTGTCGCCGCCACCCCGGCACCCGCCGCTGCCGCTGCCGCCGCTCCGGCCACGCCTGCCGCCGAAGGCCAGGCCCCGGTCGCCGCACCTGCTGACGCAAATGCGCCGGTGGAAGGTCAGGCTCCAGCCGACGAGAACGTGCAGGCGATGGTCGAAGACACCTCGCTGGGCATGGCCCACGACCTGTCCCCATGGGGCATGTACAAGAACGCAGACGTGGTGGTGAAGGCCGTGATGATCGGCCTGGCCATCGCCTCGATCATCACCTGGACCATCTGGATCGCCAAGGGCTTCGAGCTGATGGGCGCCAAGCGCCGCCTGCGTGGCGAGATCGCGGCCCTGAAGCGCTCGGTAAGCCTGAAAGAGGCCAGCGAAGCGTCGAACAAGGAAGGCACCCTGGCCCACACCCTGGTGCATGACGCCCTCGAAGAGATGCGCCTGTCGGCCAACGCCCGTGAGAAGGAAGGCATCAAGGAACGCGTCAGCTTCCGCCTGGAGCGCCTGGTAGCCGCCAGTGGCCGCACCATGAGCAGCGGCACCGGCGTACTGGCCACCATCGGTTCCACCGCACCGTTCGTCGGCCTGTTCGGCACCGTGTGGGGCATCATGAACAGCTTCATCGGCATCGCCAAGACCCAGACCACCAACCTCGCCGTGGTCGCCCCGGGCATCGCCGAAGCCCTGCTGGCCACCGCCCTGGGCCTAGTCGCCGCGATCCCGGCCGTGGTCATCTACAACGTCTTCGCCCGCTCCATCGCCGGCTACAAGGCACAGGTGTCCGACGCCTCCGCCCAGGTGCTGCTGCTGGTCAGCCGCGATCTGGACCACCAGGGCAGCGAGCGCGCCGCCCCGCACATGGTGAAAGTGGGGTAAGCCATGGGCCTGCATCTCAACGAAGGTGGCGATGACCTCGCCGAGAACCACGAAATCAACGTCACGCCGTTCATCGACGTGATGCTGGTGCTGCTGATCATCTTCATGGTCGCGGCGCCCCTGGCCACGGTCGACATCAAGGTCGACCTGCCCGCCTCGACCGCGAAGCCCGCGCCGAGGCCCGAGAAGCCGGTGTTCGTCAGCGTCAAGGCCGACAAGAAGCTCTACCTCGGCGACGACGAGGTGGCCCAGCGCGACCAGCTTGGCGCCATGCTCGACGCCAAGACCAAGGGCGACAAGGAAACCACCATCTTCTTCCAGGCTGACAAGGGCGTCGATTACGGCGACCTGATGGAAGTGATGAACACCATGCGCGCCGCCGGCTACCTCAAGGTCGGCCTGGTCGGACTCGAGACGGCAGCCAAGAAATGACGAAAACGCGCTCAAACATGGCGCGCTACGGTGGCAGCCTGGCGATCGTGCTGGGTGTGCACGCGGTCGCCGTGCTGCTGACGCTCAACTGGTCGGTGCCCCAGGCCCTCGAGTTGCCGCCGGCAGCGATGATGGTCGAGCTGGCACCGCTGCCCGAGCCCGCGCCGCCGCCGCCGCCCAAGGCCGCCCCGAAGCCGCCGACGCCGGTCGAGGAACCGCCGCTGCCGAAGCTGGCAGAGGCGCCGAAGCCGAAGATCGCCATCCCCAAGCCGCCCAAGCCCAAGGCCAAGCCACAGCCGCCCAAGCCCGAGAAGAAGCTTGAGCCGCCGAAGGACGAGCCACCGGCCAAGGACGACGTCGCGGACACGCCGCCGAGCAACACGCCACCGCAGAAGTCGGCGGCGCCACAGCCAAGCATCGCGTCCAACAGCAATGCCCTGCCGAGCTGGCAGAGCGACCTGCTGCGCCACCTGGCCAAGTACAAGAAGTACCCCGAGGACGCTCGCCGTCGTGGGCTGCAGGGCATCAACCGCCTGCGCTTCGTGGTCGACGCCGAAGGCAAGGTGGTCTCGTACGCGCTGGCCGGCGGTTCAGGCAGCGCGGCGCTGGACCGGGCCACGCTGGAGATGATCCGCCGTGCCGGCACGGTGCCCAAGCCTCCGGCGGAGTTGCTGAACAATGGCACGATCGAAGTCGTCGCGCCGTTCGTCTACTCGCTGGACCGACGCTGACGTTTTTTGTTTCTGTCACAAAACGGCAAGTCTGATAACGTGCGTCTATCAATTGCAGCCGCTATGCTGGGGCCGCAACTTCATGGACGCACGTTATGACCCTCACCGAACTTCGCTACATCGTCACCCTCGCGCAAGAGCAGCACTTCGGCCACGCGGCCGAGCGTTGCCACGTCAGCCAGCCGACCCTGTCGGTGGGCGTGAAGAAGCTCGAGGACGAACTCGGCGTGCTGATCTTCGAGCGCAGCAAGAGCGCGGTGCGCCTCACGCCGGTCGGCGAGAGCATCGTCGCCCAGGCGCAGAAGGTACTGGAGCAGGCCCAGGGCATCCGCGAGCTGGCCCAGGCCGGCAAGAACCAGCTGACCGCGCCACTCAAGGTCGGCGCCATCTACACCGTCGGCCCCTATCTGTTCCCGCACCTGATCCCGCAGCTGCACCGCGTGGCGCCGCAGATGCCGTTGTACATCGAAGAGAACTTCACCCACGTGCTGCGCGAAAAGCTGCGCAACGGCGAACTGGACGCGGTGATCATCGCCCTGCCGTTCAACGAGGCCGACGTGCTGACCCTGCCGCTGTACGACGAGCCGTTCTGCGCCTTGATGCCGGCCGACCACCCGTGGACCGCCAAGGACACCATCGACACCGCCATGCTCAACGACAAGAGCCTGCTGCTGCTCGGCGAGGGCCACTGCTTCCGCGACCAAGTGCTTGAGGCCTGCCCGACGCTGAACAAGGGCGGCGAGGGTTCCAAGCACACCACGGTCGAGTCCAGCTCGCTGGAAACCATCCGCCACATGGTCGCCTCGGGCCTGGGCGTTTCGATCCTGCCGCTGTCGGCGGTGCACAGCCATCACTACGCGCCGGGCGTCATCGAAGTCCGTCCGCTGACCGCGCCCGCACCGTTCCGTACCGTGGCCATCGCCTGGCGCGCCAGCTTCCCGCGGCCGAAGGCCATCGAGATCCTCGCCGACTCGATCCGCCTCTGCTCGGTGGCCAAGCCGCCGGTGGAACAACCGGCCTGAACCCATGACCGAGCTGTCGAACGTCCCGGTCACCACGCTCAAGGGCGTAGGCGACGCCATGGCGGAAAAACTCGCCAAGGTTGGCCTGGAGAACCTGCAGGACCTGCTGTTCCACCTGCCGCTGCGCTACCAGGACCGCACCCGCGTGGTGCCCATCGGCCAGTTGCGTCCAGGCCAGGACGCGGTGATCGAGGGCGTGGTCAGCGGGGCCGACGTGACCATGGGCAAGCGCCGCAGCCTGGTGGTGCGCCTGGGCGACGGCAGCGGCACGCTGAGCCTGCGCTTCTATCATTTCAGCAATGCGCAGAAGGAGGGCCTCAAGCGTGGCACCCACCTGCGCTGCTATGGTGAAGCCCGCCCCGGCGCCTCGGGGCTGGAGATCTACCACCCGGAATACCGGGCGCTGAACGGCGACGAAGCACCGCCGCCGGTCGAACAGACGCTGACACCGATCTACCCGACCACCGAAGGCCTGACCCAGCAGCGCCTGCGCCTGCTGTGCCAGCAGAGCCTCGGCCTGCTCGGCCCGCGCAGCCTGCCCGACTGGCTGCCCGACGAACTGGCCCGCGACTACCAGCTGGCGCCGCTCAGCGACGCCATCCGCTACCTGCACAACCCGCCGGCCGACGCCGACCTCGAAGAGCTCGCCGAGGGCCATCACTGGGCCCAGCATCGCCTGGCCTTCGAGGAGCTGCTGACCCACCAGCTCTCGCAGCAACGCCTGCGCGAGAGCCTGCGCAGCCTGCGGGCGCCGGTATTGCCCAAGGCCAGCCGCCTGCCGGCACAATACCTGGCCAACCTCGGCTTCAACCCGACCGGCGCCCAGCAGCGCGTCGGCAACGAGATCGCCTACGACCTCAGCCAGGCGGAGCCGATGATGCGCCTGGTGCAGGGCGACGTCGGCGCCGGCAAGACCGTGGTCGCCGCCCTGGCGGCGCTGCAGGCCCTGGAGGCCGGCTACCAGGTGGCGTTGATGGCGCCCACCGAGATCCTCGCCGAGCAGCATTTCATCACCTTCAAGCGCTGGCTCGAGCCATTGGGCATCGAAGTCGCCTGGCTGGCCGGCAAGCTCAAGGGCAAGGCCCGCGCCAGTGCCCTGGAGCAGATCGCCAATGGCGCGCCCATGGTGGTCGGCACCCACGCGCTGTTCCAGGACGAAGTGCAGTTCAAGCACCTGGCCCTGGCAATCATCGACGAACAGCACCGCTTCGGCGTGCAGCAGCGCCTGGCCCTGCGCAAGAAGGGCGTCATGGGCCAGCTGTGCCCGCACCAGCTGATCATGACCGCCACGCCGATCCCGCGCACCCTGGCCATGAGCGCCTATGCCGACCTGGACACCTCGATCCTCGACGAGCTGCCCCCCGGGCGCACCCCGGTGAACACCGTGCTGGTCGCCGACAGCCGCCGCTTCGAGGTGGTCGAGCGGGTCCGCGCCGCCTGCGCCGAAGGCCGCCAGGCCTATTGGGTGTGCACCCTGATCGAAGAATCCGAGGAACTGACCTGCCAGGCCGCCGAGAGCACCTTCGAAGAGCTGGGCAGCGCCCTCGGCGAGCTGCGCGTGGGCCTGATCCACGGGCGCATGAAGCCCGCGGAAAAGGCCGCGGTGATGGCCGAGTTCAAGGCCGGCGACCTGCAACTGCTGGTGGCCACCACGGTGATCGAGGTCGGCGTCGACGTGCCCAATGCCAGCCTGATGATCATCGAGAACCCCGAGCGCCTGGGCCTGGCCCAGTTGCACCAGCTGCGTGGCCGGGTCGGCCGGGGCAGCGCGGTGAGCCACTGCGTGCTGCTCTACCACCCGCCGCTGTCGCAGATCGGCCGTGAACGCCTGGGCATCATGCGGGAAACCAACGACGGATTCGTCATAGCAGAGAAGGACCTGGAGTTGCGTGGCCCCGGCGAGATGCTCGGGACCCGCCAGACCGGCCTGCTACAGTTCAAGGTCGCCGACCTGATGCGCGACGCCGACCTGCTGCCGGCCGTGCGCGACGCCGCCCAGGCCCTGCTGGCACGCTGGCCCGACCACGTCAGCCCGTTGCTCGACCGCTGGCTGCGCCACGGTCAACAATATGGCCAGGTGTGACGCCCGTCCCATAATGGATCCAGCTTGGCGGCCAGGCTGGTTATACTTCGCGTTTACAGAATGATTGGATACAGGCCATGACTGAAGTTGCCCTGGATACCGCAACCCTACACGCACCGTCTGTCATCCGGCTGTTGCTCGACAAGCTCGGCGTCAGCTTCCGCGAGGTGCCCGAGCACCCGGGGCTGCCGGCCGCCTCGCGGGTACAGGCCGTGCTGCTCGATGACGAGATCGGTGCCTTGATGGTGCTGTTCCCGCAAAGCCAGTTGCTGGACCTCAAGCGCCTCGAGGAACTGACCGGCCGCAAGCTCAAGGCCGTGCCGCTGGAGCGCCTGAAGCAGATGCTCGACAAGCATCACCTCAGGGCCCTGCCGGCGATTCCCGCCCTGACCAGCTCGCCGTGCCAGTACGAGAAGAGCCTGCTCGACAACGAGACGCTGCTGATCCAGTCCGGCGAGGCCGGCCTGCTCCTGGAAATCGGCAGGACGGCCTTCAAGAAGATGCTGTTCAAGGCCAGCGCCAGCACGTTCGGCCAGCAGATCAGCGATATTCGCCTGAGTTTCGACCCGTTGGACGGCCCGCCCAAGGAAGTCATCCGCGCCGTCCAGGCCTTCACCGCCCGTCGCATCCAGCAACGCCTGGAGCAGACCATCGAGATTCCGCCGCTGGCCGACACCGCGCAGAAGATCATCAAGCTGCGCGTCGACCCCAATGCCAGCATCGACGACATCACCGGCGTGGTCGAGACCGACCCGGCCCTGGCCGCGCAGGTGGTCAGCTGGGCTGCTTCCCCGTACTACGCCTCGCCCGGCAAGATTCGCTCGGTGGAGGACGCCATCGTCCGCGTGCTGGGCTTCGACCTGGTGATCAACCTGGCCCTGGGCCTGGCCCTGGGCAAGACACTGAGCCTGCCCAAGGACCACCCGCAACAGGCCACGCCGTACTGGCAGCAGTCGATCTACACCGCCGCGGTGATCGAGGGCCTGACCCGCGCCATGCCGCGCGCCGAGCGCCCGGAAGCGGGCCTGACCTACCTGGCCGGCCTGCTGCACAACTTCGGCTACCTGCTGCTGGCCCACGTCTTCCCGCCGCATTTCTCGCTGATCTGCCGCCACCTGGAGGTCAACCCGCACCTGTGCCACAGCTATGTGGAACAGCACCTGCTGGGGATCAGCCGTGAACAGATCGGGGCCTGGCTGATGAAACTGTGGGACATGCCCGATGAGCTGTCCACGGCCCTGCGTTTCCAGCACGATCCGGCCTACGACGGCGATTATGCGGCGTTCCCCAATCTGGTGTGCCTGGCGACGCGCCTGCTGCGCGCCCGGGGGATCGGATCGGGGCCAAGGGACGAGATCCCGGATGCCCTGCTCGAGCGCCTGGGGCTGACCCGGGAGAAGGCCGAAGAGGTGGTGAACAAGGTGCTGGAGGCCGAGGCCCTGCTGCGCGAACTGGCGTCGCAGTTCCACGCGCCGCACTCGCATTAAGATCACCCTGTAGGAGCGGCCTTGCCGAGGCGTCGGACCGGCCGGAAAGGGCCGCGAAGCGGCCCCAGCAATTTCAATAATGGCGCAGACCAGCTGGGGCTGCTGCGCAGCCCGTTCGCGGCACAAGGCCGCTCCTACAGAGAAGCTCTGCGCCTGAAATCTCAGGCCTTCTTCTTCGGCTTCAGGTACTTCATCAAGCCCTGGAACCAGATCACCAGCGCCGGATTGCCCTTGATCTGGATGTTCTTCTCCTGGATCCCCTGCATGAACGCCAGCTGCTTGTTGCCGGCCTGCAGCGTGGCGAAGCCGTAGGCGGCGTCCTTGAAGGCGATGGCGAAGGCCGGCTGAGGGTGCAGGCCGCCCTTGCTGCTGATGCGCAGGTCCTTGACGATGAAGTGCCGGGCAACCTTGCCGTCGAGCGTCTGCATCTGGAAGACCAGGTCCTTGTCCTGCAGCTGCTGCTGGAACGCCGGGTTGTTGCGGCTGGCCTTGGCCATCAGCAGCCCCATGGCCCAGAGAAGAAAGCGAAACTTCATCAACACGCCTCGAATGAAAAGTGACTGAGTCGCGCAGTTTATCCGTTTCTCGCCCTGTTTATGCAAGTTCGCCGCAGTTGCTTACCAGAAACGCAACGGGCGCCTCCAGGCGCCCGTCTGGTGAACCGGTTCGGTCACTTTTTCTTGGCAGGCTTGGCCGGTGCGTTGACGCTGTCGCGCAGGTTCTTGCCCGGCTTGAAGGCGACGGTGTTGCTGGCCTTGATCTTGACCGGCTGGCCGGTCTGCGGGTTCTTGCCGGTGCGGGCGCCACGGTGGCGTTTTTCGAAGGTGCCGAAACCGACCAGGGTGACGGTGTCCTTGTCGAGCGCGCCGGTGATGCTGTCGAGAATCGCGTTGAGGACCTGGTTGGCCTTTTCCTTGGTCAGATCGGCCTTTTCGGCGATGACGGCGGCGAGTTCTGGTTTACGCATAGTGAAGCCTCTTTGACGGGATTTCTTGTTGTTATGCCGTGCTGCCGAAGGGAGCAGCGTTCAAGGCACCGCAGGCTCTAGGCTGCGGCAGACGCCAGTGAGGATGGCACGCCGACCGGGGCCGCGCCAGTATCTGGGCGGCCATTGTCGCGGCAAGAGCAGGATAATTCCGACAGAACGCCCGCTATTTACGCCATCAAGGGCGGCAACTGGCGATTCAGCGCCAGTTTCTCCATGACCGCACCGCCGGTCAGGGCGTAGCCCAGCAGCCGGCCATCGGCACCATGGCAGAGCACTTTCAGGTCGGCGCCGCTGCCCTCGACCACCCAGGTGCCCTCATGGCCGGGCGGCACCGGGGATACCACCAGCGGACAGGCCGGGGTCTTCACGGTGACCGGCATCGGGCCGTAGGCCACCGCAGTCGGGTTGCCGGCCAGGGTCTGGGCAAGGGCACGGGCGCAGGTCATCAACGGCATGACATACAGCAGGTTGATGCCATCGACCTCGGCGCAGTCGCCCAGGGCGAAGATGTTGGCGTGGGAGGTGCGCAGCTGGCGGTCCACCACCACGCCACGGTTGACCTGCAACCCCGCCGCCGCCGCCAGGTCGGTGCGCGGACGCAGGCCGATGGCCGAGACCACCAGGTCACAGGGAATCACGCAGCCATCGGACAGGTGCGCTTCGAGCGCCTGCCCTGCACGCTGCAGGCGGGTCAGCACCGGCCCGAGGTGAAAGCGCACGCCCAGCCCTTCCAGGCCCGCCTGCACGACCGCGGCGGCAGCCGGGTGCAGCAGGGTTGGCATCACCTGCTCACAGGGGGCGACGACCTCGCACTGCAGGCCGCCCAGGCTGAGGTCGTTGGCGAATTCGCAACCGATCAGGCCGGCACCGAGGATCAGCACACGCTGCTTGCCCGCGGCCGCGGCGCGAAAGCGCGCGTAGTCCTCCAGGTCGTTGATCGGGAAGATCAGCTCGCCCGCATCGCCTTCGACCGGCACCTGCACGGTCTGCGCGCCCCAGGCCAGCACCAGGTCACGGTACTCCACCGCTTCCTCGCCGATCCACAGGCGCTTGTGGCCCGGGTCGATGCCGCTGATGCGGGTATGGGTGCGAATCTCGGCCTTGAGCTGCTCGGCCATGGCGCCCGGCTCGGCCATGCACAGGCCGTCGGCGTCCTTCTGCTTGGCGAAGCCGGTGGACAGCATGGGCTTGGAGTAGGAGCGACCGTCGTCGGCGGTGATCAGCAACAACGGCGTGTCGCCGTCGAGCTTGCGAAACTCTCGCGCCAGGTTGTAGCCGGCAAGGCCGGTACCGATGATCACCACGGGGGACGTCATGTCGTGCGTTCCTTCTTCAAGCCAGGGTTGTGATCAGCCGATGGCGATCATTTCGAAATCACTCTTGCCCACGCCGCAGTCGGGGCACAGCCAGTCTTCCGGTACATCTTCCCAGCGCGTGCCGGGGGCGATGCCGTCGTCCGGCCAGCCTTGGGCCTCGTCGTAGATCAGGCCGCAGACAATACACTGCCACTTCTTCATTTACTGCTGTTCCTCGGTCAGGCTTAGGGGTGCGTTGCAGCTGATGGCCTCATCGCGGGGCAAGCCCGCCCCTACAGGGGACGCGCAGTTCCCGAGGGCTGCGCTGTACCTGGGGGAGCGGGCTTGCCCGCGAAGGGGCCACCGCGCAATTCGTGGGGGCTTTGTACTGGCCCTGCCAGCAGTATGCAAGCAGTCCGGGCAAACATGCTAAGCTCGCCGCCTCTCTGGCCTGTATCAAGCATACCGACGTGCCGTACGAAACCCCGCAAGCAGCCGCTGTCGCGTGGCTGGCGTATCCGCAGCTGGCGACCAGCCTCGACCAGCCGACCTTGGGCTGGCTGTTCGACGAAGGCTCCCTGACCCGTCGCCTGACCCGTCTCTCCCACGACCACTTCAGCGTCACTCCCCTGTTCGAGGGCTGGCAGCCCCTGCGCGACGACGAGTGCGCCGCCTTGAACCTTGCCCCCGGCGCGCAGGGCTGGGTGCGCGAGGTCTACCTGCGTGGCCATGGCCAGCCGTGGGTGTTCGCTCGCAGCGTGGCCAGCCGCACGGCGCTGGAACGCGGTGGGCTGGACCTGGAGACCCTGGGCAGCCGATCGCTGGGCGAGCTGCTGTTCTGTGACCAGGCGTTCGTCCGTCACCCGATCGAAGTGTGCAGTTATCCACAGGGCTGGCTGCCCGCCGAGGTCGCCGCCGCCGGGTTGTGGGGGCGGCGCTCGCGCTTCGAGCGCGACGGCCTCGACCTGCTGGTGGCCGAGGTGTTCCTGCCCGCCCTGTGGCACGCGGCCAAGGAGGAGAACCGCTGATGTACCTGCAACTGCTCAAGTCGCTCAACCGTCTGCACCCACGGGCCTGGGACTTCATCCAGCTGAGCCGCATGGACCGCCCGATCGGCATCTACCTGCTGCTGTGGCCGACGCTGTCGGCGGTGTGGATCGCCGGCAACGGCTCGCCGACCCTGGCCAACGTGCTGATCTTCGGCCTCGGCGTGGTGCTGATGCGCGCCGCCGGCTGCTGCATCAACGACTTCGCCGACCGCAAGGTGGACGGCCACGTCAAGCGCACCGCCGACCGGCCACTGGCCAGCGGCCGGGTGAAACCCCGCGAAGCGCTGGTGTTGTTCGCCCTGCTGGTGGGGGCGAGCTTCCTGCTGGTGCTGTGCACCAACGCCACCACGGTGTGGCTGTCGTTCGGCGCGGTCGCCCTGGCGTTCTGCTACCCGTTCATGAAGCGCTATACCTACTACCCGCAGGTGGTGCTGGGCGCCGCGTACTCCTGGGGTATCCCGATGGCCTTCACCGCCGCGGGCGGCGAGCTGCCGGCCAGCGCCTGGCTGCTGTACATCGCCAACCTGCTGTGGACGGTGGGCTACGACACCTACTACGCCATGGTCGACCGCGACGACGACCTGAAGATCGGCGTGAAATCCACCGCCATCCTGTTCGGCGAGGCCGACCGGGCGATCATCCTGACCTTGCAGTTGCTGTCGCTGGGCTGCCTGCTGCTGGCGGGCAACCGTTTCGAGCTGGGTGGCTGGTTCCACCTGGGGCTGCTGGCGGCGGCGGTGTGCTTCGCCTGGGAGTTCTGGTCGACGCGCAAGCTGGATCGTGAGTCGTGCTTCAAGGCGTTTCTGCACAACCATTGGGCGGGGTTGCTGATCTTTGGCGGGGTGGTGCTGGATTTCGCGTTGCGCTGAACTTCATCGCACCCTGTGGGAGCGGGTTTACCCGCGAATGCGATGGTGCAGCGAAAATCGCATTCGCGGGTAAACCCGCTCCCACAGGGTCAGGTAACAACCTTCAGGGCTTGGCGACGTGCCAGACGTCCTTCATGCCATCGCCGGTGGTCTCCCCGGCCTTCTTGTCCTTGACGAAGGTGTACAGCGGCTTGCCGTCATAGGCCCACTGCATCGAGCCATCGTCACGGGTGACATGGCTCCACTTGTCCTTCGGCGCCTCGTCGTCCTTCTTCACCATCAACGGCGGCCAGTTCTTGGCGCACTCGCCGTTGCACATGGACTTGCCGCCGGCATCCTTGTCGAAGGTGTACAGCGTCATGCCGTTGTGATCGACCCACATGCCGTCCTTTTCCATGGCGTGATGAGCCGACGCCACCCCCGGCACTGCCAGCGCAGCGCAAAGGGCCATCCAGCTCAGCGTATGTCGTGTCATTGGAATCACCATTGTTTCGGGGGTGGATTGAATGTCCGCACCGCCTTCGCGGCCCCCTGAAGCCTAGTCCAGTCACGCAATGTCGCCAGAACGGCCAACACCCTGTCACACAGCTGCAATAATTCCGTTATCTAATGCGGGCCAAGACACCGTTCCTGGGAGAGGTAATTGAGCATGGTTGGCAGAAACATTCTGATCGTCGACGACGAAGCGCCTATCCGCGAGATGATCGCCGTTGCATTGGAAATGGCCGGCTATGACTGCCTCGAGGCCGAGAACTCGCAACAGGCCCACGCCATCATCGTCGACCGCAAGCCGGACCTGATCCTGCTCGACTGGATGCTCCCGGGCACCTCGGGCATCGAGCTGGCCCGCCGCCTCAAGCGCGACGAACTGACCGGCGACATCCCGATCATCATGCTCACCGCCAAGGGTGAAGAAGACAACAAGATCCAGGGCCTGGAAGTCGGCGCCGACGACTACATCACCAAGCCGTTCTCGCCCCGCGAGCTGGTGGCGCGCCTGAAGGCCGTGCTGCGCCGCACCGGCCCGAGCGACAGCGAGGCGCCGATCGAAGTCGGCGGCCTGCTGCTCGACCCGATCAGCCACCGCGTGACCATCGACGGCAAGCCGGCCGAGATGGGGCCTACCGAATACCGCCTGCTGCAGTTCTTCATGACCCACCAGGAGCGCGCCTACACCCGTGGCCAGCTGCTCGACCAGGTCTGGGGCGGCAACGTCTACGTCGAGGAACGCACCGTCGACGTGCACATCCGTCGCCTGCGCAAGGCGCTGGGTGAAGCCTATGAAAATCTGGTACAAACCGTCCGCGGCACCGGCTATCGCTTCTCGACCAAGAGCTGATCGAAGCCCCGGCGCCCGCTGTACAAGGACTGTCAATTGAACCAGAACTGGCACGCGACCCTGATTCGCCACATGCTCCTGCTGATCACCGTCTGCCTGATCGGCGGGCTGGTCAGCGGCTACTACGGCTGGAGCCTGGCCATCGGCCTGGCCCTGTACCTGGGCTGGACGCTGAAGCAACTGCTGCGCCTGCACGACTGGCTGCGCAACCACCAGCCCGACGAGGCACCACCCGATGGCTATGGCCTGTGGGGCGAGGTGTTCGACAGCATCTACCACTTGCAACGCCGCGACCAGCGCGTGCGCGGCCGCCTGCAGGCGGTGATCGACCGGGTCCAGGAGTCCACCGCGGCCCTGCGCGACGCGGTGATCATGCTCGACAGCGAAGGCAACCTGGAATGGTGGAACCGCGCCGCCGAGACCCTGCTGGGCTTCAAGACGCCGCAGGACGGCGGCCAGCCGGTGACCAACCTGGTGCGCCACCCGCGCTTCAAGGAGTACTTCGAGTCGGACAACTACGCCGAGCCGCTGGAGATTCCGTCGCCGATCAACGACCGCCTGCGCGTGCAACTGCACCTGACCCGCTACGGCAACAACGAACACCTGATGCTGGTGCGCGACGTGACCCGCATCCACCAGCTCGAGCAGATGCGCAAGGACTTCGTCGCCAACGTTTCCCATGAGCTGCGCACGCCGCTGACGGTAATCACCGGTTACCTGGAGACGCTGCTGGACAACGTCGAGGACGTGAACCCGCGCTGGAGCCGCGCCCTGCAGCAGATGAGCGCGCAAGGCTCGCGCATGCAGACCCTGCTCAACGACCTGCTGCTGCTGGCCAAGCTCGAGGCCACCGACTACCCCTCCGACAACCAGCCGGTGCTGGTCGACACCCTGCTCGGTGCCATCAAGAACGACGCCCAGGCCTTGTCCGGCCCGCGCAACCAGCGTATCAGCCTGGAAGCGGCGCCCGGCATTCGTCTCAAGGGTAGTGAGTCGGAGCTGCGCAGCGCGTTCTCCAACCTGGTGTTCAACGCGGTCAAGTACACCCAGGACGAAGGCAATATCCGCATCCGCTGGTGGGCCGACGAACAGGGCGCGCACCTGAGCGTGCAGGACTCGGGGGTGGGGATCGAGGCCAAGCACCTGCCACGCCTGACCGAACGTTTCTACCGGGTCGACTCCAGCCGTGCGTCGAATACCGGCGGCACCGGGCTGGGGCTGGCGATCGTCAAGCATGTGCTGATGCGTCATCGCGGGCGGCTGGAAATCAGCAGCGTGCCGGGGCATGGCAGCACCTTTACCTGCCACTTCGCGCCAGCGCAATTGGTCGCAAACAAAGCCTGACATTACCGGGGCTGCTTTGCAGCCCTTTCGCCGGCAAGCCGGCTCCCACAGGTTGCGCATTACCTTGTGGGAGCCGGCTTGCCGGCGAAAGGGCGCGAAGCGGCCCTTTGCTTTTGCGGCTCCAGCCGCTACATTGGATCCCCGTGCCAGCCATCGCTGGCACTTTTTTTCTCTTGAATTCAAAGACGGACCCCGTAAAAACTCCATCATGGACCCTTCCCCTGGTATCAGCCTCACCTCGTTGTTCGCCGATTTCGGCATGATTCTCTTCGCCTTGTTCCTGGTGCTGCTCAACGGCTTCTTCGTTGCCGCCGAGTTCGCCATGGTCAAGCTGCGTTCCACCCGGGTCGAAGCCATCGCCGAGCTGCATGGCTGGCGTGGCAGCATCCTGCGCAAGGTGCACAACCAACTCGACGCCTACCTGTCGGCCTGCCAGCTGGGCATCACCCTGGCCTCCCTGGGCCTGGGCTGGGTCGGCGAGCCGGCGTTCGCCCACCTGCTCGAACCGCTGCTGGCCGCCGTGGGCGTGGACAGCCCCGAGCTGATCAAGGCGATCTCGTTCTTCGTCGCCTTCTTCGTGATCTCCTACCTGCACATCGTCGTCGGCGAGCTGGCACCGAAGTCCTGGGCAATCCGCAAGCCCGAGCTGCTGTCGCTGTGGACCGCCGTGCCGCTGTACCTGTTCTACTGGGCGATGTACCCGGCGATCTACCTGCTCAACGCCAGCGCCAACACCATCCTGCGCATCGCCGGCCAAGGCGAGCCCGGGCCGCACCACGAGCACCACTACAGCCGCGAGGAGCTCAAGCTGATCCTGCACTCCAGCCGCGGCCAGGATCCGAGCGACCAGGGCATGCGCGTGCTGGCCTCGGCCGTGGAGATGGGCGAGCTGGAGGTGGTCGACTGGGCCAACTCCCGCGAGGACATGGTCAGCATCGACGCCCATGCGCCGCTGAAGGAAATCCTCGCCCTGCTGCGTCGCCACAAGTTCAGCCGCTACCCGCTGTATGACGCCGAGCGCGAGGAATTCACCGGCCTGCTGCACATCAAGGACCTGCTGCTGGAGCTGGCCGAGCTGGATCACCTGCCCGAGACCATCGACCTCGAGGACCTTGCCCGCCCGCTGGAGCGCGTGTCGCGGCACATGCCGTTGTCCCAGCTGCTGGAGCAGTTCCGCAAGGGCGGCGCGCACTTCGTGCTGGTGGAGGAAGCCGATGGCAAGGTGATCGGCTACCTGACCATGGAAGACGTGCTGGAAGTGCTGGTCGGCGATATCCAGGACGAACACCGCAAGACCGAGCGCGGCATCCTCGCCTACCAACCGGGCAAGCTGTTGGTACGCGGTGATACGCCGCTGTTCAAGGTCGAGCGCCTGCTGGGCGTCGACCTCGACCATATCGAGGCGGAAACCCTGGCCGGCCTGGTCTATGAGACCCTCAAGCGCGTGCCCGAGGAAGAGGAAGTACTGGAGGTCGAGGGCCTGCGCATCATCATCAAGAAGATGAAAGGGCCGAAGATCGTGCTGGCCAAGGTGCTCAAGCTGGATTGAGGTGACGTCATCGCGAGGCAAGCCCACGTGGGAGCGGGCTTGCCCCACGATGTTTCAGGGATTGCCCGCCGTGAAATCCGGCAACCCGCCAATCGGCCGGTCGAACTGATACGGTATCGACTCCAGCGCCAACCCCACATTGCGCTGCACCACGAAATGCAGGTGCGGCCCGCTGCTGTTGCCGGTGTTGCCCGACTTGGCCAGCGCCTGCCCCTGGGCCACCCGCTGCCCCTCGCCCACCACCACCGAACCGCGCATCAGGTGCAGGTACACGCCCATGGTGCCGTCCGGGTGCAGGATCCTGACGAAGTTGCCCGCCGGGTTGTTGCCCCGCCCGCTCTGGTTGTTCTCGATCTTCACCACCACCCCACCCCGCGCCGCGATGATCGGTGTACCTTCAGGCATGGCGATGTCCATGGCGTAGCGGCCCTTGGGCCCGAAGTGGCTGAAGCGGCCATTGGGGCCCTGGCTCAGGCGAAACGGCCCGCCCTTCCAGGGGAAGGGATAGCGATAGCCCTGCGGGCGCTGGCCCGGGTCGCCCATGGCATAGCGAAACTTGGTGTCGTACCTGAGGCTGCTCCCCTGGCGAGCCTGGACCACGCTGAGCACCTGGGTCGAGCGCGGCGGCACCAGGCGCCGGACAACCCGCGGGGCGTTGCCGCCCTGGGCATTGGCCAGGCGCTCCACGCGCAGTTCCACCTCCATCGGCACGAACAGTTCGTTTCGGGCGACAAAGCGCACGCCACCGGCAAAGGCCTCGGTCTTCAGGCGAACCTGGCCATCCAGGCGCTCGACCATGGGCTCACGGAACACAAAGGCTTTCGACCCAGGGCTCGGGCGGTCGGAATAGGAGACCACGCCGAAGGTGTCGGTGGTCTTGTAGACGGTCATGGCCAGGCTCGACGCCGAGGCCGTGAGCAAGGCACAGAACAGCAGCAGGCGGGCGGGCGGCATGATGGTGGCTTTTTGACAGTTGTGTTCTGTCGAAGCCTAGCAGCCGGATTTGAGAGGGATATGACAGTTGGTCGGGTGGTGCCTGCAGGAGCGACTTGCGCGGCGTATGGCACCCGCTTCGCGGGTGATCGCGGGACAAGCCCGCTCCTACAGGGCCCAGGGTGGCGTCAGGCGCCTGGGGTGAAGTGCTTCTGCGCCGTTCCGCGAGCAATCAGCCGCGACAGGTAGTCGAGCTTCTGCGCATCCTGGTCGACGAACTTGAAGGTCAGTTGCAGCCAGTCGCTCTCGGGCTTGGGCTCCAGCGCCGCAATGGCGTGCAGGTAGCCGTTCAGCCGCGCCGTCTCGGCATTCTCGCCTTGCTCCAGGTCCAGCACCGCGCCTTCGAGCACCTGCGGCAGGTTGGTGCCACGGCGCACCACCAGCAGGGCTTCCTTGAGGCTCAGGGCCTTGATCATGCACGGCTGGGTGCCGCTGGACAGGCGCAGTTGGCCTTGGCCACGACCAGTCTGGGCCGCGGCGGCGGCAGCCTTGGGCGTCGGTGCGTTGATCAGTGGCTTGGCAGCCGTGGCGACAGGCGCCGGAGCCGCGACCTTGGCCGCTTCCGGGCGACCGCCGGTCAGGGCGCTGAGCGAGTCGTTGGCGAACGCCGAGTTGACTCGCGCCGGCGCACTGGACATCAGGGCGTCGAGCTTGCCGATCTTGGTCAGCGACTTCTTCACCTTGGTCAGCAGTTGCTCGTTGGTGAACGGCTTGCCGACGAAATCGGAAACACCGGCCTGGATGGCCTGGATCACGTTTTCCTTGTCACCACGGCTGGTCACCATGATGAACTGCATGGTCTTCATCTCTTCCTGCTGGCGGCACCAGGTCAGCAGCTCGAGGCCCGACATCTCGGGCATCTCCCAGTCGCACAGGACCAGGTCGAAACGTTCCTTGCTCAGCATGGCCATGGCCTTGCGACCGTTGACCGCGTCCTCGATCACCACGCCGGGAAAGGCGTTGCGCAGGCACTTTTTTACCAGGTCGCGGATGAACGGGGCATCGTCCACGACCAGCACATTCACTTTACTCATCGATACTCCTCTTGAATCCCGGCTAGCATACCGCCGACTGATGGCCATTTGCCAAACCACTGGTCACGCCGGGACTTCTCACACGGTTCGCGGGTGCCTGCTGGTGCTCGACCGCAAACGAAAACGCCCGGCGGTTGCCGGGCGTTCATGCTCGGGAGCAATCCTATTTATCGTCCGGTTCAGCCGGAACATTAGCGATTTCGCCCTCATCGAACGCTTCGCCCTGCACCTCGGCCTTCATGCGCTTGAGGCCCATGTGACGCACGTCGGTGCCGCGCACCAGGTAGATCACCAGCTCCGAGATGTTGCGCGCGTGGTCGCCGATGCGCTCCAGCGAACGCAGGGCCCAGATCACGCTGAGCACGCGGGAGATCGAGCGCGGATCTTCCATCATGTAGGTGACCAGCTCGCGCAGCGCGGTCTTGTATTCGCGGTCGATGGTCTTGTCGTACTGGGCCACCGACAGCGCCAGGTCGGCGTCGAAACGGGCGAAGGCGTCCAGCGCGTCGCGGACCATGTTGCGCACCTGGTCGCCGATGTGGCGCACCTCGACGTAGCCGCGCGGCGACTCGCCTTCCTCGCACAGCTGGATGGCGCGGCGGGCGATCTTGGTGGACTCGTCGCCAATGCGCTCCAGGTCGATCACCGACTTGGAGATGCTGATGATCAGGCGCAGGTCGGAGGCCGCCGGCTGGCGACGGGCGAGGATGCGCACGCACTCCTCGTCGATGTTGCGTTCCATCTGGTTGATCTGTTCATCGACCTCGCGCACCTGCTGGGCCAGGCCCGAATCGGCCTCGATCAGCGCGGTGACGGCGTCGTTCACCTGCTTCTCGACCAGGCCGCCCATGGCCAGCAAGTGGCTGCGCACCTCCTCGAGCTCGGCGTTGAACTGCTGGGAGATGTGGTGGGTAAGGCTTTCTTTGTTGATCATCGTTTCGCTCCGCGAAGCAGCTGCAAGCTTCAAGTGATTCGTGTCGTTCCCTGGCCTGTAGGAGCGGCCTTGTGCCGCGAAAGGGCCGCGAAGCGGCCCCAGGATTTCAGCCGTGATGCAAAAATCGCCGGGGCTGCTTTGCAGCCCTTTCGCGGCACAAGGCCGCTCCTACACAAGCACCCTGTGGCCAATCGTTAGCCGTAGCGACCGGTAATGTAGTCTTCGGTCTGCTTCTTCGCCGGGTTGGTGAACAGGGTGTCGGTGTCACCGAACTCGACCAGTTTGCCCATGTACATGAACGCGGTGTAGTCCGATACGCGGGCCGCCTGCTGCATGTTGTGGGTGACGATGACGATGGTGTACTTGGATTTCAGTTCGTAGATCAGCTCTTCGACCTTCAGGGTCGAGATCGGGTCCAGCGCCGAGCACGGTTCGTCGAGCAGCAGCACTTCCGGCTCCACGGCGATGGTACGGGCGATCACCAGACGCTGCTGCTGGCCACCGGACAGGCCCAGGGCCGAGTCATGCAGGCGGTCCTTGACCTCGTCCCACAGCGCCGCGCCCTTCAGCGCCCACTCGACGGCCTCGTCGAGCACACGCTTCTTGTTGATGCCCTGGATACGCAGGCCGTAGACCACGTTCTCGTAGATGGTCTTGGGGAACGGGTTGGGTTTCTGGAACACCATGCCCACGCGGCGGCGCAGCTCGGCCACGTCCTCGCCCTTGCGGTAGATGTTGCTGCCGTACAGGTTGATGGCGCCTTCCACGCGGCAGCCATCGACCAGGTCGTTCATGCGGTTGAAGGTCCGCAGCAGCGTGGACTTGCCGCAGCCGGACGGGCCGATGAAGGCAGTCACGCGCTGCTTGGGAATGTTCATGCTGACGTCGAACAGCGCTTGCTTGTCGCCGTAGAACAGGGACAGCCCGGGTACTTCGATGGCCACGGTCTCTTCGGCCAGGCGCAGGCTCTGCTTGTCGCGGCCCAGGGCCGACATGTCGATGCCGTGGGCGTGGGATTCATGCTGCATGGTCAACTCCATACGCTATCAATTCGTTTCAAAGGGCCGCCCGGTGTTCGGGCGGCACGCTTGCAATCAGGATCAGTGGTCGAGGGCCTTGTACTTCTCGCGCAGGTGGTTACGGATCCACACCGCCGAGAGGTTGAGGGTGGCGATCACCAGCACCAGCAACAGCGCGGTGGCGTATACCAGCGGCCGCGCGGCCTCGACGTTGGGGCTCTGGAAGCCGACGTCGTAGATGTGGAAGCCCAGGTGCATGATCTTCTGGTCCAGGTGCAGGTACGGGTAGTTGCCGTCCACCGGCAGCGACGGCGCCAGCTTCACCACACCCACCAGCATCAGCGGGGCCACTTCGCCGGCGGCGCGGGCCACGGCGAGGATCATGCCGGTCATCATGGCCGGGCTGGCCATCGGCAGGACGATCTTCCACAGGGTCTCGGCCTTGGTCGCGCCCAGGGCCAGCGAGCCCTCGCGCACCGGGCGCGGAATCCGCGCCAGGCCTTCCTCGGTGGCCACGATCACCACTGGCACCGCCAGCAGCGCCAGGGTCAGCGAGGCCCACAGCAGGCCGGGGGTGCCGAGGGTCGGCGCCGGCAGCGACTCGGGGAAGAACAGCCTGTCGATCGAGCCACCCAGCACATAGACGAAGAAACCCAGGCCGAACACGCCGTAGACGATCGCCGGAACACCGGCCAGGTTGTTCACCGCGATGCGGATCAAGCGGGTCACCGGACCCTGCTTGGCATACTCGCGCAGGTACACCGCCGCCAATACGCCGAACGGGGTGACGATCACGGCCATGATCAGGGTCATCATCACAGTGCCGAAGATGGCCGGGAAGATACCACCCTCGGTATTGGCCTCACGCGGGTCGTCGCTGAGGAACTCCCACACCTTGGCGAAGTAGGCGCCCATCTTGGTCAGGCCGGACATGGCGTTCGGCTGGATGGCGTGGACCACCTTGCTCAGGTTGATCTCCACCTCGCGGCCGTTGCCGTCGCGGGCAACCAGGCTGTCGCGGGCGAAGGCCTGGTGCAGGCCGGTCAGGCGCTCCTCGATGGCCTTGTAGCGGTTGTTCAGCTCGGCGCGCTCGGCGTCCATGTCGGCCTGGGCGGCGGCGTCCAGCTTGCCGTCCAGCTCTAGCTTGCGGCCGTGCAGGCGCAGGCGCTCGAGACCATGGTTGATGGCGCCGATATCCTTCTTCTCCAGCTTCACCAACTGGTCGTTCAGCTCGCTGGCGCGCTTGAGGCGGGCCTGCAGCTCGTTCCAGGCCTCGGGGCCCTGGGCGACCACGCGGCCTTCTTCCTTGACGCTGACCAGGTAGCCGTAGAAGTTGCCCCACTCGCGGCGCTCCAGGGCGATCAGGTCGACAGGCTTTTGCTGGTCCACCAGCCACTCGCCGACCACCCAGGTGAAGTCGCTGCCGTTGAGGTCGCGGTTACCGACCTTGATCAGCTCGCGGGTCATGAACTCCGGGCCCTGCTCGGGCACCGGCAGGCCGGCACCCTTGAGGCGTTCGCGCGGTACTTCTTCCTTCTGCACCACTTCACCGATGACCACGTGGTCGGCCTGGCCCGGCACCTTGTAAGTGGCCTGGACCAGGTCTGCCGGCCAGAAGTGGCCCAGGCCGCGCACGGCGATCACGGCCAGCAGGCCGACGGTCATGATGACCGCCATGGCGACCGCGCCACCACTGATCCAGACGCCGGGGGCGCCGCTCTTGAACCAGCCTTTGAGGGAATCCTTTTTCACGGATCTCTACCTTTCTATCAAAGCGACGAGTATTTCTTGCGCAGGCGCTGGCGAATCAGCTCGGCCAGGGTGTTCATCACGAAGGTGAACAGCAGCAGCACGAGGGCGGCGAGGAACAGCACACGATAGTGGCTGCCGCCGACTTCCGATTCGGGCATTTCCACGGCCACGTTGGCGGCCAGGGTGCGCATGCCCTCGAACAGGTTCATCTCCATCACCGGGGTGTTGCCGGTGGCCATCAGCACGATCATGGTCTCGCCCACCGCGCGGCCCATGCCGATCATCAGCGCCGAGAAGATGCCCGGGCTGGCAGTGAGGATGACCACGCGGGTCAGGGTCTGCCACGGCGTGGCGCCCAGCGCCAGCGAACCCAGGGTCAGGCTGCGCGGCACGCTGAACACGGCGTCTTCGGCGATGGAATAGATGTTCGGGATGACCGCGAAGCCCATGGCGATACCGACCACCAGGGCGTTGCGCTGGTCGTAGGTGATGTCCAGGTCGTTGCTGATCCACAGGCGCATGTCGCCCTTGAAGAACCAGCTCTCGAGGAACGGACTCATGTACAGGGCAAACCAACCGATCACCAGGATCACCGGGATCAGGATCGCCGCTTCCCAGCCATCGGGGATGCGCAGGCGGATCGACTCCGGCAGGCGGCTCCAGCTGAAGCCGGCGAGCAGGATGCCGATCGGCATGATCACGAACAGGCTGAACACGCCCGGCAGGTGGCCTTCCAGGTACGGCGCGAGGAACAGGCCGGCGAAGAAGCCGAGGATCACCGTCGGCATCGCTTCCATCAGCTCGATCACCGGCTTGACCTTGCGGCGCATGCCCGGGGCCATGAAGTAGGCGGTGTAGATGGCGGCGGCGATGGCCAGCGGTGCGGCCAGGATCATCGCGTAGAACGCGGCCTTGAGCGTACCGAAGGTCAGCGGCGACAGGCTCAGCTTGGGCTCGAAGTCGGTGTTCGAGGCGGTCGACTGCCAGACGTGCTTAGGCTCGTCGTAGTTCTCGTACCAGACCTTGCCCCACAGCGCGCTGAAGGAGATTTCCGGGTGCGGGTTGCGCAGGCTCAGGGGCAGCAGCTTGCCGCCTTCCTCGATGATGATGCGGTTGGCGCGCGGCGACAGGGCCAGCACGCCCGCGCCTTCGGCGACCGATTCGACCAGCAGGGTGCGGTGCGCGGTGCTGTGGAACACACCGAGCTTGCCTTCGCTGTCCAGGGCGATGAAGCCCTTGCGGCGCTCTTCGGCGTCGATCTGCACCACCGGGGCCTTGCCCAACTGGAAGCTGCGGATCAGCTTGAAGCGCGACTCGCCATCCGGGTCGCGGGCCATGAACCACTGGCTCAGGCCGCCCTTGGAGTCACCGAAGATCAGCGAGATGCCACCAACCAGTTGGGCGGTCGCGGTGATTTCGGCATTGCCGTCTTCCAGCAGCTTGTAGCGGCCATTGAGGCTCTTGTCGCGCAGGCTGAACACGTCGGCGGTGGCGCGGCCGTTGACCACGTACAACCACTGCTGGCGCGGGTCGATGAAGATGTTCTTCACCACCTCGGTCATCTGCGGCAGCTCGATGCGGTTCTGCTCGATGGTGACCTCGTCGGTCATCATGTTTTCGGTGCGCGACAGCTCGATCACCTGCAGGTGCGCGCCGGTGGAGCCGGCCAGCAGCAGGGTATCGCCGTTGACGTTGACGCTTACGTGCTCAAGCGCGCGACCTTCGCTGTCGAGAGTGAACAAGTCCTGGCCATAGGGGTAGTCGATACCCGGCTCGATGGTCTTCTTGTTGTCTGGGTAGGTGATCTTGTAGGTGTGGTGGAACACCAGTGCCTGGCCGTTGGACAGGCCCAGCACTACCAGCGGGCTGCCTGGCTGGTCGCTGCTGATCGAGCTGACCTGGGTGCCGGCAGGCAGCGGCAGGTCGACGCGCTTCAGTTCGTTGCCGGTCTTGGTGTCGAAGAACAGCGCCTGGCCCTTGTCGGACACACGCATGCCCACGAGGTTCTGCTCCTCGAGGGCGATCATCAGGGGTTTGCCGGCGTCCTGTTGCAGCCAGGTCGGCTCCAGGGCCTTCTTGCTGGTCAGTTCGGCACCCTGGAACAGCGGCAGCACCACATAGGCCAGGTAGAAGAAGATCAGCGTGATCGCTGCCAGCACGGCGAGGCCGCCCACCAGGACGTACCAGCGGGTCAGACGGTCCTTGAGGGCGCGCATGCGGCGCTTGCGTTGCAACTCGGGCGTATTGAAATCAATGCGCACGGGAGGAGAATTTTGGGTCATTGTGGAGTTGGCCAGATCATTCATGCGCACACCCTAGCGGTCCCGTATGACAAAAACATGACAGTGCAGTGACGCAAAAAAGCCCGCCGCTCAGGAGCCCTGGCTTCGGACTAAGGAATTCGTGGAGGAGGCCGGCATTGTGGTCACCGGCCTCGCCCTCAGTTACTTACTTCTTTGCAACGTTACCCGCGTGGGACAGGCCCAGATCGGCCAGGGTCTTGTCGACCACCTTGGCTGGCAGCGGGATGTAGCCGTCCTTCACGACAACCTGCTGGCCGGCTTGCGACAGCACCAGCTTGACGAACTCGGCTTCCAGCGGGGCCAGAGGCTTGTTCGGCGCCTTGTTGACGTAGACGTAGAGGAAGCGCGACAGCGGGTAGGTGCCGTTCAGGGCGTTGGCTTCGTTGTCTTCGACGAAGGTGCCGCCGTCTTTCTTGGCCAGAGGCACGGTCTTGACGCTGGCGGTCTTGTAGCCGATGCCCGAGTAGCCGATGCCGTTCAGCGAGGAGCTGATCGACTGCACGACCGAGGCCGAGCCAGGCTGTTCGTTGACGTTAGGCTTGAAGTCGCCTTTGCACAGGGCTTCTTCCTTGAAGTAGCCGTAGGTGCCCGATACCGAGTTGCGACCGAACAGCTGGATTGGCTTGTTGGCCAGGTCGCCGGTCACGCCGACGTCGCCCCAGGTCTTGATCTCGTTCTTGCCACCGCACAGGCGGGTGGAGGAGAAGATGGCGTCGACCTGAGCCATGGTCAGGCCCTTGATCGGGTTGTCCTTGTGCACGAACACGGCCAGGGCGTCGACGGCGACCGGGATGGCGGTCGGCTTGTAGCCGTACTTCTGTTCGAAGGCCTGCAGCTCGACGTCCTTCATCTTGCGGCTCATCGGGCCCAGGTTGGCGGTGCCTTCGGTCAGCGCGGGTGGCGCGGTGGAGGAGCCGGCGGCCTGGATCTGGATGTTTACGTTCGGATATTCCTTCTTGTAGGCCTCGGCCCACAGGGTCATCAGGTTCGCGAGGGTATCGGAACCGACGCTGGAGAGGTTGCCCGATACACCGGTGGTCTTGGTGTAGGTCGGGATTGCAGGATCGACAGCGGCGACCGCATTGGCGGCAGCGACGCCAGCGGCGGCAAAGGTCAGGGCCGCCATCAAACGCTTCAGTTTCATGCCTTGCTCCTAGCAGGAATATCGTGGGTTGTGAGATGGAACGGGCCCAAGTATCTGCAGGCCGCATGAACACTCTATGACTCGAATATGACAATTGGATGAAAGGCCATCACCGGGTATCCGGGATGGCCTTTCAAGATGTTTCAGGAGAGGTGTACAGCATGTCTCTGTAGGAGCGGCCTTGCGCCGCGAACGGGCTGCAAAGCAGCCCCGGAGGTCTTTCAGGAGGCTGAGATCCTGGGGCCGCTGCGCGTCCCTTTCGCGGCACAAGGCCGCTCCTACAGGTCCGTGTGATTCGCTCGGCTCAGCGCTTGTTGGCGAGCAGATAGGTACCGACCAGCAGACCAACGGCACACAGGCACGCCACGTAGTAGGCCGGCGCCATCGGGCTGAACTTGAGCAGCGCGGTGACCACCATAGGCGTCAGCCCGCCAAAGATCGCGTAGGCCAGGTTGTAGGAGAACGACAAGCCGCTGAAACGCACCACCGGTGGGAACGCCTTGACCATCACGTACGGCACGGCACCGACGATGCCCACGCACAGGCCGGTCAGGGCGTACAGCGGGAACAGCAGGTCCGGGCGGGTCGGCAGGCTGTGGTAGAAGGCCCAGGACGACGCCAGCAGCGCCAGGCTGCCGACGATGAACACTCGCCCTGCGCCAAAACGGTCTGCCAGGCTTCCAGCCCCGATGCAGCCCAGGCTGAGCAGCACGATGGCCAGGCTGTTGGCCTTGAGCGAGTCGGTGGGGCTGACGTGGTAGAGGCTCTGCAGCAAGGCCGGGGTCATCAGGATGATCACCACGATGCCGGCCGACAGCAGCCAGGTGAGCAGCATCGACAGGATGATCGCGCCGCGATGGTCGCGCAGCACCGCGCGCAGCGGCAGTTCCTCGGCCAGGGCCTTGCGCGCCTGCATCTCGGCGAACACCGGGGTCTCATGCAGCCAGCGGCGCAGGTAGACCGCGAAGAAGCCGAACACCCCACCGAGCAGGAACGGGATACGCCAGGCGTAATCCGCCACTTCCTCGGGGGTGTAGAGCGTGTTGATCAGGGTCGCCACCAGCGAGCCAAGCAGGATGCCCGAGGTCAGGCCCGCGGTCAGGGTGCCGCAGGCATAACCGGTGTTGCGCGCCGGCACGTGCTCGGAGACGAACACCCAGGCGCCCGGCACCTCGCCGCCGATGGCCGCGCCCTGGATCACCCGCATCAACAGCAGCAGGATCGGCGCCCACAGGCCGATCTGCGCATAAGTGGGCAGCAGGCCCATCACCAGGGTCGGCACCGCCATCAGGAAGATGCTCAGGGTGAACATCTTCTTGCGCCCGAGCAGGTCGCCGAAGTGGGCCATGACGATGCCGCCCAGGGGGCGCGCCAGGTAGCCGGCGGCGAAGATGCCGAAGGTCTGCATCAGGCGCAGCCACTCGGGCATGTCGGCCGGGAAGAACAGTTTGCCGACCACCGTGGCGAAGAACACGAAGATGATGAAGTCGTAGAACTCCAGGGCTCCGCCCAGGGCGGACAGCGAGAGGGTCTTGTAGTCACTGCGGGACAACGGCCGGGACGGCTGCTCGATACTGCTCTGCACGGAGGTCATCGCTGTTCTTTCTCTTGTAGGTCTGCGGACCGCTTGGCATGCGGCTTCTGGATTGGCTAGGCAGCGAAGATAGCAAATTGCCGAGCCGCGCTCATAGCGGTACAAAATCCATACAGATATTCATGAATGTGCGGTCGTCGCTGGCTGTGCAGGTATATATACTGCCCGCTCGTAGGAAAAGGTTGCTTCCATTGTGGGAAGTTGTGCGAAAACGTCGGTCATTGTTGTCAGACTGTTTCGCAGAGTTTCCCTTTGGCCGCCTCGCGAAGCGAAATCAGCGTAGTATGCGTGTTGCTGAATCGTTTTTACGGCGTCCTTCATTGCGCCACCAACGAAGCTTCACGGGTCAGAGGCCCCACGGCATGATTGAGCTCGAACAAGAAGATCCTATCCCGCAGGGCGACCTGGCCCTGCAGATCACCGCGCTGCCACGCGAGACCAATGGTTTCGGCGATATCTTCGGCGGCTGGCTGGTCGCCCAGATGGACCTGGCCGGCACCGCCATGGCCAGCCGCGTCGCCGGTGGCCGGGTGGCCACGGTGGCCATCGACCGCATGGCCTTCCTGGTGCCGGTGGCGGTGGGCGCGCAACTGTCCTTCTATACCCAGACCCTGGAGATCGGCCGCAGCTCGATCCAGATGATGGTCGAAGTGTGGAGCGACGACCCGCTGTCCAGCGAATGGCGCAAGGTCACCGAAGCCGTGTTCGTGTTCGTCGCCATCGACGGCAGCGGTCGCACCCGCTCGGTGCCTCGTCGCTGAGCCGAGCGAGCGGTAAACTCATTGCACGTCACCGGGTCCAACGGCCTGACAGACAATCAATGAGACGAGCGCAATGGCTAACTTCACGGTCGAGACCGAGCTTCACGGCGAACTCAATTGCTGGCGCATCACCAGCGAGCATGCCGAACTATTGATCGCCCAGCAGGGCGCGCAAGTCCTCAGCTACCAGCGGATCGGCGAACCGCCGCTGCTGTGGCTGAGCGACCAGGCCATCTTGCGCAAGGGCAAGTCGGTGCGCGCCGGCGCGCCGGTATGCTGGCCGTGGTTCGGCATCTTCGAGCGCAACCCGGAGTCGGTCAAAGCCATGTTCAAGGGCGAGCAGCCACCGGCCCACGGCCTGGTGCGCGGGCGCGACTGGCAGTTGCTGGGGGCCGAGAAGCACGGCGACAACCTGCGGATCGAATTCGAACTGCCCGAAGCCCAGGGCAAGCTGCCGGGCTGGGCCCACGAGGTCCAGCTCAAGCTGCTGGTGGAACTGGGCGACCAGCTGAAGCTGACCCTCACCAGCTACAACCTCGGCAATACCGACGTCACCCTGAGCCAGGCCCTGCACAGCTACTTCGCGGTAAGCGACGTGCGCCAGGTGCAGGTGGAGGGCGTGGACGGGTTGGCCTATATCGAAACCCTGGCCAACTGGGAGCAGCGCCAGCAGCAGGGCAACCTGGGCTTTACGGACGAGACCGACCGCATCTACCTGAACGCCCCCGAGCGCCTGGCCATCGTCGACCCGCACTGGAACCGACGCATCACCTTGCAGGCCGGCGGCTCACGCACCGCGGTGATCTGGAACCCCTGGACCGAGCGCGCCCGCGACCTGCCGGACATGGCCGACGATGGCTGGCAGCGCATGCTGTGCATCGAGACGGCGAATGTAATGGATGACGTGGTGGTGCTCAAGCCTGGGGCGGGTCATGCGATGAGCGTGGCGATCGGTAGCGAAGTGCTCTGATCCGTAATTTTCAGAGTCAGTTCCGGCCCTTTCGCGGGTAAACCCGCTCCCACAGGCACTCCACTGTTCTCAAGGTCAGTGAAATGCCCGTGGGAGCGGGTTTACCCGCGAAGAGGCCGGCACAGGTAAATCAGAGGTCAGCATCCTCCACCACCCTCACCTGCCCCGCCTCCAGCGCATACGCCGCATCCGCCAGGTCATTGCTGACCGTCTCCACCTTCAGCGTGCCGGTCACCCACAACGGCGTGTAGATGTCGTCGATCTTCAAACCTTTCGGATAACGCACCAGCACCAGCTGGTTCGGCGGCGGCGGCGGAACATGGATGCAGGCGCCCGGGTACGGCACCAGGAAGAACAACGTGCTGTTGCCTTTCGCATCACTCTCCAACGGCACCGGATACCCGCCCAGGCGGATCTGCTTGCCGTTCATCGCTGCCACGGTCTTGGTCGAGTACATCACCGCAGGCAAGCCCTTGCTCTGCTTCAGGCCACCCTTGGCAGTGAAGGTCCCCTGGGCTTCCGGGGAGTTGTGGTCGATCTCGGGCATCTGCTCGAGGGCTTTCTGGTCCGACTTGGGCATCAGCTCCAGCCAGTCGGTCTCGGGCAGTTCGGCATGGGCCAGGGCGCTGGCCAGCAGCAGGGGGACGAGGAATAACGCACGCATGGGAATGCTCGGCAACTCGGGATTGAATTGCCGGGCATTCTAGCCTGTGTTCAGTTCTTCTTGATGAAGCCGTAGATCACCAGAAGGATGATCGCGCCGACCAGGGCCCCGAAGAAGCCTGCGGCCTGCCCGGCCTGGTAGATGCCCAGGGCTTGCCCGCCATAGGTGGCGGCCAGGGAGCCGGCGATGCCGAGGAGGATGGTCATGATCCAGCCCATGCTGTCGTCACCCGGTTTCAGGAAACGCGCCAGCAGGCCGACGATCAGGCCAATGAAGATGGTTCCAATGATGCCCATGGCAATCCCTCTGTGATGAACATGAAACATGCCAAAGCCTAGTCAGCGCTTTGGCATGTTGCCATCTCAGAGCGGCATTGCCGGCCAGAAGTTCGATCAGCCGGCGATCAACGCCTCTACTTCGGCGATCTTGGCCTTGAGGGTGACCATGTCGACGCAGCGCAGGGTGGCATGGCCGACCTTGCGTCCGAGCTTGAACGCCTTGCCGTAGTGGTGCAGGTGGCAATCGTCGATGGCCACGACCTTGTCCACCGGCGGTACTTCGCCGATGAAGTTGAGCATGGCGCTCTCACCCACCTTGGCGGTCGAACCCAGCGGCAGTCCGGCGACGGCGCGCAGGTGGTTCTCGAACTGGCTGCACTCGCTGCCTTCGATGGTCCAGTGCCCGGAGTTGTGCACGCGCGGGGCGATCTCGTTGGCCTTCAGGCCGCCGTCGACTTCGAAGAACTCGAAGGCCATGACGCCGACATAGTCCAGCTTCTGCAGCACGCGACCGACGTAGTCTTCGGCCAGGGCCTGCAGCGGGTGCGCGTCGCTGGCCACCGACAGTTTCAGGATGCCGCTGTCGTGGGTGTTGTGCACCAGCGGGTAGAAGCGGGTTTCGCCATCGCGGGCACGCACGGCCACCAGCGACACTTCGCCGGTGAACGGTACGAAACCTTCCAGCAGGCAGGGCACGCTACCCAGCTCGGCGAAGGTATCGACCACGTCCTCAGGCTTGCGCAGGACCTTCTGGCCCTTGCCGTCATACCCCAGGGTGCGGGTCTTGAGCACGGCCGGCAGGCCGATGCTGGCGACGGCGGCATCCAGGTCCGCTTGCGAGAGGATGTCGGCGAAAGCCGGGGTCGGGATCCCCAGGTCGCGGAACATGCTCTTCTCGAACAGGCGGTCGCGGGCAATGCGCAGGGCCTCGGCGCTCGGGTAGACCGGCACGAACTGCGAAAGGAAGGCGACGGTTTCCGCCGGCACGCTCTCGAACTCGAAGGTCACCAGGTCGACTTCGTCGGCCAGCTGGCGCAGGTGGTCCTGGTCGCCGTAGTCGGCGCGCAGGTGCTCGCCCAGCGGGGCGGCGCAGGCGTCCGGGGCCGGGTCGAGGAAGGCGAAGTTCATGCCCAGCGGGGTGCCCGCCAGGGCCAGCATGCGGCCCAGTTGGCCGCCACCGATTACACCGATCTTCATAGCGTCAACCTCAAGCCTGGCGCGGGTCTGGATTGTCCAGAACGGTGTCGGTCTGCTCGGTGCGGAACTGCTTGAGCGCCGCGTGGAACTGCGGGTACTTGGCGCCCAGGATGCTTGCCGACAGCAGCGCGGCGTTGATCGCGCCGGCCTTGCCGATGGCCAGGGTGGCTACCGGCACGCCGGCCGGCATCTGCACGATCGACAACAGCGAATCGACACCCGACAGCATCGACGACTGCACCGGCACGCCCAGCACCGGCAGGTGGGTCTTGGCGGCGCACATGCCCGGCAGGTGGGCGGCACCACCGGCACCGGCGATGATCACCTCGATGCCGCGGCCTTCGGCCTCCTCGGCGTACTGGAACAGCAGGTCCGGGGTACGGTGGGCGGAAACCACCTTCACCTCGTAGGGAATGCCGAGTTTTTCCAGCATATCGGCGGTGTGGCTAAGGGTGGACCAATCGGACTTGGAGCCCATGATCACGCCAACCAGTGCACTCATCGTCGAGCCTCTTCGCTTGTGCGCCCGCGGGCGCGTCAAAAAACAACAAGCCACGCGGGACGACCGGCGTGGCTTGTTTGCTGATCATGACCGGATCTATCCGGTCGAGGGGCCGCGCAGTATAGCGTAACGCGAGGCGATCACGGCACCCCCGGCGACCAACTGTCGCCCTTATTTTTCGGGGGTTTGGCTGACTTTCGGGTCAACTGAACCGCCCTCCAGCTTGCGCCACAGCAACCGCACGTTGGCCTTGCGCACCAGCGCGCAGCGGTACAGGCGGATTTCCAGCGGCACATGCCACTGGCTGCCGCCACAGATCACCAGCTCGCCGCGCTCCAGCTCGCCGCGCATCGACAGCCTCGGCACCCAGGCGATACCCATGCCTTCGAGGGCCATGCTCTTGAGACTGTCGGCCATCGCGGTTTCATAGACAGTGGTATAGCGCAGGTTGCGCTGACGCAGCAGCAGGTTGACCGAACGGCCGAGGAAGGCGCCGGCGCTGTAGGCCAGCAGCGGCACGCTGCCCTCGCCCTCCAGGTCGAACAGCGGCTTGCCGTCCGGACCCACGGCGCACACCGGGAGCATTTCGGTGGTGCCCATGTGCAGCGAGGGGAAGATCTCGGCGTCCATCTGCAGGGCGGCGTCCGGGTCATAGAAGGCCAGCATCAGGTCGCAGCCACCCTCGCGCAATGCATGAACGGCATCACCGACGTTGGTGGCCACCAGGCGCGTGGCGATGTTCAAGCCATCGTTGCGCAACTGCGCCACCCAGCGCGGGAAAAAGCCAGATGCCAGGGAGTGTGCGGCCGACACTTGGATCACCTCGCCCTGCCCACCCTCGAGGTGATGCAAATGGCGGAGAACTTCGCTCAACTGGTCGACAACTGTGCGCGCAGTGACGAGAAACAGCTGGCCGGCCTCGGTCAGTTCTATGGGCGTGCGGGAACGGTTCACCAAGGTCAGCCCCAGCGCCGCCTCCAGGCTGCGAATGCGTCGGCTGAACGCTGGCTGGGTGACGAAGCGGCGCTCGGCCGCTTGCGAGAAACTGCGGGTGGAGGCCAAGGCACTGAAGTCCTCCAGCCATTTGCTTTCGAGGTTCATCGACTACTCCGCAACGCGTGCACCAAAATGGAACACGCTCGATTGTCAATCGGCGTCACATCAAACCGTATGCCGTTTGTGCATAGGTTAGCGTGCAACAGCATTGGCCGCAAAATCCGGGCAGCCCTAGCATTGGCGCCATTCCGGCAGGTGCCGGGTCAAAATCGAGATGATATCCATCATGTCCTCCGCTGCATCGTTCCGCGTCGAAAAAGATCTGCTTGGTACCCTTGAAGTCCCTGCCGATGCCTACTACGGCATCCAGACTCTGCGCGCTGCCAACAACTTCCACCTCTCCGGCGTTCCGCTGTCGCACTACCCGAAACTGGTAGTCGGCCTGGCAATGGTCAAGCAGGCCGCTGCTGACGCCAACCGTGAGCTGGGGCACCTGAGCGATGCCAAGCACGCTGCCATCACTGCAGCCTGCGCCCGACTGATCAAGGGTGACTTCCACGATCAGTTCGTCGTGGACATGATCCAAGGCGGTGCCGGCACCTCCACCAACATGAACGCCAACGAAGTCATCGCCAACGTCGCGCTGGAGCACATGGGCCACCAGAAAGGTGAGTACCAGTACCTGCACCCGAACAACGATGTGAACATGGCGCAGTCGACCAACGACGCCTACCCGACCGCGATCCGTCTGGGTCTGCTGCTGGGCCACGACGCCCTGCTGGCCAGCCTCGACAGCCTGATCCAGGCCTTCGCCGCCAAGGGTAAAGAGTTCGACCACGTCCTGAAGATGGGCCGTACCCAGCTGCAGGATGCCGTGCCGATGACCCTGGGCCAGGAATTCCGCGCCTTCGCCACCACCATGACCGAAGACCTGCAGCGCCTGCGCTCGCTGGCTCCGGAACTGCTGACCGAAATCAACCTGGGCGGTACCGCCATCGGTACCGGCATCAACGCCGACCCGGGCTACCAGGCCCTGGCTGTGCAGCGCCTGGCGACCATCAGCGGCCAGCCGCTGGTCCCGGCCGCCGACCTGATCGAAGCCACTTCCGACATGGGCGCCTTCGTGCTGTTCTCCGGCATGCTCAAGCGTACCGCGGTCAAGCTGTCGAAGATCTGCAACGACCTGCGCCTGCTGTCCAGCGGCCCACGCACCGGCATCAACGAAATCAACCTGCCAGCGCGCCAGCCAGGCAGCTCGATCATGCCAGGCAAGGTCAACCCGGTAATCCCGGAAGCCGTCAACCAGGTGGCCTTCGCCATCATGGGCAACGACCTGGCCCTGACCGTCGCCGCCGAAGGTGGCCAGCTGCAGCTGAACGTGATGGAACCGCTGATCGCCTACAAGATCTTCGACTCGATCCGCCTGCTGCAACGCGCCATGGACATGCTGCGCGAGCACTGCATCGTCGGCATCACCGCCAACGAACAGCGCTGCCGTGAACTGGTCGAGCACTCGATCGGCCTGGTCACCGCCCTGAACCCGTACATCGGCTACGAAAACGCCACCCGTATCGCCCGCGTCGCCCTGGAAACCGGCCGCGGCGTGCTGGAACTGGTGCGCGAGGAGAAGCTGCTGGACGAAGAGATGCTCAACGACATCCTGCGTCCGGAAAACATGATCGCTCCCCGTCTGGTTCCGCTGAAGGCGTAACCCAGACCGCTGCAAACAGTCTCACCAGGTCGAGGGACTAGACACCTCTCAACCTTTCAAGGGCCCGAGCGCACGCTCCGGGCCCTTTTTTTATGCCTGCGCTTCAATCCCTGCGCTGTCCCTGTAGGAGCGGCCTTGTGCCGCGAAAGGGCCGCAAAGCGGCCCCGCCGATCTTTGCGTCAATGCTGAAATCCCGGGGCTGCCATGCAGCCCTTTCGCGACACAAGGCCGCTCCTACAGGGGTTATGCGTCTCGAGCGGCATACAACTTGCTCGCTAAAGCTTCTCAGCCCAATGGGACGCCGAGCATGCTGCACAGCCACCTCACCACCCTCAACGCGGTTTCGCTGATCCTCCAGGTGTTCCAGGAGGCCGGCGTCGACCCGCGGCAGCTGCTCGCCGGCAGCGGCATAGGCCCGGCGGACCTGGGCCACGCCGATGCGCGCATCACCACCCAACAGGAGCTGCAGGTGTGTGCCAACGCCGTGGCCCGGCGTGAGGACATCGGCCTGGAACTGGGCCGGCGGATGCATGTGTCGTGCTACGGGATGCTGGGTTACGCCCTGCTCTCCAGTGCCACTTTGGGTGACGCCCTGCGCCTGGCGCTGCGTTATCCGGCACTGCTGGGAACAGTCTTCCAGCTGCGCCTGGTGGACGACGGCCAACGGGTCTGGCTCTGTGCCAGCGACCATTACGACGCCCCAGGCCTTGCGGCCTTCAACGCCGAGTTCTGCCTGGTGTCGCTTAAAGTGATCTGCGATGACCTGCTCGGTCGTCCGCTGCCGCTGCTGGCGGCGCGCTTCGAACACTCGCGCCCTGGCTACCACACGCTCTACGACGGTGCATTCCAGTGCCCGCTCGGCTTCGAGGCCGGCGACAACGCCTTTGCCTTCGAGCGGCGCTGGCTGGACATGCCGCTGCCACTGGCCGACCCGATCACCCACAAGGCCATGGGCGAACGCTGCCGACGGCTGAACCTGGAGTTCACCGGGCGTCAGGCTTGGATCGGGCGCATTCGCCAGTTGCTGATCCAACAGCTGGATGCCGCCCCCGGGCTGGAGGGCCTGGCACGGCAGATGAACTGCTCGTCGCGCACCTTGCGCCGGCACCTGCAAGCGCTGGGCAGCAGTTATCAACAGCTGCTCGACGAGTTGCGCTTCGAGCGGGCCAAGCAACTGCTGGCCGAAGACCAGATGCCGATCTATCGCATTGCCGAATCGCTGGGGTTCAGCGAGACCGCCAGCTTTCGCCATGCCTTCCAGCGCTGGAGTGGTGTTGCACCGAGCCATTTCAGAGGTTGACCTGTACCGGCCCTATCGCGGGAGCGGGCTTGCCCCACGATAGGGCCGGTACAGGATGTGCTTGGCCACATCGATCCCCTTTTGGCCGTTTGCATCGTTCTCCCGCTCTTGGCCGCCCACCAGAATGGTCCCACGCCAGTCATAACCGGAGAACAATAAGTGCTGACGATCTATTCCGATGACCACCGCCTGCACCATGGCCGCTGCGAGCTGATCGACGGCCAGCTGATGCCCTGCTTCGAAATGCCCTCCCGCGCCGATCACGTCCTGGAGCAGGTGCAAAAGCGCAACCTCGGCCCTGTGCAAGGCCCCACCGATTTCGGCCGCGCCCCGCTGCAGCGCATCCACAGCACCGACTACCTGAATTTCTTCGAAGACGCCTGGGCCCGCTGGGCCGCACTCGGCCACGACGGCGACCTGCTGCCCTTCACCTGGCCGGCGCGCACCCTGCGCCAGGTCAAGCCCACCGGCCTGCACGGTGAACTCGGCTATTACAGCTTCGACGCTGGCGCACCAATCACCGCCGGCACCTGGCAGGCCGCCTACAGCGCGGCGCAAGTGGCCCTGACCGCCCAGGCCGCGATCCAGCAAGGCGCCCACGCGGCCTTCGCCCTGTGCCGCCCGCCGGGACACCACGCCGCCGCCGAGGTGATGGGTGGCTACTGCTACCTGAACAACGCCGCCATCGCCGCCCAGGCCTTCCTTGACCAGGGCCGGCGCAAGGTGGCCATCCTCGATGTCGACTACCACCATGGCAACGGCACCCAGGACATCTTCTACACCCGCAACGATGTGTTTTTCGCCTCGATCCACGGCGATCCGCAGGACGAGTTCCCGTTCTTCCTGGGCTATGCCGACGAAGTCGGCGAAGGCCCGGGCGAAGGCTGCAACATCAATTACCCACTGCCCTCCGGCAGTGATTGGGCCGCCTGGAGCGCTGCATTGGAAGATGCTTGCCAGCGCATCGCCGCCTACGACGCCGAGGTACTGGTGATCTCCCTCGGCGTGGACACCTTCAAGGATGACCCGATCTCCCAGTTCAAGCTCGACAGCCCGGACTATCTGGAAATGGGCAAGCGCATCGCCCAACTAGGCAAGCCGACCTTGTTCGTGATGGAGGGTGGCTACGCCGTGGAGGAAATCGGCATCAACGCGGTCAATGTGCTGGAAGGCTTCCAGCACGCCCAGCCAGGAGCCTGAACATGGTCCGACTCAAGCGTCTGCTCGCCCCGCTCATCGCCACCGGCCTGCTCGCCGGCGCGCTCCAGGCCCATGCCGACCAGCGCACCCTGCGGGTCTACAACTGGTTCGACTACATCACCCCGCAGACCCTCACCGACTTCCAGAAGGACAGCGGGGTGAAGCTGGTCTACGACATCTTCGACACCAACGAGGCGCTGGAGGCCAAGCTGCTGACCGGCAACTCCGGCTACGACGTGGTGGTGCCGTCCAACGTGTTCCTCGCCAAGCAGATCGAAGCGGGCGTGTTCCAGCCGCTCGATCGCGCCAAGCTGCCCAACTGGCAACACCTGGACCCGGCGCTGATGAAGCTGATCGAGGCCAACGATCCCGGCAACAAGTTCGCCGTGCCCTACATGTACGGCACCGTGCTGATCGGCTTCAACCCGGACAAGGTCAAGGCCGTGCTCGGCGACAACGCCCCGGTGGACAGCTGGGACCTGATCTTCAAGCCGGAGAACATCGCCAAGCTCAAGCAGTGCGGCGTGGCGCTGCTCGACTCGCCGTCGGAGATCCTGCCGCTGGCCCTGTCGTACCTGGGCCTGGACCCCAACAGCGGCAAGCCGGCCGACTACCAGAAGGCCCAGGACTTGCTGCTGAAGATCCGCCCGCATGTCACCTATTTCCACTCGTCCAAGTACATGGCCGACATCGCCAACGGCGACATCTGCGTGGCGGTGGGTTACTCGGGCAGCTTCTCCCAGGCCGCCAACCGCGCCCGCGAGGCCAAGAATGGTGTGACGGTGGACATGCGCCTGCCCAGGGAAGGTGCACCGATCTGGTTCGACATGCTGGCGATCCCGAAGAACGCGACCAACCCGGAGGATGCCCATGCCTTCATCAACTACCTGCTGCGGCCTGAGGTGATCGCGCCGATCAGCGATTTCGTCGGCTACCCGAACCCGAACAAGGATGCGACCGACAAGGTCAGCCCGGCGATCCGCAACAACCCGAACCTGTACCCGACGGCGGAGGCGATGGCCAAGCTGTATACCTTGAAGCCGTTGCCGCGGGATGCCGAGCGGGCACGCACTCGAGCCTGGACCAAGATCAAATCGGGAACTTGAGTCGACTGCTTCGCGGGTAAACCCGCTCCCACAGGTGTCGCACCATGCCCAGGTACGGCGTAAACCCTGTGGGAGCGGGTTCACCCGCGAATAGGCCGCCAAGCCTTGCGCAGGCGCATCAACGCATCCGCAATCTGCACCTCCGGCACCGCCGCAAACCCCAGCACCAGCCCTGCCCTTTTATCCACAGGCTCATCGCTGCCCTCCAGCCAGTAGCTGCTCAGCGGATTGACCTCCACCCCTACCGCTTCCGCCCGAGCCACCAGTTCCTGTTCCCGCGCGAAGTTATCCACATCCACCTTCACATGCAGCCCCGCCGCCACCACCGGCATGGCCCCCAGCCCCGGCACATCCTGTGGCCAGCCGGCCTGGAGCACATTGCGCCGTGCCAGCGCAGCCCGACGCATGCGGCGGATATGCCGCTGGAAATGCCCCTGGGCCATGAACTGCGCCATCACGCACTGGGTACCGACCTCCGAATGGCGCACCGCCAGCGCCCGGCATTGACTGAACGCCTGCACCAGACGCCCGGGGAGCACCAGGTATCCCAGGCGCAGGGCCGGCAGAGCGATCTTGCCGAAGGTCCCCACGTACAGCACGCGCCCTTGGCGGTCCAGCGCGGCCAGTGGAGCAAGCGGCGCACCGCTGTAACGGTACTCGCCGTCGTAGTCGTCCTCGAGGATCCAGCCATCCTGGCGCTCGGCCCAAGCCAGCAACGACAGGCGACGGGCCAGGCTCATGGTGACGCCCGTGGGGTACTGGTGGGCAGGCGTCACATAGGCCAGCCGGCACTCGGGCATCTCGGCCAGCCTCGCGCAGTCCATGCCCTCGGCATCCACCGGTACACCCCTGAGCGTCGCCCCGGCCATCGCGAAGGCATGCCCGGCAGCCCGGTACCCTGGGTTTTCCACAGCCACGCCATCGCCGGGCTGCAACAGCAGCTGTGCACAAAGGCTGATGGCCTCCTGCGCGCCACTGGTGATCACAATTTGTTCAGCCACGCAGGAAAGCCCCCGTGAACGTCGCAGGTAGGTGGCAATCAGTTCGCGCAGTTGCCACTCACCCGCCGGATCACCATAACCCAGCATCGCGGGGTCGGGATTTCTCCAGAAACCCGCTTGCAGCTTGGCCCACACCTCGAATGGGAATAGATCGAACGCCGGCACACCCACGCGAAAAGCCTTGGGTGCCCCACCTCTTGGCAGCGGCAGATGATGATTTTTCAGACGTTGCAAGGGCTCGCTGATGACCGCCTGGCTGGATAAATCCTCAGTATTCGCAGCACGGAATGTGGATAAGTCTGTTGATAAACCCAGGGATAACCCTGTTGATAATTGTGTGGATAGTTTCGGTAGCTGGCTCACATAGGTGCCATCGCCGACCCGGCTCTCGATAAAGCCTTCGGCATACAGCTGGTCGTAGGCCCGCACCACGCTGTTGCGCGACAGCGTCAGCATCGCCGCCAGGTCGCGGGTGGCCGGCAACCGCGTACCGCTGCCCAGGCGCCCATCCAGCACCCTGGCGCGCAAGGCATGGTAGAGCTGCTGGCTCAGCCCGCGGCGGCGGTCCAGGACGATACCCGTGGGGTCGAAAGGCAGAGGATGGCAACGTTCGATCATGGCATTGGACCTATGAAAACAGCCGTGAATGGCTCTTACCCAGAGCCAATAGCCTGCCTAGCATGGAGCCATTCAACAAGGACATCCAGCATGTACAACAACAAGCCCCACCAGGAACACGACCTCGACCGCCTGCACCGGCACATGCTGCAAACCCGCCTGGCGCTGCTGGTCAGCCAGGGCGAACAGGGCCTGCTGGCCACCCACCTGCCGGTACTGGTCGAGACCGGCGAAGGCGAGTTCGGCACGGTCTACGCCCACCTCGCCCGGGCCAATCGCCAGTGGCAGGACCTGGAGCAAGGGGGCGAGGCGCTGCTGGTGTTTCCCGGTGCCGATGCCTACGTCAGCCCGAGCTACTACCCGAGCAAGGCGGACAACCCCAAAGTCGTACCGACCTGGAACTACCTGGCAGTACACGCCTACGGCCCGGTCGAAGTTATCCACAACGCCCAGTCGTTGCTGGACATCGTCACCCGCCTCACCGACCGCCATGAACAGGGCCGCAGCGAGCCCTGGACAGTGTCCGACGCCCCAGGCGACTACCTCGACGGCATGCTCCGCGCCATCGTCGGCATCCGCCTGCCCATCAGCCGCCTGCAAGGTGCGCGCAAGCTGAGCCAGAACCGGTCGGCGCAGGACATTGCCGGCGTGCGCGAAGGCCTTGGCGCCAGCAATGACCACCTGGACAACCAACTCGCCGCGCACATGCGCGATCTCTGAAGGAAACGCCCATGACCCCCGTTACCCTGCGCCCGGTCGGCGCCCACGATCACGCTGCCTGGCGCTCCCTGTGGCAGGCCTACCTGCGCTTCTACCAGACCGAACTGGCCGACGAGATCTACCTGAGCACCTGGCAGCGCCTGCTCGACCCCAGCGAGCCCACCCATTCGACCCTGGCCTGGGTCGACGGCAAGGCAGTGGGCCTGGTCAATTTCATCTACCATCGCACCAACTGGAGCATCCAGAATTCCTGCTACCTGCAGGACCTCTACGTGGACAGCGAGCAACGCGGCCTGGGTATCGGCCGCCAGCTGATCGAGCATGTCTACGCGACGGCCAAGGCCGCCGACTGCACGAGGGTGCACTGGCTGACCCACGAGACCAATGCCACCGCCATCAGCCTGTACGAACAGATCGCCGATCGGCCGGGCTTCATCCACTTCCGCAAAACATTGTAGGACGAACATGAACGACGCATTGAACTGGAAGCCCGCCGGCACCCCCAAGGCCGAGCCCCTCGAAGGCCGTTTCATCCGCCTGGAAAAACTCGACCCGGCCCGCCATGGCGACGACCTCTGGGAAGTACTGCAAGGCCCGGGCTCGGATCCGGTGCTGTGGGACTACCTGCCCTACGGCCCGTTCGCCGAGCGCGCCGGCTTCGACCACTGGCTGCAAGGCAACGCCGCCAGCCGCGACCCGCTGTTCTACAGCGTGATCGACCGCGCCAGCGGCCAGGTTCAAGGCATCCTCAGCTACATGTCGATCGTCCCGGAACAGGGTCGCTTCGAAATCGGCCACATCGCCTTCGGCGCCGCCATGCAGCGCACGCCGAAAGGCACCGAGGCGGTGTACCTGCTGGGCAAGCTGGGCTTCGAGCTGGGCAACCGCCGGCTGGAATGGAAGTGCAACGACGCCAATGCCCGCTCCAAGCGCGCGGCGGAGCGCTTCGGCTTCGTCTTCGAAGGGGTGTTCCGTCAGCACATGGTGGTCAAGGACCGCAACCGGGATACGGCCTGGTATTCGATTACCGACAGCGAATGGCCGGCGGTGGCGGCGGGGTTCGAGCGTTGGTTGAGTGTGGATAACCAGCAACCTGAAGGTCAGGTGAGGACGCTGGAGGCCTGTCGCCAGGGCTGACCGCATCGCGGGGCAAGCCCGCTCCCACAATGACCCGCGATAGGGTCCTGAAACCAGAAAAAAAAGGGGAGCATCCGCTCCCCAGAGGTTAACCGCTTGCAGATGAAGGCTTCTGTCAGCCTTCGATCTCGATCAGGATCTCGCCCGGGGTCACCCGGTCGCCCTTGGCCACGTGGATGGCCACGACCTTGCCGGCGATGGCCGCCTGGACTTCGGTCTCCATCTTCATCGCCTCGGTGATCAGCACCGCCTGGCCGGCCTTGACCACATCGCCTTCCTTGACCAGCACATCGACGATGTTGCCCGGCATGCTGGTGCTGACATGGCCCGGCTCGCTGGCCTGCTTGCGCTTGCTGCCGCCACCGCCGACGAACTCGTTGAGCGGCTCGAACACCACTTCCTCCGGCATGCCGTCGATGGACAGGTAGAAGTGGCGCTTGCCTTCGGCCTTGACGCCCACGCCGGTGATGTCGACGCGGTAGGTCTCGCCGTGCACGTCGATGACGAACTCGGTCGGCACGCCCTCACCGCCCACCGAGCCCACCGCACCGGCTTCCGGAATCGGCAGCAGGGCTTCGGGCTTGAGGGTGCCGGCTTCGCGTTCCTCGAGGAACTTGCGGCCGATGTCGGGGAACATGGCGAAGGTCAGCACGTCTTCCTCGGAGTGCGCGAGGCTGCCGATATCGGCACGCAGCTTGGCCATCTCCGGCTTGAGCAGGTCGGCCGGGCGCACGTCGATCACTTCCTCGCTACCGATCGCCTGGCGGCGCAGCTGCTCGTTGACCACGCCCGGGGCCTTGCCGTAACCGCCCTGCAGGTACAGCTTCACCTCGTTGGTAATAGTCTTGTAGCGCTCGCCGGCCAGCACGTTGAAGAACGCCTGGGTACCGACGATCTGCGAGGTCGGGGTCACCAGCGGTGGGAAGCCGAGGTCTTCACGAACGCGCGGGATCTCTGCCAGCACTTCGTTCATGCGGTTGAGCGCGCCCTGCTCCTTGAGCTGGTTGGCCAGGTTGGAAATCATCCCGCCCGGTACCTGGTTGACCTGCACGCGGGTGTCCACGGCGGTGAACTCGCTCTCGAACTGGTGGTACTTCTTGCGCACGGCGTAGAAGTACAGGCCGATCTCCTGCAGCAGCTCCAGGTCCAGGCCGGTGTCGAACTCGCTGCCCTTGAGCGCGGCGACCATCGACTCGGTACCCGGGTGGCTGGTGCCCCAGGCGAAGCTGGAGATGGCGGTGTCGATATGGTCGGCGCCGTTTTCCACCGCCTTGAGCTGGCACATCGCGGCCAGGCCGGCAGTGTCGTGGGAGTGGATGAACACCGGCAGCGACTGCTCGGCCTTCAGCGCCTTGACCAGCTCGCCGGTGGCGAACGGGGTCAGCAGGCCGGCCATGTCCTTGATCGCCACCGAGTCGCAGCCCATGGCTTCCATCTGCTTGGCCTGCTGCACGAAGGCGTCGATGGTGTGCACGGGGCTGGTGGTGTAGGCGATGGTGCCCTGGGCGTGCTTGCCGGCGGCCTTCACCGCCTCGATGGCCACACGCAGGTTACGCACGTCGTTCATGGCGTCGAAGATGCGGAACACATCGATGCCATTGACCGCCGCCTTGGCGACGAAGGCCTTGACCACGTCGTCGCTGTAGTGGCGGTAGCCCAGCAGGTTCTGCCCGCGCAGGAGCATCTGCAGGCGGGTGTTGGGCAATGCGGCGCGCAGCTTGCGCAGGCGCTCCCACGGGTCTTCCTTGAGGAAGCGCACGCAGGCGTCGAAGGTGGCGCCGCCCCAGACTTCCAGCGACCAGTAGCCGACTTTGTCGAGCTTGTCGCAGATCGGCAGCATGTCTTCGGTGCGCATGCGGGTGGCCAGCAGGGACTGGTGGGCGTCGCGCAGGATCGTGTCGGTGACAAAGATTTTCTTGGACATTGTTCGGTTCCTCACAGGCCTGCGTGCGCGGCGATGGCGGCGGCGATGGCCAGGGCCAGCTCTTCGGGTTTGCGCTTGATCGAGTAGTTGGTCAGTTCAGGGTGGCTTTCGACGAAGCTGGTGTTGAACTGGCCGCTGCGGAATTCCGGATTGCGCAGGATTTCCTGGTAGTACGCGGCGGTGGTCTTCACCCCCTGCACGCGCATGTCGTCCAGGGCCCGCAGGCCGCGGTCCATGGCTTCTTCCCAGGTCAGCGCCCAGACCACCAGTTTCAGGCACATGGAGTCGTAGAACGGCGGGATGGTGTAGCCGGTGTAGATCGCCGTGTCGGTGCGCACACCGGGGCCGCCGGGAGCGTAGTAGCGGGTGATCTTGCCGAAGCTGGGCAGGAAGTTGTTCTTCGGATCTTCGGCGTTGATGCGGAACTGCAACGCGAAGCCACGGTGCTGGATGTCTTCCTGCTTGATCGACAGCGGCAGGCCGGAGGCGATGCGAATCTGCTCGCGGACGATGTCGATGCCGGTGATTTCCTCGGTGATGGTGTGCTCCACCTGCACCCGGGTGTTCATTTCCATGAAGTACACCTCGCCATCGGCGAGCAGGAACTCCACGGTACCGGCGTTCTCGTAATCCACCGCCTTGGCCGCGCGCACCGCCAGGTCGCCGATGTAGGCGCGCTGCTCGGGGGTCAGCTGCGGGCTCGGGGCAATCTCGATCAGCTTCTGGTTGCGGCGCTGGATCGAGCAGTCACGCTCGAACAGGTGCACCACGTTGCCGAAGCTGTCACCGAGGATCTGCGCCTCGATGTGCTTTGGGTTGACGATGCATTTTTCCAGGAACACTTCCGCCGAGCCGAACGCCTTGGTGGCCTCGGAGATGACACGGGGGAAGTTCTGCTCCAGCTCTTCACGACTGTTGCAGCGGCGGATGCCACGCCCGCCGCCACCGGAGGTGGCCTTGAGCATCACCGGGTAACCGATGCGGTCGCCCTCGCGCAGGGCCTCATGGATATCGGCGACGTTGCCTTCGGTGCCGGGGGTGACCGGGACACCGGCCGCGATCATGGTGCGGCGCGCCTCGGTCTTGTCGCCCATGCGGCGGATGACATCGGCGGCCGGGCCGATGAACTTGATCCCGCGTTCGGCGCAGATCTCCGCAAGCTCGGCGTTTTCCGACAGGAAACCGTAGCCTGGATGCAGGGCATCGCAGCCGGTCTCGACAGCAAGGTTCACCAGCTTGCGCGGGTTCAGGTAGCCGGCCAGGGGCTCGGCACCGATGCTGTAGGCCTCGTCGGCGCGCTTGACGTGCAGGGCGTGACGGTCGGCGTCGGCATAGATCGCGACGGAGCGAATGCCCATCTCGGCGCAGGCACGCACGATCCGAACTGCGATCTCACCCCGGTTGGCGATCAGGATTTTTGTTATCACTGGAGTCTTCCCAAAGCCGTAGGAACAGACGATCCGGTTTTACCGGTCGGCGCGTGACCAGACGTCGCTGGCCAGTCGCATATTCACCCTAGCGCTGAAGGTCGATAAACAAAAATCAATATTTGTTAGGGGCAGTATTAGCAAAAGATTATAGTGAGGTAACAAGGTTTTGCCGGAGCCCCGGAAAAAATGCGTAAGTCCTTGATGCGTATGACTTTGCGTCAATTGCAGGTGTTCAACGAGGTGTGTGATCTGCGCTCCTACAGCCGGGCGGCCGAGGAGATGGCGCTGACGCAACCCGCCGTTAGTCTACAGATCCGTCAGCTCGAGGAGCTGGTCGGCCAGCCGCTGTTCGAATACGTCGGCAAGAAGCTCTACCTGACCGAGGCGGCCGAGGCGCTGCAACGCGCCAGCCGCGATATCTTCGGGCGCCTGGAGAACCTCGACATGCAGCTGTCGGACCTGCAGGGCTCATTGCAGGGGCAGCTGAAACTGGCGATCGAATCCAGCGCCAAGTACTTCGTGCCACACCTGTTCGCCGCCTTCAAGCAGCGCCACCCGGAGGTCAACCTCACCCTCACGGTGGTCAACCGGGCCCAGGCGATCCGGCGCCTGTCGGACAACCGCGACGATCTGACCATCATGTCCATGGTGCCCCAGGACATGGGCCTGGAGTTCCTGCCCTTCCTCAACAACCCGATCGTTGCCGTGGCGCCACCGGATCACCCGCTGTGCAAGCTCGAACAGCTGCGCCTGCAAGACCTCGAGCCTCATGCCCTGCTGGTCCGCGAACAAGGGTCGGGCACGCGCAAGGCCTGCGAGGAGTTCTTCAAGGACAAGCGCGTGCACTTCACCCAGACCCTCGAGGTGGCCTCCACGGACGCACAGCGAGAATGCGTGGTGGCCGGCCTGGGCATCGCCCTGCTGACCCGCCACGCGGTCAACCTGGAGCTGGCCACCGGCGTGCTCAAGGAACTGCCGGTGGAAGAGCTGCCGCTATACCGCAGCTGGTGCCTGGTGCAGTCCAAAAGCAAGCGCCAGTCGCCAGTCGCCTTGGCGTTCCAGGCGTTCATCCGCGGCGAACGTGCACAGATCAGCGGGCTTGTGCAGCGTTTCTCGGGGAAGTTGCCGCCGATACCTGCCACACCGTGATGTCCTGCAGGTCGGGGTAGTCGGCCAGCTCGCGCAGCAGCTGGCGCTGGTCGCAGTAGCTTTCGATCGCGCGGCGGAACTCCATGCGGCGCTGGTCCTTTTCCTGCTGCTTGCGAGCCTTGGCGTTGGGTTGGTACACACCTGCGTGATCATGTGCCATTGCCTGTCTCCCAGATAGGATGCGGGAGTTTCAGACTGGCCTCAGGGGTTTACCGTTTGGCGGTGGAATAGTGACGAAATGATGAAATCTGCGTGAGAGCGGGAAACATCGATCAGTCGTCGGTAGCCTTGATCGATTTGGGCGACAAACGCAGGCTGCGCAAGCTGCGCTTCACGCTCTTGAGGTGATTGACCAGGCTCGGCCCGCGAGCCATGGCCACGCCCATGGCCAGCACGTCGATCACCACCAGGTGAGCGATACGCGAGGTCAGCGGGGTGTAGATCTCGGTGTCTTCATGCACGTCGATGGCCAGGTTGACCGTCGACAATTCGGCCAGTGGTGTCTGGCTAGGGCACAGGGTGATCAGGTTGGCGCCACTTTCACGCACCAGGTTGGCGGTGATCAGCAGGTCCTTGGAACGCCCCGACTGCGAGATGCACACCGCCACATCGCCCGGCTTCAGGGTGACCGCCGACATCGCCTGCATGTGCGGGTCGGAATACGCCGCGGCGCTGAGCAGCAGGCGGAAAAACTTGTGCTGGGCATCGGCCGCGACCGCGCCGGACGCGCCAAAGCCGTAGAACTCCACGCGCTGGGCCTGGGCCATGGCGGTCACCGCCTGCTGCAGCGCCTGCGGATCAAGGTGCTCGCGCACCTCCATCAGCGTGTGCAGGGTGGTGTCGAAGATCTTCAGGCTGTAGTCGGCGACCGAGTCGTCTTCATGGATGGCGAACTGGCCGAAACTGGCGCCGGCGGCCAGGCTCTGCGCCAGCTTGAGCTTGAGGTCCTGGAAGCCCGAACAGCCGATCGCCCGGCAGAAGCGCACGATGGTCGGTTCGCTGATCCCCACGCTGTGCGCCAGGTCGGCCATCGAGCTGTGCATGACGGCAGCCGGATCGAGCAGCACATGGTCGGCCACTTTGAGTTCCGATTTGCGCAGCAGGTGCCGCGATTGGTCGATATGTTGCAACAGATTCACGGGCTGGACTCGGTTATGATCGGCGTGCCGGGATGTAGCTTTCTTGTAGTTATACTACATGCTTGCCAACCCGCCCAGCTAAACGAACGTGGAGAGTGGTGGTTTGACGATTCCTTGCGACATCCTGGTCTTCGGTGGCACGGGCGACCTGGCCCTGCACAAACTGCTCCCGGCGCTCTACCACCTGTATCGCGAGGCCCGCCTGCACAACGCCGTGCGGATCATCGCCCTGGCCCGGCGCCACCTTTCGCGCAACGACTACCTCAAGCTCGCCGAACGCCATTGCCGGGCGCAGATCGCCCGCCAGGACTTCGACGAGGACGTCTGGCAGCGCTTCTGCGCCCGCCTGGACTACTTCCCCATGGACGCCGCGCAGAGCGCCGACTTCGGTCGCCTGGCCCGTTACCTGGGCGAGCCCGGCGGGCTCACACGCATCTTCTACCTGGCCACCGCGCCCAAGCTGTTCGTGCCCATCGCCAACCACCTGCGCATCGCCGGCCTTGCCGACAGCGAGGCGCGCATCGTGCTGGAGAAGCCCATCGGCCATTCGCTGGAGTCGGCCACCGCGATCAACGAGGCCATTGGCACGGTGTTCAGCGAGCCGCAGGTGTTCCGCATCGACCACTACCTGGGCAAGGAAACCGTGCAGAACCTCATGGCCCTGCGCTTCGCCAATGCCCTGCTGGAGCCGGTGTGGCGCAACGGCCAGGTCGACCATGTGCAGATCAGCGTCTGCGAGACCCTCGGCGTGGAGAACCGCGGCGCCTACTACGACCGTGCCGGCGCCACCCGCGACATGCTGCAGAACCATCTGCTGCAATTGCTCTGCCTGGTGGCCATGGAGCCGCCGGCGCAGTTCGAGGCCGAGGCGGTGCGCGACGAAAAGGTGAAGATCCTTCGCGCACTCAAGCCGATTACCGGCCAGGACGTGCAGGACAAGACCGTGCGCGGCCAGTACGGCGCCGGCAAGATCGGCGGCCAGGAAGTGCCGGCCTACTACTTCGAGAAGGACGTGGACAACGACAGCGACACCGAGACCTTCGTCGCGGTGCAGGCGCACATCGACAACTGGCGCTGGGCCGGCGTGCCCTTCTACCTGCGCACCGGCAAGCGCATGGCGCGGCGCTCGTCGCAGATCGTCATCCAGTTCAAGCCGGTGCCCCACGAGCTGTTCAGCGGTGGCCAGGTCAACCAGTTGCTGATCCAGCTACAGCCGGACGAGCACATCAGCCTGCGCATGATGACCAAGAGCCCGGGCAAGGGCATGCGCCTGGCACCGGTCGAACTGGACCTGAACCTCGCCCAGGCCTTCGCCCAGACCCGCCGCTGGGACGCCTACGAGCGGCTGCTGCTGGATGTGCTGGAAGGCGACTCGACGCTGTTCATGCGCCGCGACGAGGTCGAGGCCGCCTGGGCCTGGATCGACCCGATCCTGCAGGGCTGGGAGGAACATTTCCAGGCGCCACGCCCCTACCCCGCCGGCAGCAATGGCCCGGAACAGGCCAACAGCCTGCTGGCACGCCAGGGCCAGGCCTGGCACCTGTAGGAGATTGCCCAGCCCTTCGGGCTACGCTGTCGCGCAGGGAACTGTCCCCTGTGGGAGCGGCCTTGTGTCGCGAAAGGGCTGCGAAGCAGCCCCGGCAATTCCAAGCCGGGCGCCTAGGCCGACCTCTAACGCAACAGGTCAGCCGTCGAGCGATCAAGCAGCGCACGGAACGAGGTCGCGTCCACCGGCCGGCTGATCAGATAGCCCTGCACCTCGTCGCAACCATGCTCACGCAGGAACTGCAGCTGCTCGCGGGTTTCCACCCCTTCGGCCACCACCTTCAGTTGCAGACTCTTGGCCATGGCAATGATCGCCCGGGTGATCGCCGCGTCCTGAGTCCCTTCTAACAGACCACGGATGAACGCCTGGTCGATCTTCACGTAGTCCACCGGGAAGCGCTTGAGGTAGCTCAGCGACGAGTAGCCGGTGCCAAAGTCGTCGATGGCCAGTTTCACTCCCAGCGCGTGCAGCTGCTCGAAGGTGGTGATGATGTGCTCGACGCTGTCCAGCAACTGGCTTTCGGTCAGTTCCAACTCCAGCAGGTGCGGCGCCAGACCGGACTCCTGCAGGACCTGGCGTACCAGGCTGACCAACTTGCCCTGACGCAGCTGGTACACCGACAGGTTGACCGAAACGCGTACCTCCAGGCCCTGGCGCAACCATTCGCACGCCTGCCAGCACGCCTGGCGCAGCACGAACTCACCCATGGGCGCGATCAGCCCGGTCTCTTCGGCCAGGCCGATGAACTCACTGGGCGGCACCATGCCCCACTCGGGGTGCTGCCAGCGCACCAACGCCTCGGCCGCGTGCAACTGGCCGGTGCGCAGGCACAGCTTGGGCTGGTAGTAGACCAGCAACTGGCGCTCGTCGATGGCCTTGCGCAGCTGGTTCTCCAGCTGCAGGCGTTCCAGGGTGCTGGCGCGCAGGCTCTCGGTATAGAACTGGAAACTGTCGCCGCCCAGATGCTTGGCATGCTGCTTGGCCATGTCGGCCTGGCTGACCAGGGCATTGAGGTCCTGAGTGGCGTCGGACAACAGGCTGATGCCCACCGACGCGCTGATCACCACCTCGTGCCCACCCACGCGCTGGGGCACGCGCAGCTTGTCGAGCAGCCGGGTGGTGACGCGCACCAGGCTCGACAGGTTGGTGTAGCCGTCGAACAGCACGGCGAACTCGTCGCCGGATAGGCGCGCCACGGTATCGGCCTCCGGCACCGCGTTGGCCAGGCGCTGGGCCATCTTCTTGAGCAACTGGTCCGCCAGTTCATGGCCCAGACTCTCGTTGAGCAGCTTGAAGCGATCCAGGTCCACATGCAGCAGCGCCAGGCTGCGGCCGTTCAGGCGCATGCGCTGCGCCGCCTCGTGCAGGCGCAGGTGGAACAGCGCGCGGTTGGCCAACCCGGTGAGGTCGTCGTAATGCGCCAGGTAGCGCAGACGCTCCTCGGATTCGCGGCGTGCGGACAGGTCGGTGAAGAAACCGACGATATTGACGATCCGTCCCCGTGGGTCATTCACGCTGTTCAGCTGCAGCCACTGCGGGTAGAGCTCGCCGTTCTTGCGCGCCTCGACCAGCTCGCCCTGCCAGCGGCCCTGCTGCTCCAACGCCTGGTCGATGGCCTGGCTGTGGCGCCGGGCATCGCGGCTGCAGGGCAGTTCCAGGGCGTTGCGGGCGATCAGCTCGGCCCGGCCGTAGCCGGTGACATCACAGAAGGCCTGGTTCACCGCCAGCAACTGAAAGTCCGCATCGAGAATGGCGATCCCTTCGCTGGCCGCCTCGAATACCGTCGCGGCCAGGCGCTGCTGCTCCTCCTGTTCCTTCTGCGCGGTGATGTCGCGGCGGGTGCCGAGCATGCGCAGGACCTTGCCCTGGTCATCGGCCTCCACCGCCCGCCCACGGTCCTCGATCCAGCACCAGTGCCCCTGGGCATGGCGTACCCGGTACTCGACCCGGTAGTCCTCGGTGCGCCCCTTGAGGTGCTCGACCAGCGTGCGCCGCAGCACGGGCAGGTCGTCGGGATGCAGCCGCGGCTTGAGGTCGGCGCGCACCGAGCGCACCTGCTCCGGATCCAGGCCGAACAGCGCATGCAACTGGGTGTGATGGACCTCGTCGGTTTCCAGGTTCCAGTCCCACAGCCCGAGTTCGCTGGCTTGCAAGGCCAGGGCCAGGCGCTGCTCGCTCTTGCTCAGGGCCTGGTTGGCCAGGTCCAGTTCATGACTGCGTTGGGCCACGCGCTGCTCGAGGCCGGCATGGGCCTTGCGCAGGTCGTCCTCGGCCCGGCGTCGTTGGGCGATCTCTGCGCTGAGCTGGCGGTTGAGACCTTCGCCATGACGCTGGGCGTTCTGCAGGTGCTCGATCAGCGCCTGGTTCTGGAAGCGGCGCAGCAGGCCGCGCTCGATCAGGCGATTGACCTGCCAGGCCACCACCATCAGCGCCACCAGCAGGATCAGCCCCAGCCAGCCCCAGCCGCGCTGGTGCCCGGCGTCATAGACAAAGAGAAACGCGATCGGCGGCAGCAGGCACGGCAGGGCGAAGCTGAGAAACGCCGGCAGGCTGACCGCGTAGGCGACACTGGCCGACAACGCCGCCGCGCCGAGCAGGCCGAAGACCCAGGCCTGCTGCACGAAGTTGTCCGCCGGCGCCAGGGCAATCACCGCGCAAGCCAAGGTCAGGCCGCTGAACGCCGAGCCAAGCAGGAACATGCGCCGCCAGGTCGGCTTGGCCTGGCGCGCAGGCGTCGCCGCGTCGAAGGCCGCCACCTGGATCACCCGCAGCGCCACCAGCGCCAGCAGCCAGGCCATCCACACCCCGACCAGCAGATAGCGCGCAGGACTCCACAGCAGCCAGGCGCAGAGCAGGCCGTTGAGCAGCATGAACAAGGTGGGCAACAACGAGCCCTGGTACAGCAGGCGAGTACGCTCGATCGACAGCTGGGTGGCGAATTGCCTGCGAACGCTCCTTGTCGTCTCCGGCGATGCTCCGATCGCCCCGCAATCCTGGGTCATATTGGCTGGTTTCTTTTGTGTTCTTGTTATGGCTGACCGCAAATGTGCAGGGAGCATACACAAGCACCGCGTCGGACCAAACTGCTCTGCGTCATGATTTCGAAAATGTCTGCTGCGTCCAGGTCTGACCGCTCAACCACGGGTGCCAGGCGAGGCCACCGATGAACGGTCGAGCGCCCGCCTGGCGATTTGCACCCGGGGCGTTTGCCCCTGCCTTCGCGCGGCCATAGAATGCCCGGATGCATAATGACGACCTCTCCCTCCTGCTGAACTCCCTCAACGACGCTCAACGCCAGGCCGTGGCGGCCTCGGTGGGGCGCCAACTGGTGCTGGCCGGCGCCGGCTCGGGCAAGACCCGCGTGCTGGTGCACCGCATCGCCTGGCTGATCCAGGTCGAACAGGCCTCGCCGCACTCGATCCTGTCGGTGACCTTCACCAACAAGGCCGCGGCGGAAATGCGCCAGCGGATCGAGCAACTGCTGGGCATCAACCCGGCCGGCATGTGGGTCGGCACCTTCCACGGCCTGGCCCACCGCCTGCTGCGGGCGCACTGGCAGGAGGCGGGGCTGGCGCAGAACTTCCAGATCCTCGACAGCGACGACCAGCAGCGCCTGATCAAGCGGGTGATCCGCGAGATGGGCCTGGACGAGCAGAAATGGCCGGCGCGCCAGGTCCAGTGGTTCATCAACGGGCAGAAGGACGAAGGCCTGCGGCCACGGCACATCCAGGCCAGCGGCGACCTGTTCCTGGCCACCATGCGCGACATCTATGTGGCCTACGAGCAGGCCTGCGACCGCGCCGGGGTCATCGACTTCTCCGAGCTGCTGCTGCGCGCCCTCGACCTGTGGCGCGACCACCCGGACCTGCTCAGGCACTACCAGCGCCGCTTCCGCCACCTGCTGGTGGACGAGTTCCAGGACACCAACGCCGTGCAGTACGCCTGGTTGCGCCTGCTGGCCTCCGGTGGCGACAGCCTGATGGCGGTGGGCGACGACGACCAGTCGATCTACGGCTGGCGCGGCGCCAAGATCGAGAACATCCACCAGTACACCGCCGACTTCCCGGACGCCGAGCTGATCCGCCTGGAGCAGAACTACCGCTCCACCGGCGGCATCCTCAAGGCCGCCAACGCCCTGATCGCCAACAACAGCGGGCGCCTGGGCAAGGAGCTGTGGACCGACATGGGCGAAGGCGAACCGCTCACGCTCTATGCCGCGTACAACGAGCACGACGAAGCGCGCTACGTGGTCGAGACCATCGAAAGCCTGGTCAAGCAGGGCAACGCGCGCAGCGAGATCGCCATCCTCTATCGCTCCAACGCCCAGTCGCGGGTGCTGGAAGAGGCCCTGCTGCGCGAACGCATCCCCTACCGCATCTATGGCGGCCAGCGCTTCTTCGAACGTGCCGAGATCAAGAACGCCATGGCCTACCTGCGCCTGCTCGAAGGTCGCGGCAACGACGCGGCGCTGGAACGGGTGATCAACGTGCCGCCACGGGGCATCGGCGAAAAGACCGTCGAGGCCATCCGCGACCACGCCCGCCACAGCCAGCTGTCGATGTGGGAAGCCATGTGCCAGTTGCTCGCCGCCAAGGCCCTCAAGGGCCGCGCCGCCAGCGCCCTGGGCGCGTTCATCGAGCTGCTCGAGAACCTCGCCGCCAAGGTGCTGGACATGCCGCTGCACCTGATGACCCAGACCGTCATCGAACAGTCCGGGCTGATCGTCTACCACCAGGAAGAAAAAGGCGAGAAAGGCCAGGCACGGGTGGAAAACCTTGAGGAACTGGTAAGCGCGGCGCGCAACTTCGAGACCAGCGACGATGACGCCGACCTCTCGCCGCTGTCGGCGTTCCTCGGCCACGCCTCGCTGGAGGCCGGCGACACCCAGGCCGACGAGCACGAGGACAGCATCCAGCTGATGACCCTGCACAGCGCCAAGGGCCTGGAGTTCCCGTACGTGTTCCTGGTGGGCATGGAGGAAGGCCTGTTCCCGCACAAGATGAGCCTGGAAGAGCCCGGCCGCCTCGAAGAGGAGCGCCGCCTGGCCTACGTGGGCATCACCCGGGCCATGCGCCAGCTGGTCATGACCTACGCCGAGACCCGCCGCCTGTATGGCAGCGAGACCTACAACAAGGTATCGCGCTTCGTCCGGGAGATCCCCGCCGGGCTGGTTCAGGAGGTACGCCTGTCGAACACCGTCAGCCGTCCGTTCGGCGGCGCGAAGACGCCGGCCAGCAGCCTGTTCGCCAACGCCAGCATCCCGCAGACCGCCTTCAGCCTCGGCCAGCGGGTGCAGCATGCGGTGTTCGGCGAAGGCGTGATCCTCAACTTCGAGGGCTCCGGCGCCCAGGCACGGGTGCAGGTGAACTTCTCCGAGGGCAGCAAGTGGCTGATGCTGGGCTACGCCAAGCTGGAAGCTATCTGACTGGACTGAACGACACGCGCCTGTAGGAGCGGCCTTGCGCCGCGAAAGGGCCGCAAAGCGGCCCCGGCAATTTCAGCGTCACAACGAAACAGGGCTGCTGCGCAGCCCTTTCCGGCCGGTCCGACGCCTCGGCAAGGCCGCTCCTACAGGTGAACGCGTAGATCCGGGCGACCAGGCAAAAGCTCGAAACATCTTGTCGCTGGCTATGTCTGCCAGTTCATGTGCACCATGACGCGCGTGCAATCCACACAAACGGGAATCCCCATCTTATGCAACGTTTTCTTAGCATCGCTCTGGCGCTCTGCGTCGGCCTGACGCTGAGCCTCGACGCCAACGCCAAGCGCTTCGGTGGTGGCAAGAGCTCGGGCTCCGCGCCTATCCACCAGACCCGCCAGGCCACCCCGACCACGCCTGCCGCCGCCCCGACTGCCCCTGGTCGCGCACCCGCTGCCGCCAGCGGTGCCTCGCGCTGGCTGGGCCCACTCGCCGGCCTCGCCGCCGGTGGCCTGCTGGCCTCCATGTTCATGGGCGACGGCTTCGATGGCATGCAGATCCTCGATTTCCTGATCATGGGCCTGATCGCCTTCCTGGTCTTCCGCTTCATCGCCGCGCGCCGTCGCCAGCAGCAGCCGCAACACGCTGCCGCCGGCCACGCCCCGTACCAGCGCGAAGCCCAGCCGCAGGCCGCCCCGCAGTCGATCTTCGGCGGCTCCGCCGCACCGGTCGCCTCGCCTGTGATCAACGCCCCGGCCTGGTTCAACGAAGCCAGCTTCCTGTCCGCCGCCCGTTCGCACTTCCAGTCGCTGCAGCAGCACTGGGACGCCAACGAGATGGACAAGATCGCCGAGTTCGTCACCCCGCAGATGCTCGAGTTCCTCAAGCGCGAGCGCGCCGAGCAGGGTGAAGGCTTCCAGTCCACCTACATCGACGACCTCGATGTGCAACTGGACGGCGTCGACGAGCGTGCTGACCAGACCGACGCCACCCTGACCTTCCGTGGCGTGTCGAAGACCTCGCGCTTCGACCAGGGCGAAGCCTTCAGCGAAAGCTGGCACATGGTTCGCGCCCATGGCGAGAACCAGCCTTGGCTGCTGGCCGGTATCCGCCAAAACGGTTAACCGTCGCACGTTGCAGAAAAAACCCCGGGCCTGTCCCGGGGTTTTTGCTTTTGCCAGAGCGGCCTACTAGGGTATAACGCGCAGCGTTGTCATAAGGTCAGAGGATGTGAACCGTGGAAGAAGTGATCGAACAACTCCGTGAAGCCAACGAGCCGGTACCGGTGCCGCTGGAACTGCCGGACGAGGATCAGCTGGTCGAGATCGAGGAAGAGCTGTTCATCAACATCCCGTTCGTGTTCAAGGAATACCTGCTGACCGTCAGTGACGTGGTGTACGGCAGCCTCGAGCCGGTGACCGTGACCGATCCGCAATCCCACACCTACCTGCCGGAAGTGGCGGCCAACGCCTGGGACGCCGGTGTGCCCCGCGATCTCATTCCCATCTGCCAGGACGGAGACGACTATTACTGCGTCGAAGAGGACGGCACCGTGGTGCTGTGGTCCGGTGAAGAAGAAATCGTCACCGAGGAAAGCTGGGAATCGGTCTGGCACTGGGCACGGGATGTCTGGCTGGAAAGCTGAATGAGAAATACCCGCACAAAGTGATGGCTTATAGCTACCAATCACTCGTAGAATCGCCAGGCTCTCTGCGCCTGGCGACACTGCTACCGCTCCATCCCCTCGGACGACGGTGAAATCTTGCGCAGAAAGCGTTAGCCGCCCGCTCAGTGCGAATGATCGCGGTTGTTCTCCAGCGTCTCCAGCAATGCCACCTGCATCCGCGTATGCACCCGGATCAGCCAGCGCCACAGCAGCGCCACCACCACCGCCGCCACCACGACGATGACCAGCAGCAGTTCGCTGGTCGGCAGGATGCTTGCCGACAAGGCCGACAGCAGCAGGAAGATCACCAGCAGTGACAGCAGCGGAATCACCTCGGCGATCACCCGCCTTACCCGCTGGGTATGCCGCCCGGCCATCTCGGGCTTGACGCCCATCTCCGCCAGCAGCATCGACAGCGCCTTGAGCTTGCGATAGGCCGCGATCAGGAACGGCAGCGACAACAGCAATGCCGCGCCCCAGATCAGCGCCTTCTGCTGGCCGGCATCCGCCACCCACTCGCTCAACCAGTTGCCGATGCGCCCGGCGAAGTAACCGCCACTGAAGAAGATCGCGATCACCAGCGCCAGGTTGACCCCGACCTGCAGCAGAATGCGTCGGATCATCGCCGCCAGCATGGCCCCCTCACCCTGCGGCTGAATGCTGCGCAACCACTCGCCGTACAACGACAGCACCCGTGCCACGCGGCTCGGTACCACCTTGCCCAGCCTTATCGACAGAGGGTCAGCAGCCCGGATCAGGTACGGTGTCAGCAAGGTTGTAATGGCCGACACCGCTACTGCGACCGGATAGAGAAAGTCGCTGGTGACCTGCAAGGTCACCCCCAGGGCGGCGATGATGAAGGAGAATTCGCCGATCTGCGAAAGCCCCATCCCCACACGCAACGAGGTGCGCCCGTCGTTGCCGGCGATGAACGCGCCCATGCCGCAGGAGAGCATCTTGCCCAGTACCACCGCCAGGGTGATGACCACGATCGGCCAGGCGTACTCGACCAGGATCGACGGGTCGATCATCAGGCCGATGGCGACGAAGAAGATGGCGCTGAACAGGTCGCGAACCGGCTCGATCAGCCGTTCGATCTTCAGCAGCTGGCGCGACTCGGCCATGATCGCGCCGATCAGGAAGGCGCCCAGCACCATGCTGTATTCGAGCTTGACCACCAGCAGGCAAAAGCCGAAACACAGGCCCAGCACGGTGATCAGCAGCATCTCGTTGCTTTCGAATTTCGCCACGTAGGCCAGCAGCCGCGGCACCAGCAGGATGCCGATGACCAGCGCGACGATCATGAACAGCGACAGCTTGCCCACGGTGGAGAACACCTCGCCGGAGCTCACCGAGCCGCTGACGGCGATCCCCGACAGCAGCGCGATGATGCCGATGCCGAGGATGTCCTCGACGATCAGCACGCCGAAGATCAGCTGGGCGAAACGCTCGTTCTTCATCTTCAGGTCGTTGAGCGCCTTGACGATGATGGTGGTCGAGGAGATCGCCAGGATCGCTCCGAGGAACAGCGAATCCATGGTGTTCCAGCCGAACCAGCGACCGATTTCGAACCCGATCCAGATCATCAGGACGATTTCCAGGAACGCGGCGATGAAAGCCGTGGCGCCGACCTTGAACAGCTTGCGCAGGCTGAACTCCAGGCCCAGGCAGAACATCAGGAAGATCACCCCAAGTTCGGCCAGGGTCTTGATGGTGTCTTCGTCGTGGATCAGGCCGAACGGCGGCGTGTGCGGGCCGATGATGAAGCCGGCGACGATGTAGCCCAGCACCACCGGCTGCTTGAGCCGATGAAAGAGGATGGTGACCACCCCGGCAACCAGCATGATCACCGCCAGGTCCTGGATGAAGCTGATGGCATGCATGGCGTGATACTCCTTGTTTTCGTTGCTCGGGGCGAACCGCTCCTCTGCCGGATAATCCTTCGGCGCGGAGCTGGCACATACTGTTGTGATAGACGCAAAAGCCCACGTTGCATGGGCGTCGTCAGGTTAACATCGCGCCTTGCCACAAATTGCCGATGCAATATGCAGAAACAGATCGGCCGATTCGACACCGGCGATGGCAAGATTGGCGTGACGATGGAGCGTCAGCCGACGTCCCGTACCAGGATGGGAAACCTCAACGAGGGGAAACAGAAGTGTCTGCAGATACCCGCCCCGAATCCGTGCAAATTCACCGTGAGCTCTCTATGGAACCTGGAAACGCCCAGCTGACCATGACCGTCCTGATGACACCGGACATGGCCAACTTCTCTGGCAACGTACACGGCGGCACCCTGCTCAAGTACCTCGACGAAGTCGCCTATGCCTGCGCCAGCCGCTATGCCGGCACCTATGTGGTGACCCTGTCGGTGGACCAGGTGATCTTCCGCGAACCGGTGCATGTCGGCGAGCTGGTGACCTTCCTGGCCTCGGTCAACTACACCGGCAACACCTCGATGGAGGTGGGCATCAAGGTGGTCACCGAGAATATCCGCGAGCGCTCGGTGCGCCACTCCAACAGCTGCTTCTTCACCATGGTCGCGGTGGACGACGACCGGCGCCCGGTGAAGGTGCCGCCGCGCCAGCCGCAGAGCAGCGAGGAGAAGCGCCGCTTCCTGCAGGGCCAGCAACGCCGCCAGATCCGCCAGGAGCTGGAACAGCGTTACCAGGACCTCAAGGCTGATTCGATCTAGTAGAGCAAGCGCTGCGCCTCGAAGCGCACACGTGGATGGGCGATGCGATCCTGGGCCCGCACCAGTTGCAGTTCATAGCTGGTGCAGGCCTGGGTTTCCAGCAGCACTTCATGCACGGCGGCGGCGGTGAATTCGAAAGCCTGCAACCAGTCGTCGCCCAGCAGCACGCGGGCGAGGAACAGTCCGGAGGTCAGGTCGCCCACGCCCACCGGCTGGCGTGGGAAGGCCAGCAAGGGCCGGCGCAGGTGCCAACTGGCATCGCGGGTCACCAGCAGCATCTCGAAGGCATCGTCCGCCCGCTGTGGATAATTCAGGTGCTTGACCAGCACCACCTGCGGCCCGCGCTCCAGCAACCCACGCGCCATGCCCACGCAATCTTCCAGGGACTGCGCGCGACGGCCACAGAAGCTGTCCAGCTCGAGCTGGTTCGGGCACAGGATATCGGCCTTGGCGACCGCCTCCTCGAGCAGGAACTCGCTGACCTCCGCCGGTACGATGCAGCCTTTCTCGGCATGTCCCATGACCGGGTCGCACAGGTACAGGGCCTTGGGATTGACTGCCTTGATCCGCTCGACGCCGGCCAGGATCGCCCGCCCTTGCTCGGCACTGCCCAGGTAGCCCGACAACACCGCATCGCAGTGACCCAGCTCGCCGATATTGGAAATGCCTTCCACCAACGCGGGAATTTGCGCTGGGGCAAGCACTTCCCCGGCCCACTGTCCATACTGGGTATGGTTGGAGAACTGTACGGTGTTGAGCGGCCAGACGTTGACCCCGACCCGCTGCATGGGAAACACCGCGGCGCTGTTGCCGGCGTGTCCAAAGACCACGTGGGACTGAATGGCGAGCAGGTGCGGCGTACGTTTCATGCGGGACGATTCCGAAACTGTGTGAATAAGTGTGCGGCCCGCAGTATGAACCCGATTGCCATCTGTACGACAGGCCAGAGACGCAGTTAAGCTGGATCGACCTGTCTGGAGCTTACGCAAATGCTGACCCTGGAAAACCTCTTCGTCCTGATGCTGGTGGCGACCGCAGGCGCCTGGCTGTGGCACAACCACGGGCTGCGCGAAAAGGCCCTGGCACGGGTCAAACAGCATTGCGCCAAGCTCGACCTGGAGTTGCTCGACGACGCCGTGGCGCTCAAGCGCATCGCCTTCGTGCGTGACGCCAATGGCAGGAAGCGCCTGGCGCGCATCTACAACTTCGAGTTCACCGTCACCGGTGAACAACGCCACCCCGGCACCGTAACCCAGTTCGGTGCCCACACCATGCAGATCGAACTCGCGCCCTATCCGTTCGAGATCAAGACCCCGCCGCGTGCCGACAATGTCATCGAGATGCAGCAGTGGCGCCAGGAGCACAACCGCTGGCGCAATTGATCAACGGATCAGCTGGCAGCCGCCGATGGCCGCTTGCAGGGCCTGCAAGGGTTGCGGTCGATCGAAGATCAGCTCGATGCGCGAGTCCTTGCGCCATTCGCTGGGCCGCCATTCCAGCGTCCCGCCTTCCAAGCCATTGAACGACTGCCAGCCTTCGGTGCTGTGGATAACACCCTTCGCCCGGCGCCACGGCCATTGCTCGAGCACACCGCGCAGCACGGCCTCGTCGAAGCATTGGTCAGGATGCCAGCGCCAGCCGATGCTCCAACCTCCCTCCCCCTGCTGGAACTGGCAGATCGGCTGTCGCAGATCGGTCCACAGAGTGGGCAACGCTAATGCACCGTTATCCACAGGCAGGCTGCCAAGGTCAACAGTGCCTGCTGCCACGGAAGCTGAAACAGGCAATGCAGCAAGCGGCAGTACCCCGTGATCCGTCCAGCGCGCCGGTACTGCGGGTAGTGATTCACTTATCAACAGGCGTTCGGCTTCATCCACACTACCCGCCTTGTTGAACACCAGTATCCCAGCCTTCGCCAGTGCCTGGCGCTGGGCCTCGGGCAAGACATCGCCCCGGGACAGGGCTGCGGCATCCAGCACCATCAGCAGTGGCTGGACCGACAGCACGCCAGTCCAGGGCGCGCGCCCCAGTTGCTCCAGCAACTCGACCGGGTGACCGAGGCCGGACGGTTCGATGAACAGGCGGTCCGGGCGAGCCTTGCGCAGCAAGCGGCCAAGCCCCACCTGGAATGGCGCGCCATTGACGCAGCACAGGCAGCCTCCCGCCACTTCTCCGATGGCGATGCCTGCCTCGTCGCGGCTGAGCAAGGCGGCATCGAGGCCGACCTGGCCGAACTCGTTGACCAGCACGGCCCAGCGCTCACCTGCCGGACGCTGGTCCAACAGGTGGCGGATCAGGCTGGTCTTGCCGGCGCCGAGCGGGCCGGCGATCACATGGGTGGGGATGTTCTGCAGCATGGCTCGGTATCGGGGTGAATTGATGGCAGTCTATACCGCCGGGCCCGGCGATTCATGCCAACCAATCCAGGCTCAACAACAATCGGCGCTCCCCGACAGGCGTCAGCGGTGACCGGTGGACCAATCCCGCGCCCTCGTTGCCCAGCCACTTCTCGCCCTTCAGCAAAGCCACCTCTCCCGCCGCCAGGCGCCGAACTTTATCCACAGCCGGTAACGACAGCTGCAAGCAAGCGCGATCGATCGCACCCTCCGCCAGCCATTCGCTGCCCGCGCCGGCATAGGTGCTGAGCAGGCGCACCGGCACATGGTCCACATGCATGCGCGGGCACATCGCCCCGTCCAGTACCCGCACGCGCACACCGAGACGACGGGCGCCCAGCAGGCAGGTATAGGCGGCCACCAGCCAAGCCACATCCGCGACGAAACCGTCATAGCCGTGCAGATCAGCGGCCTCCCTGAGCAAACCGGGCAAGGCTGGCGGGTGGCGTTCATCCACCTCGATCACCCGCTCATCGGCCAGGGGTTGGCCAAGGCTGAGCACCAGGTTGGCGAAGTCCTCCACCTGGGCCGGCAGGCGACGCTGCCAGACCGCCAGGTTGACGCCATCCTGAAGAATGTCGGTCATCACCTGGGGCGATTCACCGAACACCTGGCGGATATCCACACTCATGCCACCGCGTCCTCATGCCAGGCACCGAAGGGATCGGGCAGGCGCAGCCAGGCCATCGCCCCCGATGCCATCTCGTCGTCCGTGAGCAGACAGGCCTCCAGCTCTGTGGATAACCGCTCGAAGTCGATGTTCTGCCCGATGAATACCAGTTCCTGGCGGCAATCGCCGCTTTCCACCGACCACTGCTTGAGGATCGCCGCAGTGTTCTCTTCGTCCTGCGGCCATTGCTCGCGTGGCACGAAGCGCCACCAGCGCCCCGCCAGGCCGTGACGCATCATGCCACCGGCCTGGGACCAGCTCCCGGCCTCCTGGTACTTGCTGGCCAACCAGAAGAAGCCCTTGGAACGCAGCAACCGGCCGTTGCTCCAGGGCGTGTGGATAAAGTCGAAGAAGCGCTGTGGGTGGAACGGCCGACGTGCCTGCCAGGTGCTGGCGGCGATGCCGTATTCCTCGGTTTCCGGCACATGCTCGCCCCGCAGTTCGCGCAGCCAGCCCGGGGCCTGGGCCGCCTGGTCGAAATCGAACAGGCCGGTATCGAGGATGCGCGACAGCGCCACCTGGCCCATCACCATCGGCACGATCTGCGCCCGCGCATTGAGGCTGCGCAGGATGGCCACCAGTTCCTCGCGGTCAGACTGGCTGATCAGGTCGATCTTGCTCAGCAACAGCACGTCGGCGAACTCGACCTGCTCGATCAGCAGGTCGCTGATCGAGCGCTCGTCCTGTTCACCCAAGGTCTCGCCACGGCTGGCGAGACTCTCGGCGGCCTGGTAGTCACGCAGGAAGTTCAGCCCGTCGACCACGGTGACCATGGTGTCCAGGCGCGCCATGTCGGAGAGGCTGCGCCCCTGCTCGTCGCGAAAGGTGAAGGTCTCGGCGACCGGCAGCGGCTCGGATATGCCGGTCGATTCGATCAGCAGGTAATCGAAGCGACCCTCACTCGCCAGCCTCGCCACTTCTTCCAGCAGGTCCTCGCGCAAGGTGCAGCAGATGCAGCCGTTGCTCATCTCCACCAGTTTTTCTTCCGCCCGGTTCAGGCTGACGTTGCGCTGGACCTCGCTGGCATCGATGTTGATTTCACTCATGTCGTTGACGATCACGGCGACGCGCAGGTTGTCGCGGTTGCGCAGGACATGGTTGAGCAGCGTGCTCTTGCCGGCGCCGAGAAAGCCGGACAGCACGGTGACAGGGAGACGGTTGGGCATGACTAACCTCATCGGGCAGGCGCATTCGAATCGATGCGTTGCATGATGTTATATTATAACAATACAATTTCGCCAAGCCGTGTCGACCGAACGGTTGTCTGGAGAGCGTCATGAAATCATCCGGCCTCGCTGCCCTACTGCTACTCGCAGCCCCCACGCAGCTTTTCGCCATGCCCCACACCGACCTCGCCCTGTGCACCCGCAGTGCGACCCTGCTCGCCTGCCAGGATGGCCAAGGCAACTACTACAGCGTGCGTACCGAAGGCAGCACCTTCTACCTGCGTGGCTACGAAGTGGCAGGCAAACGCCTGTGGGCTCAGACCAACAGCCGCTACGGCACGCTGACCTTCTTCACCGGGCTGGCCAGCGACGGTGAAGCCTGGGTGGGCTACAGTCGCCGCATCGGCTGGACCACCCTCAACCGTGTTTCCAGCTCCAGCGGTCAACGCTTCAACCTGCACTGCAGCCTCGTCGGCGGTTGCCGCTGACTGCCATCACTTCAGGATCCTTCCATGTCTAGCCTTGCCCTTCCCGACATCGCCGCACAGAGCAGCCAGCAGGCACTGCCGCTGGACTGGGTCGGCATGTGCGGTATCGCCCTGCCGCTGCTGGTCGACGGACGCAGCCTCGGCGCCCACGCCGATGCCGGCGTGAGCCTTGCTGACGGCGCAGCCCGGGGCATCCACATGTCACGGTTGTACCTGGCGCTGGAAGCGCTGGAACAGCAAGCCTTGAGCCCCCAGCTGATTCGCCGGACGCTCGAGCATTTTCTCGCCAGCCACGAAGGCCTTTCGAACGCCGCCTACCTGAGCCTGGCGTTCGATCACCTGCTCAAGCGCCCGGCGCTGGTCAGCCCGCTGGCAGGCTGGAAACGCTACCCGGTGAGCATCGAAGCCCAGCTGAAAGATGAAATGTTCCACGTGGAACTATCGGTGCACATTCCCTACTCCTCGACCTGCCCCTGCTCGGCGGCGCTGGCCAGGCAACTGATCCAGGCGCAGTTCGACCGGGACTTCGCTGATCAGTCGCTGGAACGGGAACGTGTTCGGCAGTGGCTTGGCAGCAGCGACGGCATCGTTGCGACACCCCACAGCCAAAGGAGCCTGGCCAAGCTGCAGGTCCGCCTGGACGGCGACGGGTTCAGGCTGACCGAGTTGATCGAGACAGCGGAGGCAGCCTTGGGCACGGCCGTACAGACGGCAGTGAAGCGCGCCGACGAGCAGGCCTTTGCCCTGGCCAACGGACAGAACCTGATGTTCTGCGAGGATGCCGCCCGCCGCCTGCATGCGGCCTTGCGAACGCTAACGGACGTGAGCGGCTTCAGCGTGCGCGTGGAACATGCAGAGAGCCTGCATGCCCACGATGCGGTGGCGGTCAGTCGTTATCGCTGGTGACAGATCAAGTACGCGGTTTGACGGATCCACAATCATTCCCAAGCCAGACCGCCCGGGTGTCCATGCTGCCCTGCTGCTGAACCCCGGAGGCATTGAAGGTGCCGTTGACCTTGGTCAGGAACTCCCGGTCGCTGAGGAAGGTGGCCTGGCCGTTACCCTGGGCCTTGGGGCAACTGAACTGGAACTTCCAGACATTGCCATTGCGCTCGGTGATCTTCTGCGTGCACCCGGACTGTGGATCCTGCAGCGGAATGTCATTGGTCTTGACCTGCTCCGCGGTCAGGCACGAACGCACCCCCTTGCCCCCCACCGAGATGCCCTGCTTGGCCAGGGCCCCCTCCATCATCGCCCGTTGCTCGGGCGGCAGGTTCTTCAACTGACCGAGCATGAACTCCATGTCCGGCAACGGCTTGCCATCGACCTGCATGTTGCTGGTGGTCAGTTCCCACAGGCCGGGTTGCAGCATCTGCGCATGAACCAGCGGGCTACCCAGCCCCAGTACCAGGCCGAGCAGTGGCAGACGAATCTTCATGGATGAAAGCTCCTCGAAATACCGGCTCCGGCCGGACTGAGCCGTTAGACGTCAAAATAGCCTTTGGGTTGCAGGCATACCCACGAACGTGGTCTGTTAGCAGCAGTGCTCTCGGCAAGCAGGATGCGTATGGATTTCCACAGCCCCTACTTCTTCGGTTACTTGCTCGGCCTGATTCATCTGCTCGGCCTCATCGCCGCGCTGCATGCGGTGTTCACCGTGCGCACCGCCCAAGGTGCGATCGCCTGGGCCATGTCGTTGCTGTTCATCCCCTACCTCACCCTCATCCCCTACCTGGTGTTCGGCGCCCGTTCCTTCTACGCCTATATCCAGGCGCGGCGTCAGGCCAACCAGGAAATGCACGTGGCCATGGCCAACCTGAACTGGCGGCCCTGGGTGGAGGAAGCGCTGACCGCCCGCGAGTCCGACAGCTACGCTGCCCTGCGCGCCATGCCCAAGCTGGGGCGCATGCCATGCCTGGCCAACAACGAGGTGAAGCTGCTGATCGATGGCGCCGCCACCTTCGAGGCGATCTTCTCGGCCATCCGCATGGCGCGGGACACCGTGCTGGTGCAGTTCTTCATCATCCATGACGACGCCCTCGGGCGGGAGTTGCAGCAACTGCTGCTGCGCAAGGCCGCCGAAGGCGTGCGGGTGTTCGTGCTGTACGACCGCGTCGGCAGCCATGCCCTGCCGGCCAGCTATAGCCAGGTGCTGCGCGACGGCGGCGTACAGATCGAAGCGTTCGCCACTCGGCGCGGCTGGTTCAACCGCTTCCAGGTCAACTTCCGCAACCATCGCAAGATCGTTGTGGTCGATGGCCTGCTCGGGTTTATCGGCGGCCATAACGTAGGCGACGAGTACCTCGGGGCACACCCCAAGCTGTCACCGTGGCGCGACACCCATGTACAGATTGGCGGCCCGGTGCTGGCCTGCCTGCAGGAGTCCTTCGCCGAAGACTGGTACTGGGCCACGCGCCAGCTGCCGCCGCTGATCCTGCCCGACGTCTACCCGGAGAACGGCGTGCTGTGCCAGGCCTTGGCCAGCGGCCCGGCCGATCCACAGGAAACCTGTGCGCTGTTCTTCCTCGAAGCGATTCACTCGGCCACCCGACGGGTATGGATCACCAGTCCCTATTTCATACCCGACGAGGCCATCTTCGCCGCCCTGCGCCTGGCGGTGCTGCGGGGTGTTGACGTGCGCATCCTGATTCCCTCGCGCCCCGACCACCGTATCGTCTACGCCGCCTCCAGCCTGTTCGCCTTCGAGGCGGTGCGCGCCGGGGTGCGCATGTTCCGCTACCAGCCGGGCTTCCTGCACCAGAAGGTGGTGCTGGTGGACGATGAGGTCAGCGCCATCGGCAGCGCCAACCTCGACAACCGCTCGTTCCGGCTGAACTTCGAGATCACCCTGCTCACCGTGGACCGCGCATTCGCCGACCAGGTCGAACAGATGCTGGAGAATGACTTCGAGCAGGCCCGGGAGATCACCGCGGAGGACAGCCGCGACACCCATCGCCTGCAACAGTTGGGGATGCGTATCGCGCGGCTGATTTCACCGATCCTGTAGCCCGGCGAGCCTTGTCGGCACGCCGACCAACCGATCAGCGATAGAGGTCCTCGCGGGTCCACGGCAGGTCGTGGTGGCCGTCGGCGTAGGGCTTCACCGCGAGAATCTGGTGCAGGTTGATCCAGCCCTTGGTGAAGGCGTAGGCGCAACCGGCCAGGTACAGGCGCCAGATACGCAGGGTCTTCTCCGGCACCAGCGCGGCGGCGCGGTGCAGCTGGTTCTCCAGGTTCTCGCTCCAGTGGTTGAGGGTCTTGGCGTAGTGCAGGCGCAAGCTCTCGATATCGACCACCTCCAGGCCCGCCTCGCAGATCCGCGCCGTGATCATCGAGATATGCGGCAACTCGCCGTGGGGGAACACATAACGGTCGATGAAGTCCCCCGCGCCACGGCCGACTGGGCGACCATCGACGTGCTTGGCGGTAATGCCATGGTTCATCACCAGGCCACCTTCGCGCACCGCGCCGAACAGCCGCTGGCAATACAGCTCGAGGTTGGCATGTCCGACGTGTTCGAACATGCCGACGCTGACCGCCTTGTCGAAGCGGCCATCCTGGGGCAGGTCGCGGTAGTCGAGGATCTGCAGGTCGACCTTGTCGGCCAGGCCCTCCTCCTTGACCCGCTGGCGGCCCAGCTTCAGTTGCTCCTTGCTCAGGGTGATGCCGAACACCTTGGCGCCGTACTCGCGGGCGGCGAATCGTGCCAGCCCGCCCCAACCGCAACCGACATCCAGCAAGTAGTCGCCGGCCTGCAGGCGCAGCTTGCGGCACAGGTGGTCGAACTTGTCCTGCTGCGCCTGGGCCAGGGTGTTGTCCGGCTCCTTGAAGTAGGCGCAGGAATAGACCATGTCCGGGTCGAGCCACAGTTGGTAGAAATCGTTGGACAGGTCGTAGTGGTAGGAAATGGCTTCGGCGTCGGTGCGCTTGTCATGGGAAGTGCGCTCCGGCACGAACTCGTCTTCATCCTTGAGCAAGGCTTCGCTGAGCTCGTCGCAGACCCGGATGACTTCACCGATATCACCTTCCAGTTCCAGCTTGCCTTCAACGAAGGCAGAGCCAAGCTCATCCAGGTTCGGATGGGTGAGCTGGGTGATCAGCTGGGGTTCCTTGACCAGGATAGTGACCTGCGGGCTCGGCCCCAGATCGAACTGGTTGCCGTCCCACAGCTTGACGCGCAAAGGTAAGTGCAGGCTCTGCAATGCGGGTGGAAGTTGCGCAAGCATTCATGACCCTCCCTTTCATTGATACGGACGCCAAGCCTCAAAGTGTCGGACGCCACCGGATCAGGGTAGTTCATTCGTGCGAAGTTTCCGTTAATCGCGACCATAGTCTAGAACTATCTGGTCCGGGTCACCCAACAGATTGTATACAATCTTCATCACTCAGACTAACCTTGTGCCCCTCTTCGCTTCCTCAACTCTCGGAGTAACGAAACCATGAAATCCTATGACGTGGTGATCATCGGCGGCGGCCCCGGCGGCTACAACGCAGCGATCCGTGCCGGCCAGCTGGGCCTGAGCGTGGCCTGTGTCGAGGGTCGCTCGACCCTGGGCGGCACCTGCCTGAACGTCGGCTGCATGCCGTCCAAGGCGCTGCTGCATGCGTCCGAGCTCTACGAGGCGGCCAGCGGCGAAGAGTTCGCCCACCTGGGGATCGAGGTCAAGCCGACCCTCAACCTGGGCCAGATGATGAAGCAGAAAGACGAAAGCGTGACCGGCCTGACCAAGGGCATCGAATACCTGTTCCGCAAGAACAAGGTCGACTGGGTCAAGGGCTGGGGCCGCCTGGACGGCGCCGGCAAGGTGGTGGTCAAGGCCGAGGACGGCAGTGAAACCACCCTGCAGGCCAAGGACATCGTCATCTCCACCGGTTCCGAACCCACGCCGCTGCCCGGCGTGACCATCGACAACCAGCGCATCATCGATTCCACCGGCGCCCTGTCGCTGCCCCAGGTGCCCAAGCACCTGGTCGTGATCGGCGCCGGCGTGATCGGCCTGGAGCTGGGTTCGGTATGGCGCCGCCTGGGTGCCGAAGTGACGGTGATCGAATACCTCGACCGCATCTGCCCGGGCACCGATGAGGAAACCGCCAAGACCCTGCAGAAGGCCCTGGCCAAGCAAGGCATGACCTTCAAGCTCGGCAGCAAGGTGACCCAGGCCACATCCAGTGCCGACGGCGTCAGCCTGACCCTGGAGCCCGCCGTCGGTGGCAACGCCGAAACCCTGCAGGCCGACTACGTGCTGGTGGCCATCGGTCGCCGTCCCTATACCAAGGGCCTGAACCTGGAAAGCGTGGGGCTGGAAACCGACAAGCGCGGCATGCTCGCCAACGACCATCACCGTAGCGCGGTCCCAGGCATCTGGGTGATCGGTGACGTCACCTCCGGCCCGATGCTGGCGCACAAGGCCGAGGACGAAGCGGTGGCGTGCATCGAGCGCATCGCCGGCAAGCCCCACGAGGTCAACTACAACCTGATCCCGGGCGTCATCTATACCCGCCCGGAACTGGCCAGTGTCGGCAAGACCGAAGAGCAGCTCAAGACCGAAGGCCGTGCCTACAAGGTCGGCAAGTTCCCCTTCACCGCCAACAGCCGGGCCAAGATCAACCACGAGACCGAAGGCTTCGCCAAGGTCATCGCCGACGCCGTCACCGACGAGGTACTGGGTGTGCACCTGGTGGGCCCGAGCGTGAGCGAGATGATCGGCGAGTTCTGCGTGGCCATGGAATTCTCGGCCTCGGCCGAGGACATCGCCCTCACCTGCCACCCGCACCCGACCCGCTCCGAGGCCTTGCGCCAGGCGGCGATGAATGTGGATGGGAAAGCGATGCAGATCTGAGTGAGCACCTGGTAGCAAAAAAGTGTGGGAGCGGGCTTGGCCCGCTCCCACAAGTGCCAGGCCTAGCCGTGGGCCAGTTGTTTATCCACACCCTCACGGAACCGCGACGCCAGGAATGGCGTGATATCCAATGGCAACGCCTCATTGTGGACAACCTTGTCCAGCAACACACCGGTAATCGCCGACGTGAGGATCCCGGTACGGAAATGTCCACAGGCATTGAAATAGCCCTGAACATTATCCACAGGCCCGAGAATCGGCAGCTCGTCCGGTGACCCCGGGCGCAGGCCGGCCCAGGTGCGCTTGAGGTTCACCTGCGCCAGCTGCGGCACGCAGCGGATCGCGCCCTGCACCAGGCCACTGATTTCCGGGAAGGTGTTGCTGACATCGAAGCCCTTCTCTTCGGTGGTGCTGCCGATCAGGATTTCGCCATTGTCCTTCTGCGCCATGTAGCAATCGCTGGTGGTGATGCAGCCATCGAGCAGCTTGGGCAGGCGCTCGGTCAGTACGATCTGGCCCTTCACCGGCTTGACCGGAATGCTCTCCCCGGTCGCCCACTCGCTCAGCTCCGCGGCCCAGGCGCCAGCGGCATTGATCAAGGTACCGCAATGGAACTCGCCGGCCTCGGCGGTGCGCACCCCCTTGATCCGCGAGCCTTCATGCAGCACGCCGGTAATGTTCACGTTCGGGTACAGGTCGACGCCGTTCTGCCGCGCCGCCTCCATGTAGGCATCGCCCAGGCGGAACGGGCTGACCTGGTGATCGCAGAGAAACTCCAGCGCGCCATTGGCCTTGAGCGTCACCGCCGGCTCCGAGGCCCGCAGCGCGTCGCGGTCGAGCCAGCGTACCTGGTCGGCCAGGTGCGGGATCTGCTTGACGATGTGCTCGGCGTACAGCTGGTCTTCTTCATCCTGGATGATGTACTTGAGCCCGGTGCGTTCGAACTTGAAGTCCATCCCGTGGCGCTCGATCAGCTCCTGATGCAGCTGTGGATAAAGTGCGTTGGACTGCAGGGCGAAGTCGAAGAAACACTCCGGCAGGATGTGCGGCGTGCTCGAGTCGACCACCACCGCCGCGCCATTGGCCTCACGCTTGTTGCGCGAGGACATCATGCGAAAGAAGATCACCCCGCAGCCCAGCCCCACCGACTCGCCGATGGCCCACAGGCCGCCGGCCGAGGCGCGGGTGGCGTTGCCCGGGCGCTTGCAGTCGATCAGGGCGATCTTCAGGTTGTGCCGCTTGGACAGCTGGTAGGCACAGGACGCGCCGATCACGCCGCCACCGGCAATGATGATGTCGTAATGCTTGTTCATGCTCAGGCCTCCGTGCCGAGTTGTTCGAATGCGGAAAATGGAATCGGGTCCACCGGGAAGCGCGGGCGCAGCCAGCCCACGTCCTTGCGCCCGGTGGCGCTGCGCAGGCGGTCGCTGCAGTAGCCGACGCACATGCGCCCCTGGCAGTCGCCCATGCTTACCCGGGTACGCATCTTCAGGCTGGCCATGTCCTCCACGCCCTGCTCCAGGGCCAGGTCGATCTGCTCGCGGGTGACGTTTTCGCAACGGCAGATCACCGTGTCGGCCTGGGGCAGCTGGATCTGCGCCGCGCCGCGCGCGGTGTAGCGTTCCACCCCGGAGCGGAAGCGCTTGATCGCCGCCAGCTTGCCGAGGAAACGCTCACGGCGCTCGATCGCCTGCTCGGCATCGAGCTTGCCCATCTGCTGCAGCATCGACACCGCGGCGATACGCCCGGTGAGCATCGCCGCCTCGCCACCGCGAATACCGGCCATGTCGCCGGCCAGGTGAATGTTCGGCTGGCTGCTCTGCTGCCACACGTTGCATTCGGCGCGCAGGTAGCCGTCCTCGCTGAAACCATGGGCCAGGCCCAGTTGCTGGCTGAGCTGGGTCCGTGGAATGAAGCCGTAGCCCACCGCCAGGGTGCGCACGTGCTCGCGCTGGACGCGGGTCATGTCCGGCTGCCAGTCCTGGGTGTAGGGGGCGACCTGGACCTCCTGCAACTCGCCGTCACCCGTGGCGCCCACCACGCCCCAGCCGTAGTGCATGGGGATACCGTTGAGCTTCATGTAGGCCAGCATGCTCAGGCCATCGAGGAACAACTGCGGCTTGTTCATCAACGCCAGGCTTTCCTTGGCGATACGGTTGAACGAGCAGGCTTCGTACACGCCGGCCACCTTGGCGCCGGCGGCGTGCAGCTGGCAGGCGACCAGCGGCAGCAACGGCCCGGTACCGGCAATCAGCGTGCTGCCCAGTGGCTTGACCACGCCGCTCTTGATCTGCAGCTGCAAGCCGCCGAGCAGGATCACACCGGGCAAGGTCCAGCCGGGGAACGGCACGTTGCGCTCGTGGCATCCGGCGGCCAGCAGCAGGTGCGAGTAGTCGATCTCGTGCAGCTGTTCGTCAGCGTCGAGGACCATCAGCCGTTGATCGTCCCCGCCCACCACGCGATGGTTCAGGCGCAGGTCGATGCGTTCGGCGCAGGCGGCGAAATCTTCATGCAGTTTGGTCAGTGCCTTGGTGTAGCGCGGCCCCAGGTAGCCGAGATCAACACCTGCGCGCAGCGGACCACGATAGACCACGCCACCGGGGCGCGAGGCCTCGTCGAACAGCAGGCAATCCACGCCATGTTCGGCCAGCTCGATGGCGGCCCCCATGCCGGCCGAACCACCACCGACGATTACGGGACGAAGGCTCATGGGTGGGCCTCCTCTTGCACGCGATTGACCTCGGTCTCGATGCTCATGCCCGGCTTGACGATGGTCTGGCAGGCGCGACGCTTGGGACGACCATCGATCTGTACCAGGCAGCAATGGCAGACGCCCATGCCGCAGTAGGCACCGCTGAGCTGGCCATGATCGTTACGCGCCAGCTGGCGCAGGCCAACGGCGTTGAGCACGCTGAGTACGGTTTCGCCGGCACTGGCGACTGCAGGCAGACCATTGACCAGCAAGGTCATTTCAGCGCCTTCCAGTGGCTGGATATCGTGCTTTCGTTGCAGCGTCTGCATTTCCTGTCGTCCTTGATGACTGATGGGTCGGGCGACGTTAGGGCAAACAACGAGGGAAAACATTGATCCATGCCAGAGGCTTGGTTAAGAAATGTCCTACAACGACGGACGCACAAGAGTGTAGGAAGATGACCCTACGAAGTTCGATCGCATAGGACGCTCGTCGAGCATTCTCAAACGTCAAAACAAAAACGCCCCTGGGGAACCAGGGGCGTCATACACCTTTGATCTTGAAGATTAAAAACTGTCTCAGAGGGCTCCCGTATTCCGAGGCTTCCAGCTCGTTTTTGAGAAAGCGCAAAACTGTCGCAATCGCCCCAAATGCTGCTTCAGAGACATGCCCCAAAGATGAAAAGCTGTCTCCACCAGAAACGGCGGGGCTTTGAACGATGAACAAGCTCGGGCTGACGAGGAAGAAACCGGGCAGGTCGAGCAAGGGACAAGTGGCTGCAGCAAAGCCAGGACTCGCTCACCAGCATCGTCTACGGCAAAAATGCGCGCGTCCACGACTACTTCAACCATGGCATCGCCCAAGATGAAGCTGGCTACCTAATCATTACTGAATGGCAAAAGCCCGCTAGATGCGGGCTTTTTTGTGGCTGCAAGCCGGGTTTCCGCCAGACGCGTCAATTTTCAATTTGGCACCACAGGACGACGACAACACGAATAGGGTTGTTTAACGCTCATCAGATGATATGCTATCCCAGCAGGAACAACACAAGCCCAGCAGGAACACCACATGAATTTCACGCCGCCTCCCCAACGCTCCGCAAACTACTCCACCGTCTGCCTTCTCGCTCTCAAGGATGTGCGCCTTGAGCGTGGAGTCCATCAGTCCCATATCGCGCAGTTTGTCGGTAAAACTCCAAGCGCCTGGGCCAAGATCGAGTCGGGCCAGTCCCCGCTGCTGCTGGACACGCTTTTTGGCGCCTGCCTCGCCATGAACATCAACCCGAGCCAGTTCCTGGCTGTGGTTGAGCGGCTCTGCCAGGCCTTCAACTATCACAACTGGTATTTCTACGCGGCAGACCTGCAAGGCGAGGACGAGCTTCTTCCTCTGGTGCAGGAGTACTTCGCTAGCTCTGGGTTTGAGAACCTAAAATACCGCCCGAATGAGCGATTGTCCGTCCAAGCGTTCTCTAACACCATCAGCTCGGTGTTTCCCCCTACCATCGTCCAATATTGCTGCCTCCCGCAGACCAAAGAATGGATTGATAACGGCGCCCCGCTGATGCCCTCTTTTGACCTGGCTACCACCGCGACCGCCGGCGTACATACTCCGTCGATCTGATTGGCGCTGTCCCCGAAAGCCCGCCGCTCGGCGGGTTTTTTGTAGTTGCAGAAATGCCTACAGGCTGTTCGGCTCGTTGCCGATCTCCCGGAGCGTCTTGGCCAGCGACGGGTCGATTACAGCCTCTCCGGTGGTTGACGCGGCCTGATTGATACCCACAGTTCGGAACTTGACCAGGCGGCCGGAGACCATATGTTTCAGGATCTGCTTAGCCTTGTCGCCGCCGATCACGGTATACGGACTCATCAGCTGCGACATGGACTTCATCGCCTGCTCCTGGGCGTTGTTGACCAGTGCAGCCTGCTCTCCCTGCAGCGTAACGAGCGGGGCCATCGGGATCGAAGGGGCCATGCTCACTGGCGTTTCCTGCAGGGTGATCGTCCACGCCTCGTTCTGGTCGATGCGCAGCTGGGTGGTACCGACCGGCACCTTAAAGCGGCCGCCGGACATAATACCGACGTAAATCTCGCTGCCTTCCTTCCGGACGACCGGGTAAAAGTGCAACGACTGGGTAACGATCCAGCTCGGCGTACCCAGGTCGCCTGTAGTGACCATCATGGTGGTCTTAATCGGTGAATTCGTCGGTTGTGGCCGTGGCTTTCCAGGTCTGCTACTCCGAGGCGCATCCAGCAAGGGATAGGGCTACAGCAAGGGCGGCGGTATGCTTTATTCGGTCTGTTCCCTGGCTTCAATACGACGAGCAGGTCGTGTAGCCATAATTAGTGATGCAGTTGGTGTAACGCGGCGTGTAGATAGGCACCTGCGGCGCTGCAGCGGCTGGCTGCATGTTCGCTCCTAATCGGTCCGCGACGATGGCTAAGTTCGCACAGGCCACTTCCATGATCGGTCGATCGGAGTCGCTGAGCTCGGTGACGCTGGCCCGCGAAAGGCTGTCCTGGACCATGCTACCCAGCCTGCTCTGATCATACAGATACTGGCTTGGATAGCCCCGTGTCTGGAACACGACGTAGTGGTTGAACTGGTCAACCCCCATCATCTGCTCGCGCTTGCAGATGCTCGCCTGCGCGACGCGGATGGCGATGTCCTGATAGTCGCTTTCGGGCATCTGCGTCATGCAGCCGGGGAGTGCCAGAGCACTGGCGAGTGCTACTAAGATCCGTGTAATGTCGGCCTCCCTTTCCCAAGAGCGGCGATTGTAGCAGGGTGCCACTATGTAGTCGGCGACCCTGCGCGTGGGACTTACCCTCAATACCGCCCTGACTCCAGATGAAGAGCACCTAGCTTGAACAGGATCGGGTCGAAGCTATCACTTTATCTCTGGCTGCTTAGCCTCTCGGTATCGATGCGTTTCCGATACGAAATCGACAAATAGCACGGCAGCGGCTAGCGCAAGCCGAGCATTCATCGGCTGCAGTCTGCGGTGTTGGCCATCCTTACCATGCCCGGTAACCTTGGCAACGACAGGATTGCTTATGGGTTAAAGACGGCTTTACGATGCTTCGCCTGGGAAAAGCGCGTGACTATGAATTTCGGTGCGCTGTCCCAGCCTGGCACGGTCCTTAAGCGTGGGGCCGGTTCGGACGACCGGCTACACCGGATAGGGTCCGCGTCGCGAATCTGCTCGACTGCTCCAAGCAGGTTTAGAAGACACCGAGCCAGTCCTCAAAGTTGGGATGCTGCCACATGGCCCCCATCAGCACGGCAATCCAATGATTTCTTCCATAGACCGCAGCTCGGTCCTCTGCGCGCTTCCTTAGAAAGGTTCGAACCTGCTGGCCTCCCGCCTCAAGGAACGTTTGGCAGTCCGACAGGATCTCGGCTACTTCATCATTCCCGCGCTCGTCGTAGCGGTCAATTAGCTTGAGACGTCGGAAATGGGTGTCGATGAGATCCCATTGCTGATTAGGCACACCAGCGGGTCTTAGCAGCGCAAAGGCTGCACCAACGGCACTACCGGTGTGATTCTCGTGGAGCGTCACCGACACAAATTGTACATCAGGCACCTGGTCCGAGTAGGCGTGTAAGAACTGGCGTTTTCCTGCTGCGCACAACCAGTCATCGTCCTTCGTCGAGTTGCACTTTGCACAGCAGGGAACCAAATTTAGGGGATGCACAGAAAACTCGGGAAAGCTGATCGCAGGCATGTAATGATCAAAGGTGCCGGGGAGTGTTGTTCCGCACATTGGGCAGTACTTCAGAAGCCGCTTGGGTTGGGCGTCTTTAATGGCCTTTTTCAGGTCCTTTAGAGGTTGCGTGGACACGTTGTAGCAAGAACGCAGAAAGTCACGGAGCTCAATCGCTTTGTCGTTTTTTGAAAGCCCACCCAAATTACCGCGGTCGATAGCCTGTGCATACGCCTCGTATCGAGCTTCAAGCAATGCATGAGCTGCCACGAGGGGGGCCTTGGTTTTTTTGTGCTTGATGTCTCGAATGGATACATACCGATCCAAATAAGCCGGATTGTGAGGTAAGGCAGTCAGAGTTTTCATGTGTTGCTCGCCTTCTTGGCATATTGTGCTAGGAGGTAGGCTTCGGCACTGAGACTCAGTCCGTGCTCAAATCGAGCTAGAACTTCTTCAATTGACTCCCTGTTAGCCAGTTTCTTGAGTGTGCGCCGGTAGACGCTCTCAACCTCATAGGTCTCAAACACGTGCCGGGTAAGCTCGGTCACACTTTCACCGAAGCTCTCCAACTGCAAGGGCTGGGCGATGGTCACATTCTGCTCGCGTTGGAACACAAGAACACGGTTCGCTGGAATTTCTTGAATGACAACAGGCGAATGAGTGGCGACGACTGCATAGGAGTCGAACTTACTCAAGATCTTTGATAGGACAAGGAACAAGCTGGCGACGGCGTTGGGGTGAAGGTGCGTTTCGGGCTCGTCAAACAGGACCAGCGAGTTAGGTTGAATCCACGCAAGCAGGGCCGTAACGAAGTGAGCAAGAATGGACTGGCCGGAACTCAAGACCGACAAAGCGTTAGACGCTGTAGTCGATGTGGAGATTTCTGCTTCTAGGCTAGCCACCAGGTCGTCACTCAGATCCCCTAAGATGGTTTGCATGTAATCGACCCACTGGTCCTCCAAGCCCTGTTCGATGATACGCCTTTGATTCCGATGATAGCTCTCGATCAGCGAGGCGCGTGAGAGCCCACCTTTGTCATTCCGAATGCCGCAATAAACATAGCTGCTCGAACTGTCCGGTGCCGGACGCTTGAAGCGATCGAAGGCACTGTACGAAATGGCGATAATGCGCGTGAATAAAGGGCGCCCGTCAGGAAAGCGCTCTTCACGCTCCATCAGTTTCTCGGCTGAAGTACGGGAAATCTGTGCGAGGTCGGCGCCAAGGCTTGCAAGAAATCGCGTCTTGCCTACGGCGTTGCGGCCGATGATGCCAACGATGCGACCTGGTACTGCATCGTAACCATCGAAGGCAAAGCAAGCTTCCACGCCCACATCCGCCCCCTCGATGGAGCCTACGTACCTGAAAGCGGACTCCTCATTGACAGACTCCCCTACGGCCCACGCGGCACCAAAACGGCGGGCGCGATGTGCTCCGTTCTCCCGCATCAATGCGTTGCGAAAAGCTGTGGTTGGTTCGAAGTCTGTAGCGAGTTGAGGTAGCCATGCGATATCACCTAGTGCTTCGAGCACACCTCTGGACTTCCTGCCTAGGAGCTTATGAAGGTCCCGGTAATACCCATCCTCTTGACCAAGCGAGATGAAATCTTCGCCTAACTCGGAAAATTGGTCTGGCAATTTTGTGGTTACCGCTACCTCAATAGGTTCACCATCCGCGTTCGTTCGTTGGAGAATCTTGACCGCACCCAAGCGACTCTCTTTGCCGTCTTCATCGACACAGCTGAGATGGAACTGAACTTTGTTTCCATAGTCATCCCAGTTATCGGTTCTGAGGACAAAAAAAGGACGAGTCGAAGAGGGAATACTCTGGCGGTAGGCGAGAACATAAAAATTGTATTTAGACGGCAAACCACATCTCCTTTTTTGACCGGGTAAAGAACAATGGTCGATTCCCGACCGCAACTATCAAAGCACATAAATACTGTGAGCCGCATACAGAACGTGCATCCGTAAGCGAGATCCATTCTTCCACTGATAGCTTGCAGAGCGGCACACTCATAGTAGTCGATCGGATGATGGTCAACCACGAGCAGGTGAGCGGCAGCGTTGAGCAGGCCAATATGCCCTGCCGCCGCGCTGAAGAAGATCGCCGAGGGCATCGATGTCATTTCTGAGATGAACATCCAGATCGGCAGCGCTAGAAAGGAATAAGCGTGGTCTCCGAGGAGACCAACATGAACATCACTTCCATTCGTTTATGTCACTGGACACTTTTCTGATCAGGCGAATGAATCGGCACAGGGCAGCGAATCGCTCATCCGTTTGGCCCATGCTCAGCAACCGCTCAGAGGAAGTTTCTGTGCCTGAATGTTTGTTCTTGGGCGAAAACAGTCGCTCACGAACGTCCGCTTATGGCCGATTTCTGCCCTTCGTGAAGGGCAGCTTCGGGTCGATAGCTGCCTTAGGGCTGGGCGTCCGCATCACGAATTGGCTTGAGCACTATGCTCCCGCCTATCAATTCTATGGTCAGGGAATCACCAATGTGGAGCCCCATGCATTCGAGGATATCGTCGGGGAGGTCAATGATGACATCTCCAGAACCATCACCTGGGTCTTGGCATTTTACGGTTGTCCGCACGGATTCACTCATAAGGGGCGGCTCTTTTTGGGTTGCTGGGGGAGCCTCCATCCTACACCCACATGCCCCCCCTGACAGCATCGACCCACGGCGAACGCTTGATGTTCGCGCCTCCGGCTGGCGGAGAAGGTGCTGAAAACTGAGCTTTGGGCTGTGTCTGCTTTGGGTCGAGCGCTTCGACCGCGGGTAAAGCCGTCATCTGATCCAAGCGATTTAAGACCCTGAGCTACAATCCAGCCAGATGCTTCATTATGCTTGACTCGAGGTCATTAACATTTATATAAAGGGTTACACAAATTAATACCATTAATGTCAAACCCTAAAAACAAACTCAAAAAAACCATTCCTGTTCTAAAACTCATCACGAGACATCTTTTTTACGTAGTACTGCGTGAGTACACACCTCAGCTCATAGACGCATTCGTGTCGACGATCAGTCAGTTGATGTAGCTTACGCCCGCTCGGAGCCGGCGTGTGGCTGGTTCCGACGGGCTACGGCTAGCACTCTGCCGATCTCACGGTCGAGGTGAATAGCAGAGTGGGATTAGGCACTGGGCCCGAATCGTTCAGGCATGTCCCGCCAGGTTGCACCGGAGCACAGCACCCACAACACGCCGTTGAGCATCAAGCGATCGTCAACTCTTGGGCGTCCTGTACGTCGATGTGCGGTAAAGAGATCCACGACTATTTCCCATTCTGCGTCGGAAAGTTCGTATCGCTTGGACATGGCAGAATCCTTCGCCTAAAAAGCGAGAACTCTACGGAAAATCAGGCTTCCAAAGGCTCCGATGTGGTTTCAAAGGTTTTCATACAGAACCTAGGCTTAGCACGTTAAATTCTGGTCATGCGATACTCGACTTCAACAACGAATTTTGTAGCAGCAGCAATAACAACTGCATCTTGCATAGTGATGTTTGGAGCTTGGGTACTGCCATGACCAGACAAGGGCATCTTATTTCTAAGCACGTATATTGCACCCACAACACTTTTGACATCTTCAGGCAGCGACGACCCCTTTTTGTATTTATCGATAAAGCCTCCCAGCGACTCGTTTTTTATACTGTCGCTTTTGATGATATCTTTTGCTGTTGTTTCGAGTATGCTGGCTGCAGCATGCAGAACCCCTGCGGGATCATTTTTTTCAAGACATTGCTCCATCCTTCCTATGAGAACGACAACATTAGGGTGGGCAAGCCCGTCAAATCTACCTACTTTTTTAGAGTTAAACTCATGGACCTGAACGTAGACATCACAATCTAAAAAATGGCACTCTGCTAGCGACCACCACTCATATCTCCAGTCACCTGGAATACCATCCCTTTCAGCAATCCTGTGCCCAACGTCTCTATCAACCTCATCGACGTACTTGCCAAGATAACTTTCATAATAATTAAAATACCTATAAGACACCTCAGGACAAAAGTTACAAAACGAACTATTCTTTCCATTACCCCCACTTATACTTGTATCCTCCTCTCCTATAACCGGCAACAACCCGGACTCTTTCCATAAGGCATCCAAAACCTTCACTTGACCAGCGTCAATAGAGGTAGTTATTCTGGCCTTACCAAGCATATAAATGCTTGCATAGTACCTCGGGCACTTATTTACGTTCGCATAAGGGCATGACGCCGAAACTCCCTTCTCAGAACTCTTGCTTTGATACCACAATAAATTCGGAACAGTGATAGGCATTGCAGCTACTCCTTAAAATTATTGAATGGCGCTTGCAGATACATCATTTGGGATAGTGCCCACTGCCAGATAATGCGCGTCGCTCTAATGCAACCCGTTTTCCTCCAGCATCTGGTTCAGACCGATAGCTACCTGGCGAAAGACCCCTATCGGTCCAGAGGCAGATGCCTCTAGCCTGGATCCGGCCATTGCAAATGCAACCGAATGTGAGGCTAGCGCGGAAATGAGTTGTGTTCCCATCCTGTAACCGACTAGCCACATCGACCAATCCTTCTTATCCTATTTTCTCAATCCGAAACAGACCAACGATCTGTCTTGGTGTGCGGATTGAGTAATTTTTTCTTGACCTATAGGTGCCGAATGGATAACGAAGCAGGAAAAAGAACTCAGCTGTTTGTAGGGGTTAGAAAAACCAACGGCCAGATAGGTTACCTATCAGAAAGCCTCTCAATTCCTGAGTTTTTCGAGCTGGTGCGGCCCCGGGATCATCATGCGCCGGTTCTGGTTGATTTTTCACCGGTGATTGAGGCGCTCCACTCGTTGCACAATAACGCTGGTGATGAGGCAGTTATTACCAAATATAAGGCTATGTATAGCTACTGGCATGACTCCATTTCATATAGCAACATTCAGATCAGAGCACCTAAATGTGAATCCCTATCTAAAGCTGCCAACGAGCTACTGATAACTCTCGAAAGCAGGATATTAAATTATAGCAATGCCTATAGACATCGCAGGACAGGCGACTCCAGTAAAAATCTTACAACCATCCTGGCATTAGAGAAGGAAGTAAACATTGCTGTTGATACCCTGCTTTGCTTTATTCATTCCAAGGCATCTCTAGAAATATCGTCATTCAAGAAGGACATGGTGCTCGGAGAGTACTGTAGCCGGCTACTCAAAGTACTGGGCCGCTTGTTTAACGAAGTGCTTGAATACAAAACATACAACAATAAATTTCAGCTGGGAAGCGACTCTTTACTGTTCTACCTTGCAATGACCAACATTCGCGTCGTAGACAGCTATAGTCAACTGCTACCACATTATGAGAACAATCAAGATCTACGTCTAGGTGTGCTGCAACGCGGCGAGCGCCATGATATTTGGGACGGATACGATAATTACGAGGAAATTATGACTCGCTATCGCGTCCCAAATGATAACGAACTTAAAATGGCTGAAGTGCTCAGGGATTTGTGTTACAAGGTCCGATCAGTGAACAGTTTAATCAACACACTTAAGGATGAGTTTGTCGAATGGGAATCGTCTGAAAATTCGATTGAGGAGCTGAAGAGCTTGATTAGTTTCGCTCCGCCGACAGTCAACTCTTAATAGCATTGAGCGGGTGAGGACATGACGCACCTGTAGAAAATCAGCTTATAGCGGGCAAAGTAGGTCGCCCCATCTAGTGACCTGCGCGGTTAATTTGTTTATCTAATTTAATAGCTTCGCCCAGTGATTTCGGGGATTTTAGATGAACAAACTAACCGAACGGGACACTAGGATGCGGGGCTCGAAAATCTCACTGACCGCACACAGGTGGCAGGTACGTAAGTCGTAAAGGATTGTCGAAAGACGGTCATCTCGCAACAAAATTTCGGGCTGCGGCAATTTTTGCTTTGCTCGGTTTATTTGATTTACCAGACAAACGATCAGGATTGAACGCAGGCCATCTATCTCCTAGCCCACGGACGAGATAACGATTGGTCCGATCTTGCTCAGTGTTTCCAGGCTCGTAATAGTCGGCCTGCTTATAGGAAATGAGCTCCAGGTGATACAAGCGATTTATCGACATTGGGATCTGGTGAATGGGTACCCCCGCCAAGCGAGCAATGGTTTTATAGTTGATGGTCGCAATGTTGTAGTTTCTCCTGTCTCTAAACGCACAGATGACGAGAAACACCTTCAGCGCATAGAGGCTCAGCGCGCTGAACTCAAAATTCTGAAGTACGAGTAACTGATCTCTGCTGCCATCGTACAGTCGGGTTTTCGGCAGCTTTCCATGGAACTGCTCTTCCCACCCAGCCAACTGCAGGATGGAGCCCTCACGGATAGGCTTCCCGGACTTTTTCAGCAATCCCTCCTCTTCTAGCCTCCTGAGCGCCCTTGCAACGATCGGTCTAGATAACCCCGATAGGGCTATGAGCTGAGGGTAGGTCGTTTTCACTTGTCCGGTGTAGTAGTCAGCAAGCATGCACAAGCTGACGAACAGACGCAGTGCCGCGATGCTGGAATTCTGCTGCGCCCGGTTCCGAGGCTCATCTCCGACACGACTATCGAAAACAGCCACACGACCAGACTGAATCCACTTGATTGGCAACCGGGCAAAATCTGCCCTTGTCGTAATGCTCATAGCTAGCTCCGCCTCCAAGCGATGGCCACGATGGCGACTGACAGCGTGATAACTGCACACAGCGCAAGGTTAAGTGGCTCAGCCGTTAGCGCAGAAGTAAAGAAACTAAGGAAAGAGTCCATGGTTAAGTGCTCCAAAACTAATTTTCGAAGCCACTATCTCTTGCTCCCCCACCAGCATCTAGATGGTCGATGATTCAAAAATAAAGCTCAAGTCCGCGTAGGACAAGGCTTTCAGGCTAAAAATATTAGTTAATTCCAGGGCCCCTTGAAGGTCAAAATATGCCATCAAAACTGCTATTCTGATTCAAAAATTCACTTTTGATGGTGGTGGGATGCTAGGATTTATTGAGCAGGATTTGCACGCTCGACTCAGAATATCGGATGCCGTTCCCTACGCTCGCCGTACTCGAGCCGGTCGGTACCTTTTGGAGATAGCTGCTCCGGAGGGTGTCTACGTTCTGCAGTCGATCATTAGCGAGGACTACTCATTTTGCACACTTAGCTCGGTAGTTTTTCTTCTATGATCGAACGGCATAACCTCAGTAGCCTCAAATGTCTCCAGCCGATGACAAGCGCAGCATAAGTGAATTACTCAGAGCATCGCGCAATCCCGTCGGAATGCTCGCTGGACCGTGCCGTGAGATTGGACTTACCATCTGCCCATCAAACGCATTTCGGATTGTGTCGATGACATCGTCTGGTACGTTCGTCATATCGTATTGAACGATGGGAGTCGTGCCAGGGAACAATGTATGTATTGCCATGAGCTTGGCTAGCTCGGCCAGCTTATGCTCATGCGTTGCTACAAATGCAACCTCGACATGACCGCCATTCACTGGTGGCTTCAAGAGTAGTTCTGGCATCCTCAACAGTAATAAATCCCACGCCGTAGCGGAAATATTTCTGGCTGCCTTCTTACGTGAGCTGTTCTCCTTGATACCAAGTAGAGAGCCTGCTTGACCGCTGAAATAATGCAACGCCAACTGACTTTCTCGCGCAAGGGAGAAATTCAGCGTGGAGCTGATGAACTGCTGATAAGCAATGTATTGTTCAGCGGGCGAGGCGCCTCTCATTTCGAACTCGCGCAATAGGACCATTTTCAGCAGCGCAATCTCTGTGGCTTCGACGGTCTCCAGAGCCTCGCGCTGACTATGGCTAGCGATAAATGAATGCACGTGCTTCTCGGCGATATCGTCAAAGGAATTCACGGCTTCTTTCGCAAGATAATGCTCAATTGCGGCCGGAAGCAGACGTACAGTACCCGTCGCCAGAAAACAATCGGTGTCCATCGCTAAGAAATGGTACAGCAACCGTAATCTCCTAGTGGCGTGGAGCAAAAAATTTGCATGCGTTGACTTTGCATACTGCTCCGTTAAAAAGAAGCCGGCGCTAATATCCCATCCTTCGCGTGAGACGAACTCAGTAAAGCCTCTCATGCCATCGCTGACCTTCCCACCGGACATTAATTCTGCAATGCCGTCGAGTAAGTTCGAATCGACCACGACCTTTGCGCAGGCTGGATAAGCCAGCTCGCCTTCATCCCAGTACTGCTGATTGATCAAATATGGCTGTTTCCCACCAAATTGATCAATAAGCATGACGGGCTTATTGATCCCGAAGGTCTTCGTACCGCGTAACCAAGGCGATTGAATTGGAGAGTCCTTCACCAACCATTTGAATGCCGTCATGTTGCTCCTCCATTTCTCAGATTTTCGCACAACTGCTTACAAATCAGCCGTATTCTGCCAGCGACTTTAATGCACGTGTCCCCTGGTCGGTACGCTGCTGTCAGGTTGCGTATTCACGCCTACCGACTGAGTGGCGGGTCGTTGGGAGAAACCGAAAATCTGAAGCTTCGCTGTTTTACCTTGGAGCTCGATACGTTGAGCGTTTGGTAGCTATCCTGTGCCATGCATTTCTCTGGTAGAGATAGCAGTTCGGGATACGCCTTGATCCGGCCTTCAATCTCATCAGCGATGCGCAGATAGCATTCAGTATAGCTGTCCGCGATCACGTGAATTACCTCCACGTTGAGCGATTTCATGAGTGAAGTAACAGCCGTATCTTCATTGGGGGTTAGCCCCGCTTGGTAGTAAAAGACCTTGCCAGTCTGGTTGGCACGTCTACGTTTGTGAAGCAGCAACCACCAAATATCTATCTCCGTGAAATCCATGCCCAATCCAACGATGTGCAGGTGATCCCTGAGGAAATGGTCAACCCATGAGTAAATACTTCGCTCGTTTTCGAATTCGATCACGCCATTTTTGACCGGAGATGAAAGACGGTAATCAAGCGTCTTGATCTTTACGCCTTCAGTTACGTAATTGCGAATTTTCTGCAAGCTGCCTGCGTATTGGTCATACCCCAACACCATCGAACTGGGTCTAGCCGAGTCACCATGAATATGCCAAATATCCTTCGTGCCTGCCTGATAGCGGCGGAATAGGCTGTAACGGGATTCAGGATAAAGAAAGACCGGGTTGTAGAGCGGTCCTACAAATGCTTCCTCGATGGTAAAGTCGTAATTAGTGGTGAGGATAACCTTGAACGGGTCACAGATTCTTTGATGCGCCTCAATAGGTGTTATTTGCTCAAGCAGCTTAGCGAAGGCCACTTTAACTGCGTGTTCAGTATGCCGAAAGACCCCCGTCGATCGAGCGCAGAGCTCCTCGATGAACATCGAAAGGGGCTTGGACCCTAGGTGATGTATTAGCTCCTCAGCGTCGAATTGGGCGGCAAGCTCGCGCAGGAGCTGCGTCCAATCCTTCTGCAGTGCAGCCCGGTTGACGCCATTCCCTAGCAGCAGGCTATGCATGGAGTACTCGCTCTTGGTGATTTAGCTGCCGAAGACAGCCTATGTAATCGATGATGGTTAGACGGAACTGAGTGATATCATATAGCCGGTCTATGCCCCGATCGCTAGAGTGGTTGCCAGTACAACAAGGATGTGCCTGCATGAAAGACCTTTGGAACGCAGTGAGGATTTGGCTTGCCAACCTACGAGGGACAACGAGTGCAGCCCCTCTTGCACCTCCATCGATGGAAATAGGTACAGAAGCTCCTATCCGCACTAAGGGTGAGGACCGTCTGCGCAGAGTAGGTTATGCATACCGTATCGCTGACGTGCTGTCGGAGCTTAGTCCTCGTGAAGGACGGGTTTTTGCCATCCGCGGTGGCTGGGGGTTTGGCAAATCGTCCCTCAAGCACCTTGTAATTGAGCAGCTTGAGGCCAGAGACAAGCACTCCAATTGGCTGGATTTCAACCCTTGGCAGTGGGGGGACGGAAACGCCATCAGCCGAGCACTTTTCGGTCAGATCGCCGACAGGCTGGGCGGTGACAACTCGCAGGAAGCGCTAAAGCGCGCCGCAACCCTTAGGAAATACGGCGCGATACTGTCAGGCGCAAGTGCACCGCTCAAGCAGGCTGGAGGGTCGCAGCAGAAAATCACGACGATACTCACGAATGCATCGTTGATTTCCTTTGCTTCCTCCATCGGCTTCGACCTGCCCTCGGCAGCGACGGTCGCTGGTATTCTGGCTGGGATAGCTATCGCTATATCACTACTCGGCCGCTGGTTAAGTCACCTCGGACGGGACCGTAGCAACGAATCAATCGATCAAGTCCGCAAAGCCTTGGAGGAGCGCCTCCGCGAATTGAAACGGCCGCTAATCGTCTTTGTCGACGACATAGATCGGCTCGAACAAGACCAGATTCGAGTGCTGCTTCGCCAGGTGAAAGCCAATGCGAACCTGCCCAACATCGTTTTCGTTTTGCTGTTCCAGCCGAGCATCGTGGAGAGCGCACTGGACCCAGTAGCAGACGGGGATGGAAGAGCCTTTCTAGAGAAAATTGTCCAAGCAAGCTTCGATCTTCCCATGGTGCCAACGCACATGGTGCATCGGATTTTCACTGAAAATTTGTCGCAATTGGCGAACTCCTACGCCACAGAGAAAAACGGTTTTGATCAGACCCGCTGGGGCAATGCATTAATTGGCTCCATTCAACCACGGCTTCGGAACATGCGGGATGCCCATCGGTTGGTCTCCTCCGTGGCGGTTCATTTACCGCTGCATGCGTCTGGTGATTTGCTCGAAGTGAATATCGTAGATTTCCTAGTTTTGGAAACACTTCGGGTTTTCGAGCCGGATCTGCACGAAACGATTTCTCTGGAACAATCTCTGCTGCTGCAGGGCGGTCGGCACCTGGGAGACGGCAAAAGACCGACAGCGGAAGCAGCCATTAAGGATCTACTCAACACAGTGCCAGAGGACCGCCGCGAGCTCGCCAAGGAAACCATAAAGCTGCTGTTCCCTCAGGCCGAGTGGGCAATGGGTGGCCCCCGTTACGACCATGGTTTTCAACAGCAATGGGCCGAAGCGAAGCAAGTATGCAGTTCTCGATTCTTCCCGCGGTATTTTGAGTTGCAGACCGCACTCGGTGACATTTCAGAACGCCGCTTCACTCAGTTCATCGATGCAGCACTGACGGAAGAGCAACTGGCCGCCTCGATCGCAGCAATCGAGGACGACGGGCTGCTCCCTGCGCTCGTGGCGAGGCTCGACGAATCGGTCAATCGGCTGCCGGCCGAGAATGCTGCAGTGCTGCTTCCAGGATTATTTACCATCGCACAGAAATTTGTTGGCGATGACGGTGATCCATTTAGCTCACCATGGGTTCGCGCATGGAGGGCGACATCATGGTTTTTGAAGGCCATCCCCGAGGACAAGCGCGGTAGTCTGGCAATCGAAGCTTTTCGGGAGACCAGAGCTTTGTCCGTGGCCGCGATGCTCGTTCATCTCAGTGACCCTACAGATCATAAAGACAAGGCTGACTTCAAGCCTACGCTTGATGTTCCGACGGTCGAAGCGATGAAGGCTATCTGGTTGCAGTTAGTTCGGAGTCGAGCAGCAGACAATAATGCTCTGTTGTTGGAGCCAGACTTGGCTTCACTGCTTTACCGATGGAAGAACTACTCCGGCTCGGTTGATGAGCCACGCAGGTGGTTACAGGGTGCCATCGGTACGGATCAGGAATTCACGATCATGGCCTCAAGCCTGATGAGCTTTGGGACCAGCCACGTACTCGGCGATCGAGTAGGCAAAGTGCAGCACATGTTCAGCAGGGATACAATTGAAACGTTCGTCGGGCTAGACATCGCCATCGCACGGTGCGGGGCAATCAACCCAGCCGACTTCCCCGGTTACGAACTCCCGCTTACGACTCTTCGACGTCACCTTGAGGCCTGGGTGCAAAACAAAGGCGAGCTATTGGATTGGTAAGCCCCTGCTAAGCGGTACAACATTTGTAGTGATCTACTAACTCCGGACACCCATTTAGGCAAGAATGCTCGCCACAGAGAGGTGTCTGATGACCAAGCAACGCCTTACTTTACACCTGAGTTCAAGCGCGAAGCAGCCTACCTGTTGCTCGATCAAGGTTACAGCCATGCCGAGGCGGTCCGTTCGCTCGGCTTGGTCGAATCGGCCCTGCGCCGATGGGTTAATCAGCTTCAACAGGAGCGCGGCGGTGTCACGCCGGCCAGCAAAGCGCTGACGCCAGAGCAGTAAACAATCCTGACCTGAAGCTCGACAGCCGAACCTTGGCATTTCTTCCTAAAGCTACTGAACCACTGGCAATGATCTACTCGTTGCTCAGACCGCTGGTTGCCGGATCTTCGCAGCGACCGGTCGGGGTACCGGCGCAGACTACCGGTTGCAGGCCCTCGGCGTAGTTTGTCGGGTAATAAATCGCCCGGCGCCCTTCACCGGCAATGTCGACGGTGGAAAAGTAGCTGCCGGCAGGGGCCAGGTCGTAGGCATTCCACTTGAACTGGTAGTAGCCCTTCAGGCTCAACGGAAACCAGGAACGATTCATAAAGCGTTTGCCCTGCATGTCAGATTCACGATTCAATATCTGACATCATTTAGCTAGGTCACTTCTGATGTCCCTACCGTCGATCATCCTGGACCATTCCCAAGCTCTTCCTGAGGGCACCGTTATGTCGCCCAAGGAATTTTTGCACTTGGGCAGTCGAGCAGCGGTAGACCAAGCATTTTCTCGGCTGACAAAAGGTGGGATGCTCAGCCGTGTAGCGCGGGGAATTTATGTCCGCACGGCCAAAGGGGTTAGGGAATCTGCGCTCACCTTAGAAAAGGTCGTGAAGTCCATGGCCGTAAAGGGTAATGCGGCTATTGTCTTGGGGGGGGGCAAGGCAGCAGAACTCTTTGGCCTTACCTCGCCTCAACAGCACCGCCAGGAATACTTGACCTCAGGGCAAACGCGACAGCTAAAAATTGGAGAAGAAATGACTCTTCTTCGTCATGCACCTCGGTGGATGCTAGCTCTGGATGGCTCTATGGCTGGTAATGCACTTCGCGCGTTAGCGTGGTTCGGGCCACAAAAAGCCGATGAAGCAGCTGTCCAACTGCGCTTGAGGATGTCTGGATTGGAGTGGGAAGCACTGTCATCGATCCGCGGTCGCCTTCCTTCTTGGATGGCCATCGCCATAGGCCGAGCGTCGACAGCACAGGAAAGCCAGTGACCAACGGCCTCAATTCGAGGGCGTAAGCACGGAAAGCGCTGGGTCAGAACGTTTACACTATTGATATCGAAAAGGCAGGAAAACCATGGCTAGCGGCGAGCACTTAAAGGCACTTCTACGTTCCCACATCAAGGGGGACGATAGCCATTTCCTTGCCGTAGCGATGCAAATGGCCGCCCATGAAGCCAAGCAGGGCCACGGTAAACTCGCGCAAGATCTACGCACACTCATTGACGCGGCTGTCAGCAAACGTAATCAACTGCCGCCCAGCCAGCCTGTGCCCATCGGACAACCTCGTGGCGAGCTCAGTAATCTGCTGTCGGTGGCAATGCCGAGCACCCGCATTTCGGAAATGGTGCTCGACGAAGGCACCCACGGCCGCCTGACTCGGATTATCAGCGAACAACGAAACTTCGAAAAAATTCGTGCTCACGGCCTGTCTCCTCGCCGGAAGTTGCTACTTGTTGGGCCTCCTGGTACCGGTAAGACCATGACCGCTTCTGCCCTCGCTGGCGAGCTCAAGATCCCGCTGTACGTTGTCCGTCTGGACAGTCTGATCACCAAATTCATGGGTGAAACCGCAGCGAAACTGCGCCAAGTGTTCGATGCAATCCGCGACACTAGGGGCATTTACTTCTTCGACGAATTCGATGCCATCGGTTCTCAACGCGGTCTGTCAAACGACGTCGGTGAGATCCGCCGGGTGCTCAACAGCTTTCTGCAGATGATTGAGCAAGACCAATCGAACAGCTTGATTATCGCGGCCACGAATCACCCAGAAATCCTCGACTACGCCTTGTTCCGCCGCTTCGATGATGTTATCGAGTATGGGCTGCCCAACAGCGAACAGATCCAGGCCGTACTCAAAGGTCGCCTGGCGAACTTCTCGAAGAAGATGAATAACTGGGGTGCAGTTGCAGATGCCGCAGCTGGCCTCAGTTACGCAGAGTTGGCTCGGGCAGCAGACGACGCTATCAAGGATGCGATCATTGATGACCGCCTTCAGGTAGATGCTAGGGATGTGGAAAGGCACCTTAAGGAGCGCAAGGCCTTCCACCAACGACAAAGAATATGAGCCGGTAGAGCTTTTCGATGACGGAACCAAACGCAGGGCAGCGACGACACTTCCATTTCAAACAGACAGGGAAACCTGAAAAATTCCGGTCCACGATCAAGCCCAAGCGAGATCCCAAGTATCCTCCTCGGGACCGCCTGATCCACGGTAACTTGCTACGCCAGCAGCTACAGCGCGTGCAGGAGCAACTGGATGATGCTGTCGGGCTGCAACGGTTACACGGCCAGGAAAAAGGTCTGGGGCTTCAAATTGAATTTGTCAGCGAGCCTTCATTCCCCCTCATATTCGAGGGGCTAGCTCGTGGGGCTCAACGCATAGAGCTCTTGAATGTTCGCTTCGATAAGGCGACCGAAACACATTTTGCCACGGTGTTTGTGCCCGATGGCAAACTCGTTGCCTTCGAAAAATTAGTGACGAAATACCTCACTGAGAAATCGAAGAAAAAAGGCGTCGCACTCAATACTCCCCTACTGAACCCCATTGCTGAAATCCGATCTGCCACCTTCGAAGCTCTGTGGACAGACGCCGACCATATGCTGCCATCGAATGATCAGGAAGCTGTCTGGTGGGAGTTCTGGCTTCCGGCGCGTGAGAACCAGGCTGCAGTAGAAGAGCGATTCAGGACCGTCGCTGACGTGCTGGGCCTCCAAACGTCCAATCACGTGCTCACCTTCCCCGAACGCACCGTCATCAACGTGTTTGCCTCTCGCGCGGCAATCGTCGGTTCGATTTATCTGCTCAATGAAGTTGCAGAGATCCGAAGGGCGAAAGAGACCGCTGAATTTTTCGACGCGTTGCCTCCGCTCGAGCAGCAGGCTTGGGTCACCCACCTATCTGGTCGAACCACCGCCGCCGCGGATGACAACCTACGCATCTGCTTACTCGATACCGGAGTGAATCCAGGCCACCCTCTGCTATCAGCGCACATCGATGCTGCCGATCTGTACACCGTGAATGCCGCATGGGGCGTCGATGATCACCAGGGACATGGCACCGGCCTCGCCGGGGTGGCGCTGTACGGCGACCTGATTGAACCACTGGATGCTGATAGCCCAGTCAATATTTCGCATCGAGTCGAATCAGTGAAGCTTCTGCACGCTGCTCGAGGCGATTCAAGCGAGCCTTACGGTGCGCTGACATTGAGGGCCGTGGCCTATCCCGAAATCTCCTGCCCCTCAAAGCAGCGGATCTACAGCATGGCGGTTACCAGCATCGATGACCGCGACAGAGGGCGACCATCCGCATGGTCGTCCGCGGTGGACATGCTCACCTCCGATTCGCTCGGCAAACGAGCAACACCGCGCTTGATGATTGTCTCCGCTGGCAATGCCAAGCAATCTGGCTATCTGGAGTACCCGACAAGCAATATCACCGACGGTATTCACGATCCTGGTCAGTCCTGGAACGCGCTCTGCGTAGGCGCCTATACCCTCAAGGATAGGATTGATCCACCGAGCCCGAACTCAACAGCGCTGGCCGCTCATGGCAGCCTGAGCCCCTACAGCACGACGTCGAGGCTCTGGCTCAACACTCCATGGCCACTGAAACCTGATGTCGTATTCGAAGGCGGAAACCTGATTCGCGACGCGCTCGGCGCGTTCAGCCACACTTCTCTGTCGTTGCTCACCACTTCTCACCGCCCCCAAGAACGCCTGTTCTCTACCACTTGGGCCACAAGTGCAGCCTCAGCACTTGCCGCTAGGATGGCCGCCCAGATATCGGCTGCCTACCCCGAGCTATGGCCGGAAACTGTGCGCGCCTTGATCGTCCATTCGGCCGAATGGACTCAGCGCATGAAGGATGACTTCCTGAAGGGTAACGCTAAAGGTGCGTACGAAAACCTCGTTCGAACCTGTGGGTTTGGTGTGCCTGATATCGGGCGCGCGTTGTGGAGTGCATCGAACACCTTGACCCTGATCGTCGAGGACGAGTTGAAGCCATTTGCCCGCGTGAAGCCAAAGCCGCCAACCGCCCATGACATGCACCTGCACGAGCTTCCTTGGCCGAAGGAAGCGCTGATTGACTTGGGTGACGCCGAAGTTGAAATGCGTGTGACCCTTTCCTACTTCATTGAGCCAAATCCAGGAGTAGCGGAGCGTGGGCTCAAAGGCCGTTATCGCTACGAATCCCACGGACTGCGCTTCCAGGTGAGCAGGCCAAACGAGGATGTTATCGATTTCCGTCAGCGCATCAACCAACGGGCACGTGATGAGGAAGACGATCTTCCGTACGTCGCAGGCGCATCAGACGATCGTTGGTTGATTGGTATGAATGCGCGCCACAAGGGTTCTCTGCACTCGGATGTTTGGCGAGGTCCAGCTTCAGACCTAGCTGGCTTGGGCATCCTAGGCGTTTACCCAGCGCCAGGGTGGTGGAAGACCTTAGTATCGAAAAATCGCTTCGATGATAAGGTCAGATACAGCCTGGTCGTTTCAATCAAAACCCAGCAAACCGAAGTCGATCTCTATAACGCTGTAACGACAGTCATCGAGAACAGAACTGCGGTCACTGTTTGATCCGCAGCCGAGACAGAGTGAATCGCTCAGATTTCTTACGCCCATCGACCCCTCCATCGGGAACAGTGCGTAGCGATCTCGAGCGATTCACTTTCTCGCCTGGTAATGGCTTGTCCCATCTCGAAGGAAATCAACTCGGTGACTTGGGCCTGCCCGGCTTACTCGCGAGATCGAGACGCTCAAAGAAGGCCTTAGCTTCTTCGTCTTTGCTGAGTGCCTTCGCCGCCGGCCGCCGAGAAGGCCTTTTCACAACGATCCCAGCAGCCTCCTCAAGATGCTTCTTCGCTGACCGTTCAGACTCAGTCAACGAAGAGTCGAAAACCTTAGCCATCACACGCTGCTCCCTTTCTGCCCTAGCGAACTCCACGACGTTAGTCCTGTAGGCGGCCGGAAGCTCGAAGGGGCATTTCAAATCAAGCCGTTGCTTAGACTGCCGACTCCCCAGCGCTTGAGTCTGCAGTTCCTCTACCTCGCTAGCGTTGCTTGTGTAGGCTGCGGATCGGTAGGCGCTGCTGAGGTCCCGAAGCTCAACCCAATGTCGACGGTCGCTCCGACACTCGATGTATGCCTGCTTCAACAACTGAACCGCCAATCGCTTGATACCGAAAGTGCAGCGATAGAGCTCCGCTGCAAAATCAGCCGAACCAGGTCGTACAGCGCCGCCACTCACTCTCACGCACTCATCGACATAATCAGTCCAATCTTTACTCCCTGGCAGATCTGGAAGCATGATCCGAGGCTGAGATAACAACCGTTGTTTGTCCTCACTGTTTCGACCGAAGAGTTTATGGACGAGGCTGTAGTTACACACGTAAATCGCAGGCGGACCGATGGATGCCAAAGTGAGAAGAATATCCGTAATCTTCGCCACCCCTAAACCTGTATTGATATATTGCGTTTCGTCCAGCAAAACCAGTGAAACGCCGTCTCTAGCGGCCCGCCTGCGAGCCTCCTCTAGAAACTTTCTCTGATGTCCACTTAAAACTTTCGCATCAGAGAAAACGAACTCCGACAGTAAACTTTTGCCGCTGATCTTTTCCCTCGCACTTGCGTACCAATAAGAAACCAGCGTTACCTGTCCCGCGAAATGATCGGAATAAAACTCAGCAGGCTCAGGCATTACTTTGCATAGTGCCTTCAGCAGGCAACTTTTGCCAACCCCAGCTAGGCCGGTCAGACAGACAGGGGTGACCTCAACTTGGGGAGGAGTATAAACTCTGGCTCTATTCTCAATTTCGTCACTAAAAATATCGTCAAAATGCAGACGCGCGCGACCGACCATCTCGGCAATGAACTTGAGCGAAAATTGATTGGGCAGATAAACACGCTTCCACACATCGGCTAGCATCTCCGCGCCAATGGCAGGCTGTATGTGTTCCAACAAAGAAACGGGTTCTGGCCTTACCGTTACGATCCTTCTGATGCATTCGACTTCCAAATTATTACCGAAGCGCTTTTCGGTGACGTCGTTCATTTTCGCTTCCCTTGGAGTCGTTCGTAGTCGTCGGTGTCGCGCCTATGCGCCTCGTTCTTTGGGAATCGTCCTACTGTCCGTTCTTCCTCATCCCAATCTTTACCAGTTTGTTGCTTTAACCGATCACGCGTGTGCTGCACGGTAGCCGGTCGCGCGTCACGGTGAGCCCCTATGCTTTCTCGCCGCAGCTTATCTAGGTGTTCCAAATCCCAAAGTGATATATCAATATCACCATCAAGGGTGCGTTGAGTGCGTACCATCCCAAGCTGATAAAGTACTCCGGAAACCTCGATCCAAATATAGCGCATGCACATCGTAAGCACATAAACTTCGGTAGGGATAACACCCGATTTAGCCACACGATCAAACACGCCGGTCGCCACTAAATCAGCCGATCTATATTTTCTTCCGTATAGGTAAACGGCGTCCTGTCGAATTTTCCCAGGGAGTTTCAATAGAAAATTCTTTACAGCGTCGTCAAACAACATGCCTATAGATGAATCTCGACCTCGGCTACTCCAGTAGTTCCACACACCGAGCGGCGAAGGCACGACCCCTGCTGCATACATTCTTTCTTCCATGCGCCTACTTGCGTCGGAAACCTTGTTGTCCTCAACGACTTGGAATATTTCCCGCTTGCACATCTCCACGAAATTCAAACCGCTCTTGGCGGATGTCGGCTGATCGAGTGTTTTCTTGTCTCGGGGATGCGAAGACTCGACCGAGGCCTTTGACTGACCGGAAAAGGTCGGAGTCATCTCAAAGGTGCCGAGCCAATGGATCTCAGGCTCAACGTCCCAGGCAGCTCCAGGGCCGCGGTCAAATACAATTCCTCCAGAAAGCCCCTCGCATGGCCAGTCTTCCGGCAGGATGTCGACCCCGAACAATTTACAGAATCTGACCTTATTTTGTGCCATAGAGAAAAGGCACATCCGGTATGCAGCCAAGTTTTCTTTACCTTCGGAAAACCCAATGCCAACGATGGCCCCTGATAAAACGCATACCGCACGAACTACACAAAAGCTATCAACCGCGCTGCCCTCAGTGAGGCCGGTAAGCTTTTGTGAAATATTGTATCCATCGAATTCAATCCTCTGATTCACATTGAGCAATCTCTCGGAAAAGCTTCCTTCATCTGCTAATCGCGCTCGCGTCTTATGCTTGCCTCTTACCCCTATTGACCTAGTCCTTTCGTCATATGTTTTTTTATCCAATAGCTCACCTGCGATATTGACGGATAAGGACTTCCTTTGGGGTGTCGAAATTCGACTGAACTGCCTTTCTCTGTAGCGATACAACCAAATACTTCCGTGAGAATATTGCGATAGACCTTTTCCTTTGTTTTGAAGGCAGATTTGAACTTGACATAGCCAGCTATGATTTTCTCGCGCATCGCCGGATCACATCGATAACCTGAGTATTTTCCTTTCGAGGATGGACGTCCCATCTTTCGTTTGTAACAAGGCGCGTCTCTATCCCAACCTCCTATGTCGTGAAACCTTGGCATCAGCGTCCACTTATTTCGACCAAACGTGATGTAGGTGTAAAACCACAGACGCAAACGGGCTGGATTTTGTTTGGGTGACTGCGCTTTGGCATCTGCATTGATTATGGCGTCAGGGTCATCGCTCGCCAGAATTTCCGGCATACGAGAGATAAGGCCAGCGATTTTGAGAAATCGACGATTAACCTTTTGATCATAGGTTTCTTTATCTGATCTTCGGCAATTTCAAGGTGGGATACCTCTACACCTTTGATGGGTTCTAGCCAAGGCGGATAGTTATCTGCAGAGCGCACCTCTTCGATCAAGCCGGCCTCAAGACCCTCTTCAAATTCGAAAGTCGTCATAGTAACTAAAGAAGATTGGATTTTTCGGCCCTGATGGTTGAATTCAACCAGTCTTGCTCGATTATGAGCGGGATCATTCAAGAGGAAATAATATGTGATGCCCTTCGAGAGACTGAGATAGCCCTCAGGCGCGAACAACTGTGCACCGGTAATCACGAGTCATGCTCCTCAAAGAAAGCGCCGTAGATCACCAGCAAATCGCCGCCATCGGTGTCCAGGGGATGATCGATGAGAATTGGCTTGAAGAAATTAACTAACAGCCGGCGCTCCCAGATGTCCTGGTAGATCCGAGCGATAAACTGATTTTGGAAACCCCAGCGACGACCGTATTCCAAAGCGATATATGCTACGGGGTTGCCATCGCGAACAGCGAGCTGCACATCAGCGCTGAAATCCTCCAGCAGGTTTGCTGAATGAGAGAGCTCCAAGCCATGCATAGGGAATAGAACATCCAGGTTGGCTTGCACCGTTGTACTGATTTGGTCCAGTGAGAGCTGCAGCGTCCTGATCCCGGCGCTCGCGTAATAGGCCCTCTCGAGTTCAGCACGTCGCTGCGCGTGCTCCTGATCTAGTCTCTGTTGCGCTGGAGTCTTGGGGGTGGACAGACGACGCTCATAAAATGCCGCCTTCCGGTCCTTGATGCTCCAATTCACCGCATAGGGCACGCCATCACGGCCCAGAAGGTATAGAAGCAAATCTCCCTGATAGGGTGACGGGATTCTTTGGCGGACACCGTTAGTGCAGACGGTGACCTTGTAGTGCTTGAGACCTATCTCTTCAGCGATTTCCAGAGTTCCGCGAATCGGCGGAGGGAACATTCCCTTCATGAGAGGGTGTCCCTTGAGCGGATGAGATGCACCGTACGGCCACAGCATTTTCTGCTCATGGATATCAAGCAGATTGGGGTGGTACAGAGCGAGCTGAGTAAAGACCTTCTCGGGTGTGGACAGGGCGTGAAGAGTTCGGCCCAGCTTTCGGCTATTGAGCCGGGCAGGGCGAGACCCTTTGGGCGCTTCCCGCGGGACCGCCAGAGTTGAAGGGATGTAGCTATCCCCCCACTGGAACCGTCCCTGACGGCTCATGATGAGGTCGTGTTTCTGCTGCTGGTCCATCCAAACGTTCCAATTTTAATTGGCTACTTCTGCCAGTCACCCGCTGGGGATAAAACGCTAGGCGCCTGGCAAACCCTTGCCTGACGGGCAGGCCGCTGCTTCCGGCGTTGTGGATAACGCTCGGCTTCTTGTGGATGAGCGAAGTCGTGCAGGACTTGACGTCCCACATGCAAGGGATAGACAATGAAATGGTCAGCTCGGTAATCTGACTTATCCACAGGAGCCCAAGGTCGCACTTGGGCTTTTGTCTACCTGACTTCTAGAGCTCTACATCGGTTAGAGTTCTGTCACTGGTCTCTCCTGATTTTCTAGGGTATTGTTCTGTTAATTAGAACAAATTGCTCTTAGTTGTTCCTCTTCGGTCAACCCATAATGTTACAGCTGCTAATTAGCTGATGACAATGGAAAAACGACGGCTCTCGAAACCACTTTTTCGGCACCTTGGGCACAAGGCCAGGCTGCTCCTCTCCGAGCCACTCGCGCAGCTGAGTCGTCGACCAACTCATATAAAAAATTCTATAAAAAGATTTCTAATTACCTTTTCAAATTAGTTTTTCAGCTGCTACCACTAGAATTACATTGATATTTTCTTCGGTATTACGTCGATGCGCTCTTGTAGCGATGGTCCACTTTCGGACTTTACTCTGCACTGGCTAGAGGATGAGATTTTCTTCAGTATCTGCGCTCGCCAGCATCTCTATCTTGGGAACATGAAGCCGACGTCGACGCTCACCTGGTTATTCGGATCTCCTAAGGCGGGTACCAATCATGATTTCCCTTTTAATCTTGATGCACTCAATGAAAAAGCGAGGCTTACCTGGGGTGATTCAACGTCCATTATCTTTCGGCATACAATTCTACCTTTCTTCATTCCATTTCAGTCCCCACAGCATGTGGCGCAAGCTGTCGCGACGCTCAAAGGCTCGACACTAGGATCGCTCAAGTACCGCTTAGGTTTACTGACTGGTCGATTTGGTGCGGAGCATCCATTAAAGGCGTGCAGTGAGTGCATGATCTCAGATCGCACATCAAGCGGCGTTGCCTACTGGCATTTGATGCACCAATATCCAGGCGTTGTGCTTTGTCCAAAGCATCACCTACATTTGAGAGAATGTTCTAGAAACCGCCAATGGTCTGGCCGTTTCCAGTGGTGTTTACCCGATGACAAGATATTGTCGCCGGAACAACATAACGACTGGCCGGCTGATGAACTACGAAGGCTCGATACGCTTTCACGCGCAATTCATCAACTGGCGAAATACGGCAACGAAGCTAGTTTTCATCCAGATATCATTTGCAAAACCTACAGAACTGCCCTGGCTGAGTTCAGCGCCGGTAGTGCATCGGTGGAGGGCGCCGCGGTTTCGCTCGCACGCTACATAGCGCCGCTACGGGCCTACACGCCGTTTAGCTCTCTGCCCGCAACCACAGATGGGGCTGCGGGGCTGCTCGGGCAGCTTACCCGCCGCCCGCGTGGGCACTGCCACCCCCTCAAGCACTTGATCTTCATCCAGTGGCTATTCGGCTCCCTAGATGGCTTCGTTGAAGCCTATAATCGAATGTCGATCTCGGAGCGGGTCCAAAAAGAAAACCACAATATCCACGATATTGATCGGGCGACTGATTATCAACAAAGTCACCTCTCCAACACTGGCAAAAATATTATCCGCCGACCGAAAATACTCAAAGAACCTTTGCGATCAAACATTCTAAATAAACTAGCTAGCGGCGATGACAAAATAGCAGTTTGCACATTTTTTAAAATTACAATATCAACAGTTAATAAGCTGTTGCGTTCAGAGCCGTACATTCGAGATCAGTGGATTGCCAAGAACAAACTACGTAATATACGTGCGTATAGGATGGCATGGCTATCGGCGCGAAAATCTAATCCCGACTGTGGCGTTAAAAGTTTACGTTTGTGTGTTCCGCACGTTTATATCTGGCTCTATCGCAATGACAAGCTATGGCTTAATTCACAAATAAATCAAATACCCAGCGATCGGCGGGGAAATAATTCGAACATAGACTGGTTGAAGCGAGACGCTGAGCTGGCCGATTCAATTCTTAACTTTACCAAATCCAAGTTAGGCGAGAACTCTGATATCAACAGAGAAGCGTTGTATTTTCGCTTTCCACAATTAGCAAATTGTCTTGAACAGGATAATCACTACCCGGTGACTAAGAAACTGGTACGCCAGCTTATCGGTAGACTCAGGAGTGGCCAAAATTGAAATCCTATCAGTCACCCTTCGCCAAGGTGTTTGAGCTGATCGATACGCTTGTAGGTCTCATATAGCGAGATCAGGTCTCCTTGCGCCATGACGTCCAAGGGCGAATGACCGTCGAAAAATGCGTTGTCGTTTGGAAGACCTGGAAAACTTGTGACGTTCGCCTGATTGGCAAAAACCGTGCGTAGGGAGGAGTGGATGCCCAGGATGAGCCCGATCCGCTGTAGTTGATCGACATCCAAGCTGAAGGCGGTGCGCTTATCCTCCTCGGCGCGGCGGAGGGTAGAACGAGATATTCGCAAGATTTTACAGGCTTGCCCAGACGAAGCTTGCCAGCTGCGGATTATCCGAACAGCGGTCTTGAGTCCTACCGTAGCCTGCTCTTGGGTTAGCTGCTGCATGCTCATCACACTCTCCATTCGAGGTCTGTAGTCAAGTCTATCCCTGGCTTTCCCAGCTGTCAGAGGCAGCTTAGGTCTGCAGTCCTCACTATCGGAATTCCGGGGAGTGGTTCGACTTTGAGCGGCCTCAGGTCATACAGCCTGCCTGTAGGATGCGGGAGGTTGCAGCACGGGTAGATTTTGGGGCGACGTCGGTGGTAACTATCAGCGCTGCTCTGTTCGTCCGAATGCGGACTGGGGTTTGGACAGGACCAATACCCCACGCCTTGCTCATAATTTTCATCGACAAAGTGGGCTGACTCGCTGCCGCCTGACTGATAGATGCTCCACAGCGATTCAGTAAACCGACCTCGCTGTGCCAATGAGCGGATGTCCGCTTCAAAGTCATCACAGCTCTCATACACTCCCACCACCGCATTGCAGATCCGGGCATTCATATTGGCCATAGTTTGGCCTTGGCCACCGATACGCGCAGTCTCCAGTGCGTTGCGTAAAATCCCGAGTTCGCCGTGCAGTAAATCCATTCTTGCAGCTGCTGCGCCTTTCAGATTAGGGATGAGCGCAGCTGCTCTTTCCCAAGCAGCGCTAGCCGCATGCAAATCGGAAATGTAACGGGTTGATGTGCAAAGCTGGTGATAGATTTTTGCGCGACGCAACGCAGTGGGAGCCTCATTGGGCACCGTGGGCGCGTCAGCGAGGTGCCGGCCACGGCACATTCGCCACATGACATCCAGGTTATGCCCCACACCGTTGAAAGGCTTATCACAGAATGGGCAGAGATTATGAAGGACTGCGTTGTGCTTGAAGCATACGGTCACATAAGGCGCGACGTACCGCCGCCAGTAAGAGAAGCCGCGGTTCTTCAAATCTTCACGGACACATTCTGGACAGAACGAGGAATCGAACACACTGAAGCGTTCACCCTCGGAAATGTACTGCTTTCCTGAGTAGGCGTGGTCCCTGCGGGCTTTGAAGACGTGAGTCGACGCCATCATGGTGTGGCCGTGGACTAGCCGATTGAAGCCGTAGCATCCTGGCCACCCCATCGCCTCCGCAAGCCGCTTCACCTCAGTCGTCTTCAGCACGTGACGGGTGCCGAGCTGATGGAAGGTCAGCGGAACGTCGATGTGCCAGCTGAGGTGCAAGTTACGCCGCACGTATGACGCGAGCGATTCGTCGGGCTGAATGGGCAATGGCATTGAGGGCGCCGAAGCAGGTTACGTGAAAGGAAACGGGAGAAAGGAAGGCCGTCTAGAGAGAGGGAGCCAGGGGCGGCCCCCTCTCTCTGCGACAGTTTTTAATCTCAGAAACAGTTTTTAATCTTCGAGATCACCTTTATCTAGACAACCTCGGTATCACTCCACCGTCACTGACTTGGCCAGGTTACGCGGCTGGTCGACGTCGGTGCCCTTGAGCACGGCGACGTAGTACGACAGCAACTGCAGCGGAATGGTGTA